>Ga0256404_1008230_pt1 | contig 15837 bp, 14 predicted proteins | sample RumenRJG_01DNA_FD_185990 | JGI IMG/M metagenome (GOLD analysis project Ga0256404, IMG submission 185990) | Bovine rumen microbial communities from Lethbridge, Alberta, Canada - RJG_01 | ecosystem: Host-associated > Mammals > Digestive system > Stomach > Rumen | place: Canada: Alberta | collected...
AGATCTTTTCTCCTGCAGATAGCTTGGAGGCTATCAAGATAATTGAGTATGCTGCCAAGACGGAAGGTCCTATGTATATCCGCCTTAGTGGTGGACTTAACTGTCCGATAGTATATAAGGAAGATTATGATTTTATTCCTGGAAAGCTGACATTCTTGGGTTCGCAGGCTTTGGATGAATCGAAGCGCCCAGTGAAAAAGGTGTCTATTATCGCTACTGGTCTTATGGTTTCGAGGGCACTTGAAGCTGTGAAGAAACTAACGAGTGAAAATGAGAATGATAATATAATCGGAAATGAGACCGGAAACGTACAGTTTGATGTTTACAACATGCATACGATAAAACCCCTCGATAAAGAAGGACTAGATAAGATATTTGAAGAAAGCGACCTTGTAGTAACTATCGAAGAGCATAATATCTTAGGAGGCATGGGAAGTGCTGTGGCTGAGTATAAGGCGACTAAGGCGAATGCTCCAAGACAAGTATTTATAGGATTCGAGGATTCGTTCTACCCGGCTGGTACTCAGGACTTTGTTCTTGATGAGGCTGGACTTTCGGTGGAGAAGATAGCGGAAAGATTACGCAAAGAGATATGATTGAAGATTTTTATGAATTAGAACCATATGAACTTAATAAAGAAGAAAAGTCGAAGAAGTTAACGACGGAGCTAATTGAACTCACGAGACTCCATCAGGAGAAATGTCCTGAATATGCAAGGTATCTTAAGGCAATTGGATATGATGAGTCCTTAGTAAAGACACCTGCGGATATTCCATTTTTCCCTGTTAGAGCTTTTAAGGATGTTGACTTGATGAGTATTCCAAGAGAAGAAGTCTTTAAGACTATGACGTCCTCGGGAACGACGGGACAGCGGGTTTCGAAGATATTTATTGATAAAGAAACTGCGATGATTCAGCAGAAGGTGCTTGTTAAGATTCTTAGTGATTACTGGGGAAAGAAGCGTCTTCCGATGCTCGTAATCGATTCGAAGGAAACTGTTCGAAATCGTCAGCAGTTTACTGCGCGTGGAGCGGCTATCATGGGACTTCAGATAGTTGCTAGGGATATAGTATATGCCTTAAATGACGATATGAGCCTTAATATCGATGCGCTGAAGGGATTCCTTGAGAAGTACAGTGGTCAGAGATTTATAATCTTTGGATTCACATTTATAGTGTGGCAACATCTGTATCAAGTAGTCCAAGGTTTACAGGCTGACAAGAAGAGTACTGAAAGTAAAGAGGATGAGTTTGATATATCTAGCTATGATCTGTCGGAAGCATTTCTCATGACTGGCGGTGGCTGGAAGAAACTTGTTTCGGAGAGTATCTCTCAGGACGAGTTCAAGAAGCGTATGACAGATGTATTTGGAATAACTCATTTTCTAGATCATTATGCCATGGTCGAGCAGACGGGATGCATATATGCTGAGTGTGAGTGCGGTCATCTTCATGCAAGCAACTATTCGGATGTATTTATAAGAGATGCAAATGATTTCTCTGTAAAGGGGATTGGAGAGAAGGGGATTATTCAGACTGTGTCGGTTCTACCACATAGTTACCCTGGTCATTCGCTACTTACAGAGGACGAAGGAATTATCTTAGGTGAAGATGATTGTCCTTGCGGTAGGAAGGGTAAGTATATTCAGATTCTTGGAAGGCTGAAGAGTGCTGAACTGAGAGGCTGTAGTGATACTTACGCCGATAAGCTTCAGAGAAGCCTGTAATTTCGATTTTGATTAATTAAGTATAAAAAGATATATGAACATTGAGCTAAAAGACAAAATTAAATATCTAGTTGGAGATGAGTCGGTTCTTCAAAATGCTCCGAAGGCGCCTTCACTTCCTATCTTTTCTGAGTTAGTCGAAGGATTTCTATCAGCGCTGTCGAAGGAGCTTCTGGCTATTCCAGGTATCAGAAATCATATGGACGTAATGTCCTATGCATACTGGATTCGTAAGGCTTCGCTAGAACAGACGAAGTCCGACACGGTAAGGGAAGATACTCTTAGAATGGGTCGTGGAGTTGCATTTCATATAGCTCCTTCAAATGTACCTGTTAACTTCGCTGTATCGATGACATCTTCACTTCTTGCTGGAAATATCACTGTGATACGAGTATCGAATAAAAAATTTGAAGAGGTTGACATAATCTGTTCAGCTATCAATAGATTGCTTAGTCGAGATGAGTTCACACAGATGAAACAATACATCTGTATAATTCGGTATGAACATTCAGATGAGATTACGGCATTTCTCTCTTCCATATGTGATGTACGTATCATCTGGGGCGGAGACAGGACTATCGAACAGATTAGAAGATATCCAATTCCTCCTAGAGCGATAGAGATGTGCTTTGCAGATAGACATTCTGTGGCAGTAATAGATGCTAAGAATTATCACGCACTAATACCGGATACAGAGAAGGGCGCTGATAATGCAGTAGAGATAGCGAAGAAGTTCTATACAGATACGTATTATTCGGATCAGAATGCATGCAGCTCACCGAGAATAGTAGTGTGGCTGGTTGACGAGAATCTAGCGAAGGATTCTGAAAAGGATGAAACTCTTCTCAAAGTTCAGAAAACTTTCTGGGATACACTTTCCAAAGAGGTTGAAGAAAGATATGAGATGCAGCCAATCCAAGCGATAGATAAGCTGTCTATGCTTACCGAGCTCTCTATGAAGAAAGATGGAGTTCGCCTTGAGAAGCATGGCAACAAGATGTTTGTTATTCACTTGGATGAGTTATCTGAAGATATTATGGATTATAAGATGGGTGGCGGTTACTTCTTTGAGTTCACAGCTAACTCATTAGATGGTATAATACCTATTATGGGTAAAAATTGTCAGACCATAGCCGTTCTTGGAATAGATAAGAATGATGTGGTTGACTTTGTGGCTCGTTCTGGTGTACGCGGTATTGACCGAGTAGTTGATATAGGTGATACGATGGGACTCGAATTCACTTGGGACGGATACAGAATGATAGAGAATATGTCTAGAGTAGTGTATGTTTATAATCGATAAAACAGATATGTTTAGACAAATGATATAAATAATTGGTTGGAGTTTACATAATGTTACTAGAAGGTAAGACTGCAGTTGTCACAGGCTGCAACAGGGGTATAGGTAAGGCAATACTTGAAAACTTCGCGAAGAACGGAGCGGATGTATTTGCGGTAGTTAGAAAAGAACAGGAAGAGTTTACTTTATATATTAATGAGCTTATGTCAGAGTATAAGGTAGATATCATTCCTATATATATGGATCTCTCAAATGAGGACGAAGTCAGAAGTGGTGCTAAGTCTATAATTGGTTATAAAGATGCGAGTGGAGAGAAGAAGCGTATTGATATACTTGTTAATAATGCAGGTATGAGTAATCCTCTTAATTCATTTGCTATGACCAAGATGGAAACCATCAGAAGTGCATTTGAGGTGAATCTTTTTGGACCAATGCTTCTCACACAGTTACTTGCACGTAATATGATGCGTAATAAGAGTGGAAGCATTGTTTTTGTGTCTTCATCTGCGGCTTTTGATGGTGGCGCAAATATTGAATACTCAGCAAGTAAAGCTGCTATCATAGGTGAAGTGAAGCGACTTGCTGTTGAGTATGGTCCATATAACGTAAGAGTAAATGCTGTTGCGCCAGGTCTTACGGCGACGGATATGGGAAACAGCATGAGCGAAGAAGATGAGAAGATTGCTCTATCTATGAATATAATGAAGCGTAAGGGTGAACCTAGAGAGATTGCTGATACAGTGGCATTTCTTGGTTCAGATATGTCTTCGTTTATTACAGCACAGGTGCTTAGAGTTGATGGGGGACTTAGATAATCATATGAAAAATAAAGATAATTATAAACTGTCATTTGTTATTCCCTGTTATAGATCAGAGAATACGATTGGTATAGTTATTGATGAGATTGAGTCTACGGTTGCTAAAAGACCTGAGTATGATTATGAAATTATTCTAATTAATGATTGTTCACCGGATAATGTATGGAAGGTAATAAGTGAATTAAGCAATAAAAATGATCATATTATAGGTATTAATCTTTCAAAAAATTTCGGTCAGCATGCAGCTTTATTGGCGGGCTATAATCATTGTAGTGGTGATATTGTCGTATCATTAGATGATGATGGGCAAACGCCTGCATGTGATGTATTTAAACTGATTGATAAGCTTGATGAAGGATATGACATGGTTAATGCCTCGTATCCACAGCAAAAACAAAAACTATATAGAAGACTAGGATCTGATTTGGCGAGAAAGATGTCAAACTATATGTTTGATATCAAAGATGATAGTAAAGATAATGGTAGTAGCTTTTTTGTGGCAAAAAGGTTCATTATAGATGAGATAATAAGATATAAGAATCCATATCCGTATATGGGAGGTCTTCTGCTCAGAACAACAAGAAACATAGGGCATGTACTGGTTGAACATCGTTCTAGAATAGAAGGGAAATCTGGATATTCTTTTAAATCTTTGGTGTCATTATGGATGAATGGATTTACAGCTTTTTCTGTGAAGCCTTTACAATTAGGAACTTATGTAGGTTTTTTTGCTTCATTATGTGGAATATTATTTGCCATTATAACTGTGGTTAGAAAACTATGGATTAATCCCAATCTAGAAGCTGGATGGAGTTCAACTATTTCTGTAATACTGTTTGTTGGTGGAATTATAATGATGATGCTCGGTTTGATTGGTGAGTATGTGGGAAGAATATATATTTGTATAAATAATTCGCCGCAGTACGTTATTAAAGAAATGACAGGATATAAAAAAGTTGAGGACAAAGATGAATAATAGTTTGATTTCAAAGATAAAATATAAGGAAAACAAATTTTATAGTCAAATATCGTATCTTCATAATTCTGACAAAAAAATAGGTATGTATGGATTTGGGATATATGCAGGATTTCTGGAAGACAGATTGTTGAAGTGGGGAATCAATATAGATTTTTTTGTTATTGATGATAGATATTATGATTCAGATAAGGAGTATAAAAAGAATGTTATACCTATGAGTCAGATATGTGATTATAAAGATATTATATTATTGATCGGTTTTGAAACAATAGTTGAAAAAGAAGAGCAATTAAAAGAAAGAATATCTTATGTGTATAGCATGAATCCTAATATAGAGGTTATGGATTTTGAACATTGTTATGTGGATTGGGATTTTATCACATATCCATATATTCTTAATCATATTTCTGAACTTCAGGTAGCTTATGATTTATTGAAAGATGATTATTCTAAAAGAGTAATGGTTGAATATCTTAATACGTGTATTTCTGGAGAATCAAGAGAATTATGTTTATTAAAACAAGATCACAAACATGATTATGAATATGATCTTGTTTTTAATGGTTTAAAAGATGGAACAATTTTAGAATGTGGGGCTTATACAGGAAAAACAGCTATAGAAATATTCGAATATCTAAAAGAAATTGATTATACTGGTAAAGTTATTTCTTTAGAACCAGACAAATACAATTATGATATTTTGTGTGAAAAAACTAAAGATTTAGATTGTATTGTGCCTATGATGTATGGAGTGGCTAAAGATAATGGAAAACTGTTTTTTGATACTTCAGGAGAACAAGGATCGAGAATAGTATATCCAGATCAAGGTGAAGAATATAAATACGAATCAATTGATATAATAAATATTGATACTTTATCACAAATGAATGGTAGGATAAGCGCGATACTTATGGATATAGAAGGAAGTGAACTTTCAGCATTAAAAGGTGGAATTAATACTATAAAGAAATATAGACCTTCTTTGGGAATAAGAGTATATCATTTGAAAGAGGATATTTATACTATTCCAATGTTTATAGCTGAAGAGTTAAAAGAGTGTAATTACGATATATATTTTAGGATAAATGCTAATAGCAGAGGCATACTTGATATGACATTATATGCTATTTGATAATTGGAGAAATAATGATAAGAGTAGCAGATTATATAATGAAAAGAATAGCAGAGGAGGGCGTTGATCAGCTGTTTTATGTATCAGGTGGTCAGTGTGTCTACTTGTGTGATGCTCTTCGAAGAAGCGAGCAGATAAATCCTGTAGCGATGCATCATGAGCAGGCGGCTGCTATGGCGGCACTTTCTTATTCTGAATATACAAATAACTTTGGTGCATGCCTTGTTACTACAGGTTGTGCAGGAACTAATACATTAACTGGTGTTCTTCATGCTTGGCAGGATAGTATACCGATGATCGTTATATCTGGGCAGCAGAATTACGAGAATACTATAAAGGGTGTTGGATATCCGTATAGACAGATTGGTATTCAGGAGGCTGATACTGAGAGGATAGTAACTCCTATTACAAAGTATGCAGTTACAGTACCTGATGCGAGTGAGATAGCATTTCATATAGATAAGGCTATCTATATGGCGAGAGAGGGACGTAAGGGGCCTGTTTGGCTGGATGTTCCGTTAAATGTACAGAATGCCATGGTTGATGAGGATAAACTGGAGAGATTTACTCCAGATAATTTAGATGCTGAGTCCAGTGCTAGCGCAGGCGACATAGAGTATGTTATAGATGCTATAAAGAAGGCAGAAAGACCGATTCTTCATATAGGTTATGGCGTAAGAAGTGCAGATGCTATCGCAGAAATGAAGCATCTTGTGGAGCTGACTCATATACCAGTTACATTTTCGAGAAGAACTTACGATATGATGCCTTATGATGCGCCATTCAATATGGGAGTATTAAATGGAGCGGCTGGCGGACAGCGATATGCTAACTTTGCGGTTCAGAACTCGGATTTACTAATCACTATTGGATCTAGACTCTGTAAGGATACGATAGGTGGAAATGCAGATACATTTGCAAGAGAAGCTCTGAAGATTGTTGTGGATATAGATGAGACAGAACATCAGAAGCCAGGCGTTAAAATTGATAAGCTAGTTGTATCGGATGCAAAGAAGTTTTTACTAAGTCTAAATGATAGCTTGGAAAAACTTGGTGATTTAGATGATGTTCAAACTCATAATGAATGGATAGATAAGTGTAATCATTGGAAGGAAATCTTCGATGATTATTCTACAGCATATACTAGTAACGAAATGCTAGATGCAAAGTATGCAATGAGAAAAGTTACTGAGAGTATGCCTGTTGGATCGGTGGTAGTATCAGATGCTGGATTTACTGGTGCAGCGGCTACAGCGTGCACAGTCTTTAAAGAAGGAGATGGTCTGGTTCACTCATTTGCTCAGGGTGAAATGGGATTCTCAATTCCTGGAGCTTGTGGAGCTGCTGCAGCGACTGATAAGCCTGTGATCGCATTTGAAGGAGATGGTTCACTCATGATGAATCTTCAGGAGTTTCAGACAATCGTACGTAATCAGTTTAATATCAAGATTGTTATCATTAATAATAATGGATATTCAGGTGTAAGACATGGGCAGAAAGCTCATTTCAGAGGAAAATCGATAGGTACAGATTCTAGTAACGGACTTGATTTTCCTGACTTTGGAAAGGTTTCAGGGGCATTTGGAATTAATTATTCGAAGGCTTCAAACGTTGATGAACTTTCAACTGCTATTAAGGATATGTATAGTGCAGATGGCCCTTATGTATTAGAGATAATGACCGATCCTGATCAGTTTGATCTTCATAATGCTCTCGTTATGTATGGCAAGCGTAAGGTCGGATTTAGACCAATAGAGGATCAGTCTCCATTTATAGATAGAGATACATTCTTTAATGAAATGATTATAGAACCACTAGAAGAGAGTAGTGGAAAACCTATATAAAGGGAATCGAGCGAAATGAAGATAATTGATGCTATCTGGGAAAAGAGAAATCTTGGTGTATCTTCATATGAAGTGGTAATAGAGACAGAAGATTCTGCTTCGGATATTGAGAAGAAGTTAGCTGAGCTTGATGCAGATTATATTGTCGTAAAAGTACCAACAGAACATTCTGATGTACTTGAAAGTGTTCAAAAATCTGGGTTCAGCTATATAGAAGATTTGATACATGTAGAACATGATCTCTCAGAAGTTACCAGAAATAGAATCATTCAGCGATTATATGATGAGACAACATATAGAGAGATGAATGATGAAGATTTAGAACAGCTCTGGAGCGAAATAAAGGATGGAATGTTTGATAGTGACAGAATATCAAATGATTCTCGTTTCGGTAAAGAAAAGGCTGCTACAAGATATCTGAATTGGACGAAAGATCTCCTTGAGAAAGGGGCAAGATTTTATGCCATAAGATATCGAGATGACAGCACTGGATTTGTTATCCTTGATACAAAGGATGGAGTAACATATAACTCTATACTTGGTGGCGGTTATAGAAAGTATAGAAAATCTGGCATAGGAATAATTCAGAAGGAGCAAGAGATAACTAAGTCACTGGGGGGGAAGAGGATCACTACAGCTGTCTCATCCAATAATGTTGGCCAGTTTAAAGCTCTTATAATGAATGGATATAAGCCATATATGATAGAACATATATTTATTAAGCATAAAGGGGATAGAAATGAATAATACAGAAAAGAAAATGCTTGATATCCTTAGATATCTTAAGGATGAACATGATGTTATAGCAATCAAAGCTGAGTTCGAGGCTGAAGGTAGCCGTACAGATGAGCTTGTGATGTTAAATGAGATTATCTTCAGAGCAGATATGAAGCTATACATAAAGATAGGTGGCTGTGAGGCTGTTCGTGATATAGATCAATGCAAGCTTCTTGGAGCTTCAGGAATTATGGCTCCAATGATTGAGTCTCCATTTGCTATGAGTAAGTTTAAGAATGCAGCTAAGAAGGTCTACGGAGATAACTGGAAAGATATCGAGTGGATTATAAATGCTGAGACTAAGACATGTCATGAGAATCTTGACGATATATTTGAAGAGGGAAAGGACTTCCTCTCTACAGTATCTATAGGTCGTGTTGATCTTTCGGCATCAATGGGACTCACAAGAGCAGAGATAAATAGTGACCAGATGTTCGGAGTTACTCAGGACATAGCTAAGAGAGCAAAAGAAGCTGGTTATATGGTAAACTTCGGTGGTGGTATATCATTTGACGCGATTCCTTTCATCAAGAATATGTATCCAACAAATGATAGATTTGAAACTCGTAAGGTTGTATTCCATGGTTCAGATAACGAAGAGAAGCTGAAGGATGGAATCCTTAAGGCTATGGAGTTCGAGACACTATATCTGAAGAATAAATGTGAATATTATGACAGAATGGCAAAGGAAGATCAGGCTCGTCTTAAGATGATGGCTGAGAGACTTGAGATTGCTGGTTCAGATATTACATTATAAGAACAAAGAGTTTTTTAATGATATGTATCGTGTAATGATACTTTTATATCAAATATAACAATCAAAATGAGAGTGAGGAATAGTTATGACAAATCTAGAAAAATATATTAATGCATTTGTAGAAGGTCTTGAAATAGACGCAGATATCGTAAAGGAAGGACTTGAGTATCAGGGGATTCCTGAATGGGATTCTGTAGGACATATGGGCCTTATAGCATGCCTTGAGGATGCTTTTGATATCATGATGGATACAGATGATATCATAGATTTCAGTTCTTTTGAGAAGGGGATTGAGATACTTAAGAAGTATGAGGTTGAAATCTAGTTTTTATCTTTAGGTTAATAGGGGATTCATATGTTTAAGTATGATTTTATTATTCTGTATGAGCATAGAAATCGAGAACTAGAGAATGCAGTTCTTCTTGCTATGAAACTTGAGAAAAAAGGATATAAGGTTGCAATTGAATATAGAAGATCTGCAAGAATACTTTTTCAGAGATCTAAGGTTATATTAGCTCCATTTCTTTATTATGATGATAACGTTATCGATTTTGCATTTCAACCATTTATGAATTGTAAAAAACTCATAAATATGCAATATGAGCAGGTGGTTACTATTGATGATGAGAAAACTGGAAATCAGTTCTCATTAGAACATGCAAGAGATGCGATACAGATTGCCTGGGGGCAGATACCACACGAATTGATGCGTATCAATGGGATAAATGAGAAAAATATCTTTGAAATTGGACAGATTTCAATGGATTTAAACTTTTCAAAGTATGATAAGCTGTTTATTTCTCGAGAAGACCTTTCTGAAAAATATAATATTCCTAATAATAAAAAATGGTTATTGTTTATATCTAGTTTTTCATGTACTGATATACTGGATGCAGAAATGGAGGAATGGGCTTCAACGACGCCAACTGTTTACATGTTTAAGGATTTATCTGTTAAATCTCAAAAAGTTGTATTAAAGTATTTGGTTAATATCTGTAAAAAACATAAAGATTATATTGTTATTTATCGACCTCATCCACACGAAAAAGATAATAAAAAGATAAGAGCAATTGAAAAAAAATTGCCAAATTTCAAGTGTATTTCTGATTATTCTATCAGGCAGTGGATTAGGGTTAGTGATACTATTACCACGTGGTGTAGTACTTCAATTGCTGATGTATATTTTGCAAATAAAAAATGTGCGATTATAAGACCATATGTGTTTCCAGAGGACATAGACTATGCAATATTTATGGATCAAAAAATAATTAGCGACTATGCATCGGTAGAAGATTTTATAAATAATGAATCAGAAGATTATTATCTTAATGGCAATACAATAAAAAAGTATTATTGCAATTCCAGTCATAGTGATTCGTTTGATAAGTTATTAAATCTTTGTATCAAAACATTGAAATCAGATGAATGCTCAGTTAACTATAGAAAAAAAATAAATGTTTCACGTGCTCATCTTTTGAAAATTTATATATACAAATTGCTTATGACAATAGCAGGGATAGTTGATTATAGTAGATTTATTCCTGAAAAATATGCCGTTGACGTATTTAATTCTCATAGAGAGATGAAAGGGTATCGAAAGGATATAAAAGAATATAGATATAGATTAGGTAAGGAATTATTTGATGAATAAAAATATATCACGTCTTTTTCAATATACATTTGTATCCATATTAAATGCGGCTATATCATTAATAACGATGATGATACTTACAAGAGTATTATCAAAACAGTTCCTTGGAAATCTTAATCTATTTATTACAGCTTCAAGTACCTTGATGAGTATAATTTGCTTTGGATTTGATAGTTCATATATTCGTTTTTTTTATGAGCCTCCCAATGGTCTGAATTGTAAACAACTTGCTTGGTATTGTATTTTTCCTACTGTAATACTTTTTTTAATATTTGATTGTTTGATTATATGTTTTAGAAATACAGATTTAATAAATGTGTTAATTGGAGGAAAGGGCACACTGATAGCTTGTTTATTTATTATAAGTGTTATCAGTCAATTTATTTATCGATATTTTACTTTATATTTTAGAATGAAAGATAAAGTGATTTCTTTTTCATCGATCACTCTATTATTTGTTTTAATAAGTAAAACCATCGTAATATTATTGTTTAGATTTAATCAGAGTTTTTCGTTTATTTTATTAACAACTAATATTTTGCTGGTTCTTTTCATGTTATATTTTTTGATAAGAAACTTTAGTGATTTTATCGAGTTTACGCCAATCAAAATTAAAAAATATAAGACTATATCAAGGGTGGCGCTGTTTTGTGCTCCTAATTTTGCTGTTATATACCTAATTTCCTATATACCACAGACGCTTATAAAAAAGTATTTGGATGATGGAACTCTAGGAGTGTTTACTGGATTGCTATTATTTGTGAATGCTGTTCAGGCACTTAGTTCTGGATTTACTACATTTTGGTCTCCTTTTATGTATAAAAATTATAAGGAGAAAAATAAAGAGATTCAGATGGTTCATGATATAGTAATGCTTGCGCTTATAGTATGTTTGGCAATGGTTATTATATTTCATAAGGTTTTATATTGTTTCGTAGGAAGTCAATTTAGACAGAATCAGGATATTCTTGGAATAATTTTGATTTGTCCTTTGATAAATATTGCGGTTGAAACAACCAGTTATGGCATTGCTATTAATAATAGAAATGAAATAACTTTGAGCATTTACTTATTTACGTTAATTGTAAATGTGTTGTTATGTTTTATTTTGATAAAGGAATATGGTTTGCTTGGTGTTGCTGTGGGTTCGGCGGTTTCTTCTGATTTGAAGTTTATATTAATGACTTTGATAGGACAGAAAATGTATAAGTCTATTACAGATTATAAGAAAACCTTTTTGATGTTTCTTTTGATAAATATTGCTGCATTTGTGTTTTTTATATTATATGATCAATTTCCTATTGTTGTGATTATATGTTTAGTTATTATTGGTATATCATTTATATGTAATATTAATATCATAAAAAATATATATAGCTTAGTGAAAAATAAGAATAAGGAGTAGATATGTTAAATAATAAAACTATTTTAATAACAGGTGGAACGGGTTCTTTTGGACATCATTTTGTTGATTATATTTTGAATAAATATGAACCTAAAAAAATTATAATTTATTCTCGCGATGAATTTAAACAGTTTATAATGGCAAATGAATATAAAGAATATAAAGATGTTCTTCGGTTTTTTATTGGAGATGTTCGTGATGATGAAAGATTAAAAAGAGCAATGAATGGTGTTGATTATGTAATTCATGCAGCTGCATTAAAACAGGTTCCAGCTTGTGAATATAATCCAAATGAAGCCATAAAAACTAATGTGAATGGAGCCATGAATGTAATAAATGCTTCTCTGGAAAAGCACGTAAAAAAGGTTGTTGCTCTTTCGACAGATAAGGCAGTAAATCCTATTAATTTATACGGTGGAACGAAATTGGTATCTGACAAACTCTTTTGTGCTGCTAATGCATATTCTGGAGAGGAGGGTACTGTCTTTTCTGTTGTACGATACGGAAATGTTGCGGGAAGCAGAGGCTCAGTTATTCCATTTTTCAAAAGTATTATAGAAAATGGAGGAAAGGAACTTCCTATAACTGATTACAGAATGACGAGATTTTGGATTAGTTTGGAGCAAGGAGTTGAATTAGTAATAAAAGCGTTAGAGGAATCTAAGGGTGGAGAAACATTTATATCAAAGATTCCATCATTTAAAATTACTGATTTGGCTCAGGCTATGCTTCCGGGATGTGATATGCCTGAAGTAGGAATTAGAGAGGGCGAAAAACTTCATGAGATTATGATAACTCGTGAGGATTCATTAACCACGTATGAGTATGAAAAGAATTATATAATCTATCCTCATTATGATTGGTGGGATAATAAGGGAGTAATAAAAGGCGGGAAGTTGGTAGAACCAGAATTTGAATATTCTTCAGGTAATAATTCTGAATGGTTATCTGTAGAACAATTAAAAGAAAAAATTAAAACTGATGTTGTATTTCATTAGGGGGTAAAATGGATAAATTAGCAATTATGGGTGGAACACCTGTTCGAAAAGAAAAAATATATTATGGACATCAGTTTATTGATGAAGATGATGTAGATGCTGTTTCAAAGGTATTGAGGAGTGATTATATTACATGTGGTCCTGCTGTTTTAAAAGCGGAAAGGGATTTGGAGGTTTATACAGGGGCAAAACATGCAGTGTTGGTTTCTAATGGAACTGCTGCTTTGCATACGGCGTGTTTAGCTGCTGGTATAAGTGAAGGTGATGAAGTAATTACCACTCCTTTGACTTTTGCTGCCAGCGCTAATTGTATTCTGTATTGCGGTGGAAGACCGGTTTTTGCTGATGTGGATATAGAAACATATAATATTTCTCCACAAAGTATAATTGAAAAGATATCATCCAAAACGAAAGCTGTTATTGCGGTTGATTATACAGGTCAGTCAGTTGAGTGTGATACTATTCGAAAGATTTGTGACGATTATGATTTAATATTTATTGAAGATGCAGCACATTCAATTGGAACATCTTATAAGGGAAAAATGATTGGTAGTATTGCGGACTATACATGTTTTAGTTTTCATCCAGTGAAAAACATTACATGCGGCGAAGGTGGAGCTATATTAACTAATAATGATGAGTCATATAAAAGACTTCAATTAGCTCGTTCGCATGGAATAACTAAGTCAATAGAAGATTTTAAGGGATATTCGGAAGGCGATTGGTATTATGAACAACAATTTTTAGGATACAATTATCGTTTGACCGATATTCAGGCTGCATTATTGTCTAGTCAATTAAAGAAACTTGATTCATTCAAAAAAAGAAGAAAAGAAATATGTAGTATTTACGATGAGGAACTTTCCAAGTATGAGGAATTGATTCTTCAAAAGAATGTTTCTGATTCTGATTCGTGTAAGCATTTATATACAATACGCTTAAATGAGGAAAAATTAAGTTGTTCAAGAAAAGAATTTTTTGATGCTATGTGTGCGGAAAATATACAATGTCAGGTTCATTATATTCCAGTATATTGGTTTCCGTATTATGAAGAGTTAGGTTACTCAAGGGGATTATGTCCTAACGCAGAAAAAATATATCAGAGTATAATTAGTATTCCTCTCTTTCCAAAGATGAATAATGAGGATGTTTATGATGTGATAAAAGCAATTGATAAAATTGTAAATTATTATAGAAGGTAATAATATGAAACCGTTAGCAATCATTACAGCTAGAGGGGGTTCTAAAAGAATCCCGCATAAAAACATTAAATTGTTTTGTGGAAGAACTATTATTTCATTTAGTATTGAGGCGGCGCTTCAAAGTAATCTATTCGATGAAGTCATGGTATCTACAGATTCATTAGAAATTGCAAATATTTCAAAAGAATTTGGAGCAAGAGTGCCATTTATGAGAAGTGAAGAGAATTCTAATGATTATGCCGGAACAAGTGATGTAATACTTGAAGTGCTAAATAATTATAAAGAGATAGGGAAAGAGTATGATGAAATTTGTTGTATATATCCGACTGCACCTTTTATCGACTCTGCCATGCTAATTAATAGTTATAAGTTGCTTAAGGATGATGATATATATAATGTAGTTCCAATGGTTAAGTTTTCATTTCCTCCACAACGTGGAGTTGTTTTGAAGGACGGAATGAGTTATCCGTTCGATAAACAAGCTATTGAATTACGCTCCCAAGATTTAGATTCTGTATATCATGATGCAGGGATGTTTTATTGGATTAAAGTAAAAGAATTTATTAAAAATGATGCTATTTTGTACAATAAGACAAAACCTTATATTATTTCTGAACTTGAATCTCAGGACATTGACAATGAAGAAGATTGGATACTTGCAGAATTAAAATATAAAAAATTGAAAGGATAGAATGATGTCTTTGCAGTTTTGCGTAAATAATAGAGTTATAAGTAAATATGCGGAACCTTATATAATAGCTGAATGTGGAATTAATCATAATGGAAGTCTTGAAACTGCGAAAAAAATGATAGAAACTGCTTTAGAAGTGGGAGCTGATGCTGTCAAGTTTCAGACATTCAAAGCGGAAGAATTCATACAAGATAAAACGTTAATGTACTCTTATCGCTCTAACGGAAAGATGGTAACAGAATCCATGCAGGAAATGTTTAAAAGATATGAGTTTACAATTGACGAATGGAAAGAAATAAAATCTTATTGTGATAAATTAAAAATTACTTTTTTATCTACACCTCAAAATAAATCTGATTTAGAGATGTTGCTTGATTTAAATATTGAAGCAATAAAAGTTGGTTCGGATGATTTTGTTAACACCCCATTGATTAGAGAGTACAAAAAAGCTAATCTTCCTTTGATTTTATCATGTGGTATGGCAAATAAAGAAGAGATACATAATACGTTAAATGATGCGGGAGTTAATGAAGACTATCCAATAGTCCTTATGATAT
>Ga0256404_1008232_pt1 | contig 15831 bp, 16 predicted proteins | sample RumenRJG_01DNA_FD_185990 | JGI IMG/M metagenome (GOLD analysis project Ga0256404, IMG submission 185990) | Bovine rumen microbial communities from Lethbridge, Alberta, Canada - RJG_01 | ecosystem: Host-associated > Mammals > Digestive system > Stomach > Rumen | place: Canada: Alberta | collected...
GTCTGCCCAGCTGGGCGGACTTGCAGTGATGGAACAGAGTGATATAGTAAAAGGACAGATCTACACTTAATATCTTTTCGCAGGGAGTTCTCTATCCCATCAAATCCGAGAGTAAGTTTACACTGTCTGGCGTCCACGTAAATATGGAACATGGCGTAAATATAGTGTAAAATACAAAGGACAGTGCAGTGAGACAGGCCCGGCAGAAGGAAAGCCGCCGGGGAATGGAATGGCCTGTCCCTGCCTGCAGATGATGAAAGCGGAGGAAAAGTGAAATGATAGACCCCAGATATGATACCCAGTGTCTTCTTGATCCCAGGGACGGGGAGGAGCTGGACCCGGACGAGATCCATGACTATATTGCGGACAACTTCGAAGGCGATGAGCTTCTCTGCGTCGGCGATGAGGATATGGTGAAGCTCCACTTTCACACGAACACTCCCTTTAAGGTGCTTGAATACTGCCAGACCAAGGGTGAAATCTACGACATCGTCGTGGAGGACATGGACCGGCAGACCCGCGGTCTGCACGGGTGATAGCTATGCACGAACTCGGACTTGTGTTTCACGTCATTGACGACGTGACGGAAATCGGAAAAGAGAATAATCTCACGGAGGTCAGCTCCGTGACCCTGCAGGTCGGTGAGGTGTCGTCCATTGTGCCCGACTACATCACCGACGTGTGGCAGTGGGCCGTGAACCGGACGGAGCTCATGAAGGGGTGCGCCCTGAAACTTGAACGCATTCCGGCGGTCACTTACTGCGAGAACTGCCGCAAGACCTATCCGACCGTCGAATACGGGAAGACCTGCCCCAACTGCGGGAGTGGAAACACATATCTCGTGCAGGGCAACGAGTTTGCCATCAAGGAAATAGAGGCCTGCTGAGCGGGCGGATATTTTCAGAGCCGGTGTGATGAGCGGCCCGGAGTTTTGCGGCATTTGTAATCAGGAAATAGAGGCCTGCTGACAGTGATTCGGCATTTTGTCTTAGAGATAATCAAATATTACCTGCTGCTGACCCTGGTCTTCACGGTGGTTTCCATTATCCGCATGTATGTGGTTGAGACCTTCGCCTGTAATAAGAAGAAGGGAATTAAGCGGATTGAGGAACTCATGTCCCAGGGACGTTTTCGCCAGTACCCGATCTATGACTTCGACGAGGTCCGCATCCGGCGGAAGCGGGGCGTGGCGAAGATATCCGTCTTCCCCAACGATACGGGAAAGAAGACCCGGGCGCTCATCGTCTGTCCCGGCGGCGGCTATGCCCACCTATGCACGGAAACTGAGGGCTTCCCGCTGGCTGCCCGCCTGAACGAGCTGGGCTATACGGCCTTCGTCCTTGAGTACCGGGCCGGACTCAACTGCTCCTCCCATGCCCCCATGCACGACCTGGCCCGGGCGGTCCGCTTCATTTCGGACCACGCGGAGGAATTCAATGTCACGATGGAGGACTACATCCTCGTGGGCTTTTCGGCCGGGGGCAACCTCTGCGGGGTCTTTGGAACGGAGAAATACGGGTTCGCCCGCTACAATGTGGCAAAGCCCGGGGCCCTGATTCTCGGCTACCCGTGGACGAACGTCAACCACTGGATTGCCCACCCCTACTGGAACATCTGGATCGGCCTCTTCGGCATCTGGCTGTCCGAGCGGGGCAACCTCTTCATGTTCGGCCCGAAAGGGGCGGTGAAGCGGGAAAACCGGGATTCCCTCTGTGTGCAGAAGTGGATCACGGCGGACTACCCGAAGACCTATATGTTCTCCGGCGGCAACGATGTCCTCGTCCCCTCGTTCGCCCATACGGACGTGCTGGCGGCCAAATTTGACGAGTACGGCATCGACTACATGTATGACAAGTTCTTCGGGGTGCCCCACGGAATCGGCCTCGGGGAGAAGACGAAGGCGGCCGGCTGGCTCCTGCATGCCCTGCGCTTCGTGGATTCCGGCAATGAGGTCCTGAAACCGGAGGTGAAAACCGGGGAGGGGCAGGAGAAGGCCGCGGACAAGCCCCATACCTTCGCCGACGAACTCGGGGATGCGGATGAGAATAATGAATAATGTCTGTTTGGATTGGGCTCAAGTGAGCAGCGCATTGCCTTTGACTGGCGCAGTTTCTTCGCCCGCGACTGACGCGGCCGATCTGCCCTCGAAAAGGCAGCTCTTCCCCCTCTGCGACAGGCGTTGCCTGAGCAACACCCTTCAAAATCTGCCTGTGATACTCTTCAGAGCATAAGGAAACGCCCCCGGGGCAGAAAACATTTTCCGAAAGGAGAAAAATCATGGCAGTAGTAAATATCACAAATGACAATTTCGAAAGCGAAGTATTGAAGAGCGACAAGCCCGTCCTTGTGGACTTCTGGGCCACCTGGTGCGGTCCCTGCCGTATGCAGGGCCCCATCGTCGAGGAGCTTTCGAATGAGCATGAGGACATCAAGGTCGGCAAGTGCGACACGGACGTCAATTCCGACCTTGCCGAGAAGTTCGGCATCATGTCCATCCCGACCCTTCTGGCCTTCAAAAACGGCGAGCTCATCGGAAAGTCCGTGGGCGTGACCCCCAAGGAGAAGCTCTACGCAATGCTGCAGGGGTGACTTCCCGGGCGGTATTTGCAGCAGAATAATATTTTAGCGACAGCATGCCGCCCGGAGACGAGGTTCTCTGGGCGGTATTTGTATTATTTTATCGCAGGCCCGCGCATAGGTAATATCCGGCTTCGCCGGGCGCGGGCCGCGTCGAGTAGGAGAGACGGAATCTCTCCTACTCGATTAAAAAATTCTCCCCAACTTTAGCCTGGCTTAAGGTTCGGCCTGTATCCTGACCATATCAAAAGAAAGGTCGGTGATTCTTATGAAGGTCGGAATCCTTATCCCGGCATATCAGCCGGACGAAAAGCTTACGGCATTTGCAGGCGACTGCGTGGCAGCCGGATACAATGTTTTCGTGGTAAACGACGGCTCCACGGAGGGCCTGGAAATCTTTGATGAAATCGGCGAATTCCCGGGGGTCACGGTCCTCGGTTATTCTGAAAACCACGGCAAGGGCTATGCTTTGAAATTCGGCCTCGAAGCCATGGCCCGGCGGGGATACACGGGTGTCATCACGGCGGACGCTGATGGTCAGCACCGTATTCATGATCTGGAAAAAGTAGAGCACGCAATGCGTGCCAATCCCGCAAGTCTGATTCTGGGAAGCCGCAATACCGCCGAAATGCCGCCCCGCTCCAAGGCCGGCAACCGCCTGACCCGGAGCCTCTTTTCCCTCCTCTATGGCATCCGCCTCTCCGACACCCAGACCGGCCTCCGCGGCATCCCCCTGACAAGCGAAACTCTGCCCCTCCTCCTGGGCCTGTCCGGCGACCGTTACGAATACGAGATGCAGATGCTGCAGGAATCGAAGGTCCTCTTTGCGGGCGGCATTGTGGAAGTTCCGATTGAGACCGTCTATCTCGAGAATAATATAAGCTCCCACTTCCGCCCCCTCCGGGACGGAGGGCGGATCTACGCCGTTCTCCTGAAAAGTCTTCCCCTTTTCCTTCTGTCTTCCCTCCTGGCCTTCGGCATAGACTACGGCCTCTTCAACACTTTCTTCTATGCCCTGTCTCTGGGGACCCTGGCGTCGACCGTCATCGCCCGCCTTGTAAGCGCGACAGCCAATTACACAATCAATAAATACGGGGTCTTCCGGCCCGAAAGCAGGGAGACCAGCTATAATCTCAAGAACTATGCCCTCCTGGCTGCCTCCATCCTGGCCGTAAACATGGGCCTCATGTACCTCCTCGTGAATATCCTCGGCCTTCCTGCCTTTGCCATGAAGATTGTAGTCGGGTGTGCGCTCTACATTATTTCCTTCACCGTCCAGCAGCGGCTGGCCGCCGGCCGAAGGAAGAAACCTGAGGCAGGAACGGGCAGACAGAACCTGCCGGCTGCAGCGGAAAACGGGAGCGGCGCTGCCCGCACGCAGAATGGTCTTCCGAAGTTCCAGCGGATGACATTTCATTCGTAATGTTTAAAAATATTTAATTAAAATACTTGACACATCACGTCAAAACAAATATGCTGTCCGTTGTTTAGTTAAAAGAATTTAATTAAACGACGGACAGATTTTTTATGCCCCGGGGCACTGATGCCAAGCCGGGCGGAAACCGGGAACCCTTCTGGAAGGTGCATTTCCGGGCGGAAACCGGGAACCCTTCTGGAGGGTGCATTTCCGGGCGGAAACCGGGAAGCCCTATGGAAGGTGCATTTCCGGGCGGAACCCGGGAAGCCCTATGGAAGGCGCATTCCCGGTATGAAACGGAGGAAAATCATGACACTCGAAGAATTACAGACCATCATCGCCGATACCCTTTCCTGCGACAAGGAAGAAGTGACGCCGGAGGCCGCCCTGATCGACGACCTGGGGGCAGATTCCCTGGCGGTTGTTGAGCTGCAGATGAATATCGAAGAGGCCTGCGGGGTAAAGATTCCCGATGAGGAAATCGAGCACCTGAAGACCGTGCAGGATATCCTGGATGCGGTAGACAAGGCAAAGGCCGCCTGAAAAGCGGAACTGCCGCCGGAAACGTCTGAAAACGGCTGAGCAGAAGCTCGGGAAATCGCGGACTCAAACTGAGGGAAACCTTTGAGCGGAACTTTGTGGAAGGGAGTTTCGAGATTATGGATACAGCGGAAAACGTGAGCGCGGGAAGCCTGTACAAGAAGATCGGTTCCCTGATTTTCAGGGGCAGTCAGTACCCTGAAAAGGAAAAGGGAAGCCTGCCCTCCTTCATTACCTGTAAGTCCTGCAAACGGCGGTCCACGAAGGCGGCCTGGGCGGAGAACTACTATGTATGTCCGGAATGCGGGGCCTATCGGCCCGTCAGCGCCGATTACCGCCTGTCTCTGATTCTGGACCCCGGCAGCAGGAAGGACCTGGATCCGGGCCTTAGGGCCCAGGACCCCCTCGATTTTCCCGAGTACAAGGACAAGGTCAAGAAACAGGAGCTGAAGACGGGTCTCAAGGAAGCCGCCGTCACGGCCGTCGGCCGCATCGAAGGCCAGCGGGTCGTCGTCGGCATTCTGGACAGCCGCTTTTTCATGGGCAGCATGTCGGCTGCGGTCGGAGAGAAGATTACGCGGGCCGTCGAATACGCGGACAAAAACCACCTGCCCCTGATTCTCTTCTCGGCCAGCGGCGGGGCCCGGATGCAGGAAGGCATCTACAGCCTCATGCAGATGGCAAAGACGGCGGCCGCCGTACAGGAATTTTCGGAGCACGGCGGGCTCTATATTAGTATCCTGACCCATCCGACGACGGGCGGGGTCACGGCGTCCTTTGCCACCCTCGGGGACATCACGCTGGCGGAGCCTCTGGCCCTGATCGGGTTTGCGGGCCCCCGGGTCATCGAGCAGACCATCGGGCGGAAACTGCCGAAAGGCTTTCAGCGGGCGGAATACCTCTACGAGCACGGTTTCGTGGACGCGATCGTGGAGAGGAAAGACCTGAGGGAGACCCTTGCGAAGCTGCTGCTTTTGCATGAGAGAAAATGAATAATGTAGAGCGCGGGGTTTTCCGCGCCGGAAGCGGGCTGCGGGAGCGAAGAACTGCAGCGCGCAGAATGAGGAGTCGCTTTGATTCGACAGATACTGGAAAAAACGGAAGAACTGGACCGGAAAATCGAGGCCCTGAAGGAACTGCAGAAGGATGAGACTTCCCATCTGGTCCGCCACGAGGCAGGAGAGCGGGCGGAAGATTCCTATGACGGGGAAGACGCTGGCCCGGAGGAGCACCTCGAGCAGTGGAAGTCCTGCGAGAAGGAACTGAAGCACCTTGAAAAGCTGAAGCGGGATTTTCTCGAGCAGACGGGGCCCCTGTCGGCGGCGGACCACGTGGTGCTGGCCCGTTATGCGAAAAGGCCCCACATTGAGGACTTCATTGACGGGCTTTTCACGGACTTTTTCGAGCAGAGGGGGGACCACCTCTATGACGAGGACCGGTCCATCTGCGGCGGAATTGCCATGTTTCACGGGACTCCGGTGACCGTCGTCGGCCACCGGAAGGGGCGGACCGTGGAAGAAAACGTCTCCTGCAACTTCGGCATGCCCTGCCCGGAAGGCTATCGAAAAGCTTTGAGAATAATGAAAGAAGCCGAGAAATTCCGCAGGCCCATCATTACCTTCATAGATACTCCGGGCGCCTATCCCGGCATGGAGGCGGAGGAGCATGGGCAGGGGGAGGCCATCGCCAGAAACCTGGCCGAGATGAGCGCCTTCACGGTGCCGGTCATTTCGATTGTGACCGGAGAAGGAAATTCCGGCGGGGCCCTGGCCCTTTCCATGGCCAACCGCCTCTATATGCTGCAGTACGCCGTATATTCCATCCTTTCGCCCGAGGGCTTTGCTTCCATTCTCTGGAAGGACGCCTCCCGGCATGAGGAGGCCTGCGAGCTCATGCATATGACCGCAGAAGACCTGGTAGAAGCCGGCGTCGCTGACGGCATCATTCCGGAACCCCTGGGCGGGGCCCAGGAAGACCCGGCAGCGGTGTATGCAGCCATTGCCACTGAGCTGGACATCACCGTGCGGGCCTACCGGGCCATGTCCCCGGAGGTCATCCGGGCGGACCGGATGAAAAAGTTCAGGGAAATCGGCAGGGTCAGCGCATGAGGGGCCTTACGATACTTGCCACGGGCGGGGCCCTGCCCTCCCGGACCGTTCCCAATACATACTTTGAAAAAATAGTCGATACGAGCGGCGAGTGGATCCGGACCCGGACAGGGATTGAAAGCCGCTATTTCTGCGGGGAAGGGCAGGATGCGGACACCCTGGCAATAGACGCATCTCGTATAGCACTGGAGAAGAGCAAACTGGGGCCGGAAATGATTGACTGCATCGTCGTCGCCACGATTTCGGGCCTCTACGCGACTCCTTCCGTGGCCTGCATGGTCCAGCATGCCCTGGGTCTCCGGGAAAACATTCCCGTCCTCGACGTAAATGCCGCCTGCAGTGGCTTTGTCTATGCCCTGGAAACGGCCAGAGGTCTTCTCGAATGCACCGGTGGGTCATACGCCCTGGTCATCGGGACCGAGCAGCTTTCGAAGATGCTGAATATGGAAGACCGGACGACCTGCGTCCTCTTCGGAGACGGGGCCGGGGCTGCTATTGTAAAGGCGGAGGAAGGAGTCTTCTATGCGGCGGACCTGGGGGCCAGAGGCGGTCTTGCCATCACAACCGGCGGCCCGGGCCCGGATAAGAGCCTGATTGCGATGAACGGGAAGGAAGTCTTCCGCTTTGCCGTCGAGGCCCTGCCGACCTGCATCGGGCAGCTTCTTGAAAAGACGGGTCAGCCGCTTTCCTCCTATAAATATGTGATCTGCCACCAGGCAAACGAGCGCATCATCGAATTCGTCGTGAAAAAACTCCACGCGGCCCCCGAACAGTTCTATATGGATATGAAGACCCACGGGAACACCAGCGGGGCCTCGATTCCGATTGCCTTGAACGAGCTGGAAGCAGACGGCTGCCTCGCCCCCGGCGACCGCATTATCCTTGCCGGTTTCGGCTCCGGCCTGACCTGGGCCGGCGCGGCACTGACATATGGTTTGACAGGCACGCCCCAAGAATGAGTTTCCTGAGACAGGCATGAATACAAGCTTTGAAGAACGAAAATTGTACAGGATTGTATCGATTTGCCTGTCAAAGGCAAAAAATGAGTTTCCTGAAAGACGCACAGATAAGGACTTACAGAACCTTAAATTGTATTTGATTGTATCGATTTGACAGGCAAACATATGAAAACTTTGGATAAACTGCTTGGAATCCGCTATCCCATTATTCAGGGTGGCATGGCAAATATTGCTACCGGGGCCTTTGCAGCTGCTGTGTGCAATGCAGGTGCATTGGGCCTTATTGCGACCGGGGGTCTGGATCCGGACGGCCTGAGAAGAGAAATTGCGGACCTCAGGAGCCGCACGGACAGGCCCTTCGGCGTCAACCTCATGCTCATGCACCCGGCCACGGAAGAGTTTGTGAAGATTGTCATTGAAGAAAAGGTTCCGGTCGTGACGACCGGGGCCGGCGACCCGGGCAAGTACATGGAGGCCCTGAAGGGGGCCGGCTGCAGGGTCATTCCGGTCGTGGCTGCTCCGATTCTGGCGGTCAAGCTTGAAAAAGAAGGGGCCGATGCCGTGATTGCGGAAGGCTCGGAAAGCGGGGGCCACATCGGGGAGATGTCCACGATGGCCCTGGTGCCCCAGGTCTGTGATGCTGTGCATATTCCGGTTGTCGCGGCCGGCGGCATTGCAGATCCCCGCCAGGTGCGGGCGGCCTTCGACCTTGGAGCCTGCGGCATTCAGGTCGGGACCTGCCTTCTCGTAAGCGAAGAGTGCCCGATTCATGAGAATTATAAGCAGGCCCTCCTTAAGGCCAAAGGGACGGACGCCGTTGTGACCGGCCGGATTGGCGGCACGCCCGTTCGCCTGCTCCGGAACACCATGACCCGGGACTATATCAAGGCCGAAAAGGCCGGGACCGACCGGGATGAGCTGGAAAAGTTCACCCTCGGCTCTCTCCGGAAGGCCGTTTTTGAAGGTGACACCAGGTCCGGCTCCATGATGGCGGGTCAGGTCGTCGGTCAGCTCACGGAAATCCGCCCGGTGGCAGACATTCTAGCCGGTCTGATGGAAGGAATTGTCGAATGATTTTCCAGTGGGTTCGGTACTCACCGGGCCTCTTTTACAAAGGAGAAGAGTCATGAAACTCGCCATTTGCTATGCCGGCCAGGGCGCCCAGAAGACGGGCATGGGGCAGGCATTTTATGATAATAATAAAGCCTTCCACGCGGTCTTCGACCGGGCCTCATCCGCCCTTGATTTTGATCTGAAGCGGGCCTGCTTTCAAAATCCGGAGGACATTCTGATGCAGACGGAAGTCACCCAGTCGGCCCTTGTGGCCTTTGCTTCAGGGGTGACTGCGGCCCTCGAAGAAAAAGGAATCCTGCAGAAAGCGGCCTATGTCTTGGGCCTTTCTCTCGGGGAGTACAGCGCCCTGGAGGCAGCAGGTGTCTGGGGTCCGGAGGAAGCCGTGAAAATAGCGGCCTTCCGCGGGAAAGCTATGGCAAGTGCAGCCGAAGGCATTGACTGCGCCATGTCCGCGGTAATCGGGCTGGAAAAGCAGCAGGTGGAAGACATCTGCTCTGAAGTCATGAAAGCCGGCGAATCCGGAAATGCGACCGGACAGACAGATATTTCCGGAGATGCAAAAATGGTTGACGCGCGTCAACCAAAAACCGGCGTCTGGTTGACGAACGACAACTGTCCTGGACAGGTCGTGATTTCCGGGGATTCGGCTTCGGTGGCGGCAGCAGGTGAAAAGGCCGCTGCCGCCGGGGGCCGGGTCATGCCCCTCCATGTATCCGGTCCCTTCCATACCCCCTGGATGGCTCCGGCGGGTGATGCCCTGAAGGACCTTTTCAAAAAGATCGGCTTCGGCCCGGAGCGGATTCCTGTCGTCCACAATTTTACGGCCCGGCCGCAGGATAAGAATGAGAACCTCTCCGACCTCCTTGCCGCCCAGGTGCAGAACGGGGTCCGTATGCGGGAATCTATTGACTGGCTCCTTGAACAGGGCGTGGATACCTTCCTCGAAGTCGGCCCCGGCCACACGATCACGGGCTTCGTGAGAAAGTGCGCGAAGGCAGCCGGAAAGTCCGTGCAGACTCTCACGGTCGAGACGCCGGAGGACCTCGGGAGGTTGGAATGAGTGAAAGAAAGACGGTATTGATCTCCGGCGGGAGCCGGGGGATCGGGCGGGCGACGGCTCTGCGTTTCGCAAAGGCTGGGTACAATGTCGCCATTATTTATGCGGGAAATGAAACCGCGGCAGAGAAAACCGGAAAGCTGGTCCGGAAAGCAGCTGAACAAGAAAATGCAGCGGATTCTGTGGGCGGACCGGCGGAGGACGGAACTTCCGGTTTTCTGGCAGTCAAAGCAGATGTCTCAGCCGAGACAGATGTCCATGAGGCAGTTGTGCGGGTTATGGAAACCTTTGGCCGAATCGATACCCTGGTAAACTGCGCAGGTATCTCAAGGGATGCCTTGCTCATAGCTACAAAGGCAGAGGACTTTGACCGCACATATGAAGTGAACCTGCGGGGGGCCTACCTGCTTTCAAAAGAGGTCTTCCGTCCCATGATGAAGCAGCGGTCCGGCCGCATCGTCAATATTTCCAGTATCGTCGGCCTTCACGGGAATGCCGGCCAGGCCGCCTACGCGGCGGCCAAGGCCGGCCTGATCGGTCTCACGAAGTCCACGGCCCTTGAAGGGGTGAAGCGGGGAATTCTTGCCAACGCCGTTGCTCCGGGCTATGTCCTTACCGATATGACCGGGGCCCTGCCTGAGAAGGTGACGGATGCCATGGCTGCCCGGATTCCCCTGGGCCGGGGTGCTTCCCCGGAGGAAGTCGCGGAAACCGTATATTTCCTGGGTTCTGAAACTAATACTTACATTACAGGCCAGACAATGACCGTTGATGGAGGCATGTGCATGTAGTTTGCCTGTCAAAGCCATTTTTTCAGTTTCCTAATAGGACATAGTACAGGGGCTTGCAGACATCAAAATTGTATTTGATTGTACCGATTTGTCTGTCACGGCTTGTTTTTAAGTTTCCTGGGATAGGCATGAATATTGATTATCAGCAGGCAAAATTGTATTTGATTGTATCGATTTAACAGGTGAGGAAGAGGAGCGGAAGGAAAGCAGAATGAGAAACGTAGTAATTACCGGCATTGGTACCGTGAATCCGGCAGGCGTTGGGGCGGAGGCGAGCTGGGAAAATATTCGTCATGGAGTACCCGGAATCCGAAGAATAGAGGCTTTTGACCCGGTTGAACTGGGCGTCGGGGTGGCCCTGGCCGGGCAGGTCTGCGGCTTTCATCCGGAAGAGCGCCTGAACAAGCGGGAACTAAGGCACATGGCCCGCTTCACCCAGTTTGCCATGTACGCGGCAGAGGAGGCCCTTGAGCAGAGCGGCCTCCTTGCCGATGCGTCGACCGTCGATGAAAAGGGAAAGGAGATTCCCTTCTATGAGCGAAAGGCTTCGGAAGAGGAGGCCCCCCGCATCGGCGCAATCGTTTCCTGCGGCATCGGAGGCCTCGATGTCATCGAGGAGCAGCATGACCGGGGAAAGAACTTGGGCTATGACCACATCAATCCCTTTTTCATCCCGATGACGATTTCCAATATGGCAGCGGCCCGAATTTCCATCGCCCATGGCTTCAAGGGCGAGTGCACCTGCCCGGTCACTGCCTGCGCCGGGGGTTCCAATGCCATCGGCGACGCCTTCCACCGAATCCGGGACGGCTACGAGGACGTGATGATTGCCGGCGGCACGGAGGCCTGTATTACGAAACTGGCGGTGGCCGGCTTTGCCAACATGAAGGCTCTCTGCAAGTCGACGGACCCCCTGCGGGCCTCGATTCCCTTTGACGCCGAACGAAGCGGCTTCGTCATGGGGGAAGGCGCAGGAATAATAATAATGGAAGAAGAGACCCACGCTCTTCGCCGCGGGGCGCGGATTCTGGCCCGAATTTGCGGCTATGGGGTCAATTCTGACGCCTACCACATCACATCACCTGCTCCGGGAGGGGAGGGCGGAGCCGCCTGCATGGCGCTCGCACTCGCTGACGCGTCGCTCGCGCCGGAAGCCATCTCTTACATCAATGCCCATGGAACCTCCACCCACCTCAATGACTCAGGCGAAACAAAGGCCATTCATGCGGTCTTCGGAGACCACGCAAAGAATCTTCCCGTCTCCTCGACAAAGTCCGTCACCGGCCACCTTCTGGGCGGCGCCGGCGGTGTCGAAGCCGTGATTTCGGTCCAGGCCCTGATGAATCAGTTCATTCCGCCGACTGCGGGCTATAAAGTTCCGGACCCGGAATGTGACCTCGACTATGTGCCAAACGTTGGAAGAAGTGCCGAACTCAAGTATGTCCTCTCAAACTCCCTGGGCTTCGGCGGCCACAACGCAGCCCTGATTTTCGGGGCAGTGTAGGCTTTGGTTGACGGGCGTCAACCTTTGCTTGCCTGTCAACCCCAAAAATTGCGTTTCCTGCGAGGCACAGAAACAGGGCCTGTGAGAACTTGAAATTGTATTTGATTGTATCGATTTGACAGGCAAGGAGCAGAAAACTTTGGAAATCCGCGAAAACCCCCATATTCTGACGGGGAAAGAAATTGAAGAGATCATCCCCCACCGCTACCCCTTCCGCCTGGTGGACCGAATCCTAGACTTCGAGCCGGGCCAGTGGGCTATCGGGAGAAAGTGCGTGACAAGTGATGAGCCCTTCTTCCAGGGCCATTTCCCGGACTACCCGGTGGTGCCGGGGGTACTTCTCATAGAGGCCCTGGCCCAGACCGGGGCAGTGGCCGTCCTTTCCATGCCCGAGTATAAGGGAAAACTGGCCTTATTCGGCGGGATCAAAAATGCCCGCTTTAAAAAGCAGGTGGTCCCCGGGGACGTCGTGATTCTCAAGGCAGAGGTGGAGAAGATATATGGCCCCCTGGGCATCGCCAAAGGGGAAGCCCTGGTGGACGGCAAGCCCGCCGTGACCGCAGAAATCACCTTCGCCCTGCAGTAAGGAGAAGAAACAGTAAAAAGCGAGCATTCTTCTCTTTTCCCCGCCCGCCGGCCAGCTATTGTCCCGCAGGAAAATTCTCCATTCGAACCACCCCCTTGCGGGCCGGGCCGTATTCTGCTACAAAAGAAAGGACAGTGAGTCGAGAAAAAGGGGGCAGTCATGGCAGAAAAGAAAAAGGGGACGGGGAGTCCGTTTGAAAACATGTGGAGCGAGCTGTCCCGCCTGTCGAAGTCCTGGTTCGAGGGAGACCGGGAGCAGGACCCGGAATACAGGAGCTATATCAAGTCTCTGGAACAGGAATTTTCCACCATCTACGACAAGTTCCGCCTGCACTTCTATACCCAGATTTTCTCCCGCTTTGAAAACCGGGAGGCGACCCTGACTACGGTGGAGTCCTTCTCCATGGACTGCATCATGGCCATGGACCATCCGACGGTGGCGGAGTTTGCGGCCATGATGAATATCTCGGCCCCGAACGCGGCCTACCGGGTCAATTCCCTGGTGCAGAAGGGCTATCTTCGGAAAGTCCAGTCGAAAGAGGATGCCCGGATTTTTTACCTCGAGCCCTCCGAGAAGTACATGAACTACTACCGGATCAATCTCGGCTATCTCGACACGGTCGTGGCCCGCTGCCGGGAGCGCTTTTCCGACGAGGACTATGTGAAGCTGACTTCCATGCTTCATATCATAAACTCCGAACTTATGCCCGAGCTCGACATGAAGCGTTTCCGCGCCCCCCGGGATATTGATTCAAAAGAATAATGTAACCCCCCAAAGCGGGCCGGTCCGAAAAGGATCCGGCCCGCTTTCTTTTTCTACAATTATCCCCAAGTTGTCTCCCGGCCGCCTTTGGGCTATAATACTGCCGATATTGTGTAAAAATCCGGGCAGAACCCGCAAAGGATATTATTTATGGCTAATGTAATTCACCGGGCCCGCCGCTTCCTTCATAAGTACGGCTTCAAAAAGACTGTGAAGCGGGCCTATCTGCGCCTGACCGAGCGCTTTGACCCCAATGCCGGCTACCGCATGTACCTGGCTGGGCATTCGCTGACGGACGAAGACTTGGAGCAGCAGAAAAAGACCACATTTTCCTATGCGCCGAAAATCAGCATTGCGGTTCCCCTCTACCGGACCGTGCCCAAGTTTCTCCGTGAGATGATTGCCTCCGTGGAGGAGCAGACCTACCCCAACTGGGAGCTGGTCCTCTGCGACGGCAGCCCTGCGAAGGGGGAGGAGGGCTGGAAGAGCGGGGACAAGGACCTCTCCGTCCTCGTGGAGAAGGCGGCCAAAGGCGACAGCCGGGTCCGCTACATCCGGCTCGAAAAGAACCTCGGCATCGCCGGAAACACCAATGCGGCCTTTGAGGCGGCGACCGGGGATTTCATCGGCCTTTTGGATCACGACGACACCCTGACCCCGGATGCCCTGTTTTCTGTAGTACGGGAATTAAACCGGGCTTTGACCGCTGAAGAGGACGAGAATTCCCCCTTTGCCCCGGCCCCCTGGGGCAGGAGTGAAAGGCCATCGGAACAAGTGTCAACCAAGAAGTCAATGTCGGATGCTGCCGTGAAGCAGATAGTCGAGCCGACAAAAGAGACTGCCGGAGAAACGACAATATCGCCGGCCGAAGACCCGGCGCAGCGGAAGGTCATTATTTATTCCGACGAGGACAAGCTGAATTCCGCCCGGGGGACCTACTTCACCCCCCACTTCAAGAGCGACTGGAATCCGGACCTCTTCACGAGCAACAATTACATTACTCATTTCTTTGTTTTCTCAAGGGCAGTCTATGAGACCGTCGGCGGGGAACTGCCCGACTTCGACGGGGCTCAGGACTATGACTTCATCCTCCGCTGCGCGGAAAGCGCGGAGGAGATTCTCCACGTGAAGCGGGTCCTCTATCACTGGCGGTCCTACTCCCAGTCCACGAGCAAGAAGGCGGCCGCCAAGCCTTATGCGGTGGACAGCGGGAAGCGGGCTCTCGAGGCCCATTTCAAACGCCTTGGAATGAATGTCGAGGTGAAGGACGACTTCCTGCCCGGCTACTATGATGTACAGTATCTGGATGAGGTTCCTGGTACCATAGAAGTCATCCGGGGCAAGGAGCCTGCGGACTTAAACGCCGCGGCAAAAAAATCGGGCGACGACTTCCTCCTTTTCCTGGCGGAGGACGTGACGGAAGAGAAGAGGGAAGAGGCTGCGGACCGCATGAAGTCCTTCTTCACCCGGCCCGACGTGGGCATTGTCGGCGGGAGGACTGTCTTCTGGTCCGGCTTCATCCGGGACATGGGCTACATCCTTTCCAATGAGATCCCGGGCGTCGAGCCCTTCTTCTGGCTCAATATCGACCAGTACGGCTACTTCTTCCGCAGCCAGTCCACCCAGGACCTTTCAGCTGTCTCCAAAGGAGCCATGATGGTGCGGCGGAGCGATTTCCTTGCGCTCGGCGGCTTCGACGAGAGTCTGCCCCTCTATTTCGACATCGACTTCTGCCTGAAGCTGCAGCGGAAGCTGCAAAAACTGGTGGTCTACGACCCCAAGTCCCAGTTCAATCTCAAGACGCCGACGGGGGAAAAGAAGTCTCTGAAGGAAGAGGAAGCAGAGCAGGCGGAGTTTGAAAAGGGTATGCGAAAGGAACTCGCCGTTTTCATAGAGCGTTATCCGCAGGAATACACGACCTGCGATGAGTTTTATAATCCGAATCTGTCACTGGACTGCCGGTTTTCCGCCGGCGCGGGGGAGAAAAGCTGATGGGCTACGCCGGGAAAATATTCCGTCCTTCCTATTGGAAGAAGGGCCTGGACTATATCCGTTACTTCGGCCTGAAGAAGGCCTTCTCACATTTCAGGAAGGGCACCCCGGCCGAGGACCGGGGGGATACCGATACTCCGCCCACCTGCTGGTACGGGGACTATGACTCCTGGGTCCGGGCCCACGCAGCCACCATGGGCTACGGGGAGTTTCTGGCCGCAGGGGACGTGAACCTGGGACCGGAATGGCTCCTTCTCGAGGACCCGGGTGCCAAGGGCCTCACCTATACCTCCTCTTTCGAGAAGCTGGTGAAGCAGGCCATGGAGGCGCATCCGGACTGCGACTTCATCTATACGGATGAGGACTCCTACGACCCGAAGGACCGGAAGTTTAAGGCCCCCCTCATGAAGCCGGACTTTTCCCCTGACTACATTTCGGACGTCAACTACATCGGTCACGGGGTG
>Ga0256404_1008233_pt1 | contig 15830 bp, 15 predicted proteins | sample RumenRJG_01DNA_FD_185990 | JGI IMG/M metagenome (GOLD analysis project Ga0256404, IMG submission 185990) | Bovine rumen microbial communities from Lethbridge, Alberta, Canada - RJG_01 | ecosystem: Host-associated > Mammals > Digestive system > Stomach > Rumen | place: Canada: Alberta | collected...
GTCATTAGTAACACATGTTTTTGAAAGCCACAAGAGGATTCAAAATGGCGTAGAGGTTTCACATGATCGTGTGCCGAGAAGGGCAAATTTTATGTACGACCCGACAGGCTCGGTTGTAGATATAACAATCATTCCGACTCTTAGAACAAAACGCGCGTATCTTACTCGTCAGGATGGTTTCACGTTATACTATTGTGGTGAAGACCCGGACTATCGCTTTGAAATAGAGTGTTGGCCGGACAATGGAACGATTAAGCGTTTTTCCGTATTCCGGGATGACACTGGTGTTGAATATCGCTATATTAGTAGCCATCAAGATAGAATGTAGTATAAGAAATTAACAACTTAAAACGAAAATAACTATGTTTAACCCAAACGATACTTTTAAGTGGTCAGTAGATTTAGCCACTACCATTTATTCTTCAAATCCTGATGCTGACACAACTTGGGAATATATTTATCCCCAAATTTGCAAATATATGGAGAGTAGGGGAAAGGTGTGTGAATTAAAAGAAATGGAGAACAGAAAAATAATTTTGGTTGATAATTTTGAAATAACCGTAAATATCATTCATGATTCAATAGGAGTTTCATTTATGATGGTTTCTCCTTTGGCTAAAACCATCTTAGACGAAGCGTATGACAATAAAGCGATATTCGGACTTCCTGTTTCTTCAACAATGATAATGTCTGATTATTTTCCACAACGCGCTACAATAACATTTATGTCGCGACAAACGTGGGAGGCATTGAACACACCACAAGCAAGAGTATTTGAAAGTAAAATGTCTGGTATGGAAGATGTTAGAATTTGCACAAGCGCAATACCCGACCCGTGGCAAGTGAGCGAAAAAATGTCGATTGATTCGATTGATGCTCTCGCCACTCTGATGGCGAAGTTGGACAGATTATAACATGATTCCGATTAATAGAAATTACTAAAAATGGAAATATGAAATATTATACGTTTAACGCTTCAAGCGACGAAAGAATTAGAGCTTCAGTGCGAAAGATTGATACAGATTTCTACTATGGCTGTGCCTCTATGGAATTGCTTACAAATGTAATGTTATGTAGTTGTGAATACGAACGTCAAAAGTATCAAATTATTTTTAGATTTCAAGGCTATAAAGACATAATAGAATATGTAGTAAAAGCAGATGACTCTGGAGATGTTGATTATATTGAAATTAAGCAGGCGACACACAACAATGTTGATAAAGTTTTGGACATTGTCAAACAAACAGATGAATTTTGGGGGATTAAAATATCCAAAATAGAAACATTAGGAAGTTTTGCAAACAACATCTATAGATTTATAATATAAATTATTTGGAGAGTTGATTTTCTAACCTGTACACCCAACCACTCATTTTGTGCAAAAAACGGGGTAGGGTGGTTGGGTGTTTCATTTTTTATTCGTAACTTTGCAAAAAAATAAATGATATGATAATACTTAATGAACAAACAACTGATTTTAATGATTATACAGAGTCATTAACAGAAGAACAATTAAAAGAGTTAGATAAACCATGTTATATCAATAAAAACGGAAGGCTTTTAATAGTTTATGACGATTGGTCTTAATTATTTCTGATACAAGACAACAAAATGAAGAATCAGATTCTAATAAAAAAGCATCCTTTTGGAAAAAACTATTTAGCCATTAATCTTTTCGGCTTCATTTTTACGAGAAGACCGTTAGATCCAGTAGAGCTAAATCATGAACTCATCCATTCTCGCCAACAACGAAGATGGCTGTATCTTCCGTTCTTCATTGTCTATGGAATAGAATGGCTGGTTCTCTATTTCAAATATCGAGATTGGTTTGAAGCCTACCGCAATATCCATTTCGAAAAAGAAGCATACGACAATCAACATAATTTGTTATATTTGAACCGATAATTCCATAATTATTCTTAATTTAAGATTACAAGAATCATATGAATAGAATAAAAAGGAAACATTTCATTCTGCTCGCGATTTTAATTGTTGTCGCTTATGGTGGTTGGTACGCCTACTGTCACTATTATCCCTTACTTTCAAGGGAAACATCAGGCTCAACCTCAGCAGATATTGTCAACGCTGAATACCATTTTGGAGATGTCAACAACACTCATCTTTCTGCAGCAAAGAAGCATGGCATTAAGCCCGTATCTAATAGGAATAATCTTCGAAAGAAATCTCTTGCCAAAATTGAGAGTTGCGACAAATACAAAGTGGAACATTTGACGCATTCTGTCCCTTATTTAATTCCAGAGTCCGCAGATCTACTCAATGAGATAGCTTCTCGCTTCCAAAATACCTTGAAAAAACAGGGATTTAGGAAACATCGTATCATCGTTACGTCTGTTTTAAGGACTGCAGAAGATGTGAGAGAGTTGAAAAAAATAAACGATAATGCTTCCAATAATTCAGCCCATCAATATGCTACAACTTTTGACATTACCTATATTCGTTTCGACCGTCAATCTCTCTGGGGTAAGCCGGCTACAAACAAGCAACTTGCAAACATATTGGGAGAAGTGTTGAAGGAAATGCGCAAAGAAAAACGTTGCCATATTAAGTACGAACGAAAACAGCATTGCTTTCACATAACATTTAGAAAACAATTGTAAGAAGGATAATATAATTTTAATTCGCCCATTTTACACATAATCTCCATTATGTTAAATAGGATTTTGTAAGGGGGACAATAATTTATCTCATAAATAAGGAATAAAAGAAAAAACGTGCAGGAGATCTCCTACCCGTTTTTCGTTGTTCAAAATTTGATATTTAGAGCTTCTTCAAAATCTCATTGCACAGCACAAATGACTTAATCATCATTCGCGGAATGTGGAACGGCCCTTTGTAGAGGTTGCCCTTCGCGGGCTGCGCTACGGTTCCGTCGCGATGCAGATAGCCGTACCACTCGGGAAATTCCGTGTCCGGGAAATGCTTGTAGGTCCAGTCGCTAATCGTTTTGTGCTTCTCGAGGTACTTTTCGTCGCCCGTCGCCCAATACGCATAGAGCGTCATAATGATGGTTTCGCACTGCGGCCACCAGAATTTCATATCCTGCGAATAGTCCTGTGGCGGCAGGTTCTTGCAGTCGCGGAAATTGATGATGCCACCAAATTCCTCGTCCCAGCCCCAATCCCACGACCAGTCGAAAATTTGCAGCGACAGTTGCTTCAAATCCTCGTCCCAACCGCGATGCGCCGCTTCTTCCATGATGAACCACGCGGTTTCGATGCAGTGACCAGGATTGATGGTTCGCGTCAGGTTCGTGTCGATGAATTCGCCGTTTGGACCGACGGTTTCAAGCAGGCATTTGAACTCGGGATGGATGAAATATTTGCGCAATTTCTCGATGGAATCGTCGATTTGCGTCGTTAGTTTCGGGTCGTTGCAGACGGTGCGCAACCGCGAGGCCACGTTGATGAGAATCATGATGATGGAATGGCCTTGCAGCTCTACCCCAGCCTCGAATTTCGGTGTCAGATAGCCAGGCGTCGAGAGAAATCGCTGAATGTCGTTGAAAACTTTCATAGCTTTCTCGGCGTAACGCTTGTCGCCCGTCGCCAAGGCGTATTCTGACATTGCGATGGCTGCGAAAGTCTCAGAAAACACGTAGCGACGCTTGCGCAACGGACGACCGTCGGCTGTCACGGAAAAAAACATGTGGCCGTCGTCGTCGAAGCAATATTTCTCGATGAAATCGAGGGTTTTCTTCGCAGCGTCGAGCCATTCGGGGCGTTTTTCCACATTATTATACGCGTACGCGCACGTGAAGGCGAAACGACCTTGAAACCAAACGGACTTCGTCGTGTCCATCAGGCTTCCGTCGCGATTCAAACAGGTGTAAACGCCGCCATTTTCGTTGTCAAGTCCGTTTTTCAACCAAAACGGCATGATGTTCTCGATCAAATCGCTCTTGTAGCGAGCCGCCCAGTCGGAAATATAATGTTTTGTATCCATTTCTTTATATTGAACATTGAAGATTGAACATTAAAATTTGTTGCATCTTTCGAAGAATCCGATGGCTTCCAGTTCGGCCTTCATCGCGCGTTCTTCCTCGTCAGTCATGTTGCGGAACGGCACACGGTTCGGTCCGAGGTCGAAACCGATGAGTTTCATGATGCGCTTGCCACCCACGATGTTGCCACGATAGTTGCAAATCACGTTGATGACCTCCTGCGAGAAATTCTGTTTTTCACGGGCAGTTTCGACATCTCCCCTACTCCACGCTTCGATGATTCCGACGAGTTCGCGACCGTTGTAATTGGTCGTTCCGCCGATGCCACCCTGAGCACCACCTTGCGCCAGACTCGGCAGAATCGTCTCGTCCTGTCCGTGAAGCATATCGAATTTTCCGCCCTTGTAGAGCCGACATTGGTTGTATTCGTATAGGCTTTCGAAGGTATATTTGATGCCTGCGAAGTTCGGAATGCGCCCATCGACGGCTTTCAACAGGTCGAGCATCGGCAGGAAAGCACCGTTGAACGCGGGAATGTGGTAGTAGTAGAACGGCAGTTCGGGTGCAGCGGAAGCGATTTCCTCGCAATATTTCACCAGTTCCTCGATTCGCCCGATTTTCGGGAACGGCGGTGCCATCGAACCAATGCCCCAAGCACCGATTTTAGCAGCGTGAGCGGCCAATTTCTTGCTCTCGCGCAAACAGCAACTTCCCACGTGAACGATAACCTTGAAACCTTCGGGCTTCACCTCCATCCAACGATCGGCCAGCGCCATTCGCTCCTCGGTTGTGAGCATATAGCCCTCGCCCGACGAACCATTGATAAACACGCCTTTCAGCCCATTTTTGTGCAACATGTCAGCATAGGCGGCAATCGGTTCCAAGTTGATGTCGCCGTTGGGATGCATCGGGGTGAACGGTGCATCAATCAATCCAATAATTTTCTCCATATTCTTCTATTTTTTATTTAATGATTGTTATTTAAGTAATTATATTTCAATCTTTTAACGGATTCTTGTCCGACTTGTACCACGCCATAAATTTCCCGATTCCATCGTGCAAAGTCCAATGGGGTTTGTAGCCACATTCGGCTTCGAGTTTCGACGTGTCGGCATTGGTTTGATAGACATCGCCTGGCTGCATCGGCAGGAAATTTTTCTGCGCTTCTTTCCCGAAAGCCGATTCCATTTCGCAGATGAAATCCATCAGTTTCACGGGGTTGCTGCAACCGATGTTATACACCTTGAACGGCACGTTTTCAGCACCTTCGGGCTGGTGGTCGATGGCGCAAATCGTACCCTCGGAAATATCGTCGATGTAGGTAAAGTCGCGAATCATGTCGCCGTTGTTAAAAACTTTGATGGGTTCGCCCTTGCTGATGGCGTTTGCGAAGAGCATCGGCGACATGTCGGGCCGTCCCCACGGACCATAAACCGTGAAAAATCGCAGGCCGGTGGTCGCAAAACCGTAGAGTTTGCTGTAAGCGTGCGCCATCAGTTCGTTGCTCATTTTCGACGCGGCGTAAAGGCTCACGGGCTGCACGGTTTTGTCGTCCTCGCTGTAAGGAACCTTCGTGTTCATACCGTAAACCGAACTCGACGAGGCGAAAATCAGATGCTCGACACCGTAGTTCCGACACGCTTCGAGCACGTTCAGAAAGCCCACAATGTTACTCTGCAAATAGGCGTAAGGGTTCGTGATGCTGTAGCGTACACCCGCCTGAGCCGCCATATTCACGACTTTCTGGAACTTCTCGCGTTCCATCAGGCGGTCGAGCGCTTCCTTGTCGTCGATGGCCAGGCGAATGAAGCGGCAGTTGGGCAGCGTCGTGCTCTGAATTGGCCTCCCCCACTCCATTTCCGGCGTGTCGCAGGCGATACCACACTCACGAAGCCGACCGTACTTCAGTCGCGGGTCGTAATAGTCGTTGATGTTGTCGATTCCGACGATTTCATCGCCTCTCTCGGCCAATTTCTGCATCAGTTTCGAGCCGATGAAACCAGCAGCTCCAGTTACTAATATTTTCATTTTCTTGATGTTTTTAATGACAATGATGGGCGTTGCAGTCCGATTGATGCTCTTCGCGAAGCAGGTCGTTCACGGTTTTCACGGGATTGAATGTCGAAAGCGGCACCTCGACAAACACCGTCGTCCAGTTGCTCATCGCCCCGTTCCACAATCCGGGAAGTTCCAATGCCAACAAATCGCGACCGTTGCTCGACTTTTTCGAGATAAATCCCGTCTTTGGGTCGATGAAATCGGGCAAATTGAACGATTTTCCCTGTGCATCACGTGTCGCACAAACCAAATCGACGGGGTTGAAATGGGTGCCTTCGGTGAACATTCTGAGGTATTCCTCGTTGCTCTTATCGATCTGAGTAGATTCAAGAATCTGCAGCGAAACCGTGCCGTCGGGATTGTAGGTCAGGAATGGTCCACCGCCTGGTTCACCCACGTTTCTAACCATGCCACAAACGCGCATTGGTCTATGAAGTTTTTCTTGAAGATATTTCCTTAATTCATTGTCGTTCAATTTGTTAATATCTTCTCGATAGCAACATAATTCCTTTTCGACGAAGCGGCTGATTTCCCATAATTTCTCATGGTCGATGTCGTCATTTTCGAGCAAACGAAGATAATCGAACACCTGCGCTTGCAGCGTTACGAGCAGTCCAGCCAACACCTCTTTATATTCCACAGTCGCGTCTTTCAGACGGTCGGGAACGACGTTGTCGATGTTCTTGATGAACACCACGTCGGCCTCGATGTCGTTCAAATTTTCAATCAGCGCACCGTGACCACCCGGACGGAACAACAGCGAACCGTCGTCCTGTCGGAAGGGCGTACCGTCGGGCGAGGCGGCGATGGTGTCGGTCGAAGGCTTTTGCTCGGAGAACGTTACGTCGAATTTCACGCCGAATTGCTCTTCGTATTTCGCGATTTTCGCCGAAACCATCGATTCAAACAACGCCAAATGCTCGTGCGAAACCGTGAAATGCAGGTGCGCCTCGCCATTTGAGGCTGCGTACAGCGCCGCTTCCACGAGATGCTCCTCCATCGGTGTGCGCGGTCCGTCGTCGTACTGATGGAAAAGGAGCAGTCCCTTCGGCAATTTTCCGTAGTTCAAGCCATTGGCAGCCAACATGTTACGCGCAATCGCCTTGTAGTTGCCCTCGGCCAACAGTGTTCGGATGTTCTTGCCCTCGTTCTCGCGACACTTCTTGCAAAGCGCCTCGCGGAAAGCAAAATCACGGATATGCTCGAAAAATTCCTTCTCGAAAGCCGTCTGCGGTGCATCGTAGTCAGCATCGACAAAGGCAAACATATCCTTGAACATACGCGACGCGGCACCACTCGCCGGCACGAACTTCAAAATCCTCCGATGGCCGTTTTTATACTGCCGCCACGCCTCCCTGTAACGAGCGCGCTGTTCGTCGTTGAGCACTACGATACCCTTCTCCGCAGAAGCAGCCCCCTGCAATTTCAGGAAAGGAAACCCCTCTTTGATTTGCTCCAGTTGCCGAGCAACTTGCGCTTCCGAAACGCCGCGCTCCGCCATCAGTTTCAGGTCATTTTCTTGTAAAACCATAGTATTTTGCGTTGATTTTTCTTCATTTTTCTACATTTCACGACAAAGTTACAACAAAAATCGAGAAAAAATCATGCTCAACAAAGTTTTTTTCACAGAAATAGAAAAAAAAGTCGAAAAAATTTGTGAGTTATAAAAAAACTGCGTACCTTTGCACCCGCTAATCGCAATTCGACGAAAATCGATTGTATTTAGCAACACGAAAGGAAATGTGAAAAAATGGGGTGCCATAGCTCAGTTGGTAGAGCATCGGACTGAAAATCCGTGTGTCCCCGGTTCGATTCCTGGTGGCACCACTCCTCCTTTCATCAGCCCCGCAGAAGACTTTTGGTCCAAGCGGGGCACCTCATTTTATTACAATCACTCTAAAATCTATTTTGAAAACGCTGTGAAAAGACATTTTTTCGCACGAATGCAATAAATCGGCGATGTTTTTCGTTTTATAGTTTGATATGAACTGGAAAATTTTCTATATCGCGATAGTTGCGCTCGTGTGTTTTGTAGATGCGAGGGCGCAGACTTTTACGTTGCAAGGTCGGGTGACGGACGAGCAGATGAATCCTGTGGAACTGGCTTCGGTGCAAGTTGTAAAACAGGGAAAAGTGACGCTCACGTCGTTAAAGGGTGAGTTTAGTATGGAACTGCAATCGGCTGACAGCGTGGAAGTTAGGTTTTCGATGATTGGCTACAAGACGAAGACGCGCATCCTGCGAAATCCACGTGGAAAACAAACGCTGCAAATCACGCTGAGCGAGGACGACCACGCCATCAGCGAGGTGAGCGTGACAGAGTCGCGACGGCAGACGACACAGACGCAGGAATTGAAAAAGGAGGACATCAAAAATGCTCCTTCGACGACGGGAAATGCCGTTGAGGAGATGATTCAAAGCCAGGCGGGTGTCTCGACGCACAGCGAATTGTCGTCGCAGTATAACGTGCGCGGTGGTTCGTTCGACGAAAATAGCGTATATATAAATAATGTGGAGATTTTCCGTCCGTTCCTCGTGCGCAGCGGCCAACAGGAGGGTCTTTCGATTATCAACCCCGAAATGGTCGATAAAATCGGCTTTTCGACAGGTGGTTTTGCGGCGAAATATGGCGATAAAATGGCTTCGACGCTGGATATTACGTATAAGAGATTGATGCCCCCTCCAACTCCCCCAGAAGGGGGAGAGGCTGGAATCTCAACATCGCAGCCATCGGGTTCCAAGAAAAATCGAATCGTGACCGAAGGCTCGATTTCGGCGAGTTTGCTCGGCGGAAGTGCCTATTTCGGATTGGGAACAAGACGTTTTTCGTGGTTGAACAGCGTGCGCTACAAGACAACGAAATATCTTTTGGGTTCGTTGGAAACGAAGGGCGAATACAAACCGTCGTTCCTTGATTATCAGACATTTATGAGTTCTGAGCTGTCGAAACGATGGCGCATCGATTTCATCGGAAACATTTCTGACAATCACTACGAATTTACCCCGACTGACCGTGAAACGTCGTTCGGAACATTGGAAAACGTGAAGGCTTTCCGCGTTTATTTCGACGGTTGGGAAAAAGACCTTTTCCGCACCTATTTCGGCAGTCTTTCCATCACCCATCGTTTCACGGAAAAGACTTCGTTTTCGCTCATCGGCTCGGCCTACACGACGAAGGAACAAGAGCGTTTCGACATTCAAGGGCAATATTGGCTCACACAGACCGAAACGTCGGAAAATCTAGGTGTCGGAACCTATTTCGAGCACGCCAGAAACTATCTGAACGCGAATGTGAAGAGCCTGAAACTGATGCTTCAGCACAAGACACGCCGCCACGAAACCGAGGCTGCCGTGACCTTCAAACACGAGAAAATCACGGAAAATTCAGTCGAATACGAAATGCGCGACTCGGCAGGCTACAGCGTGCCCCACACGGGCAAGGACCTGCTGATGATTTACTCGCTGCGAGCCCGAAACGAACTTCGCGCCAACCGTACGGAAGCCTACGTTCAGGACACTTACCGATGGCAGTCGGGCGGCGATGAAGAGGAGGACCGCTCCCCCACCCTCTACACACTGACCTACGGCGTTCGATTCGCCCATTGGAACTTCAATCGCGAGTCCATCGTTTCGCCGCGTGTGTCGCTCGGTATCATTCCGTCGTGGAACCAAAATGTCACGATGCGCATTGCTGCCGGACTCTACTACCAAGCCCCATTCTATAAGGAATTGCGCGACACTTCGACCGTGAACGGCATCACCTACGCCACGCTCAACTCGAAAATCAAGAGTCAGCGGTCGATTCACGTCATTGGCGGCTTCGACTATAATTTCAAAATGAACGGTCGCCGCTTCAAATTCACCGCCGAAGCCTATTACAAGCACCTTTCAAACCTCGTGCCTTACAGCGTGAGCAACGTGAAGGTGGTCTATTACGGAAAAAATGAGGCGAAAGGCCACGCGATGGGACTGGATTTGAAACTTTACGGCGAATTTGTGCCGGGTACCGACTCGTGGCTGTCGCTGTCGGTGATGGACACGAAAATGAAGCTTCACGGCAAGACAATTCCGATGCCGACCGACCAGCGAATCGCGCTGAACCTCTTTTTCACCGACTATTTCCCAGGCACCGAGCGTTGGAAAATGTCGCTCAAACTCGCCTACGCCGACGGTCTGCCCTTCTCGGCGCCGCATCAGGAACTTGAAAATAATTCGTTCCGAGCACCTGCCTACAAGCGTGCCGACATCGGTATGAGTTATTTGGCGTATCAGTCGCGTCGGGCGAAAACCGACTTCGGTATTCGCAATGTTTGGTTGGGTGTCGATTGCCTGAATTTATTGGGTATCAACAACGTTAATTCCTATTACTGGATTACCGACGTGACAAACCATCAATACGCCGTTCCGAATTACCTGACAGGTCGGCAAATCAATGCGAAGATTTTGGTAGAATTTTGAAAAAAGGTAAAAAGCTGATGTCATAACGAGGTGAAACGGAGAAGGAGTGAAAAAAGCGTTTAAGGTTTTTTATGTTTTTTATTCCTAAAATCTTCGATTTTTGCAGTACCTTTGCAGCCTGAAACAAATCAACAGGATACCAATATGACGGAAAAACTTTTATTTTCGATTGCAGCATTGTTTCTGGCTGCAGTAATGTGCTATGCCGACGACCCTTTCCGCCGTCATCGTGAGAACCATTTTGCCACGATTGTTCCCGAGGGCGAACACATTGTTTTCATCGGCAACAGCATCACGAATATGTTTGAGTGGCGCGATGGCTTCGGAAATGCTTCGGTGCTGAATCGCGGTATTTCGGGTGCCTATTCCCATGAAGTTCTTGACAATTTGGAGTCGTACATCGTCGGAAAACCGAAAAAAATCTTCCTGATGATTGGTACCAACGACCTCGGCACCGAGGGAATTGACTACCCCGACTATCCTGCGGCCAGAGTGCGGAAAATCGTGAACCGCATCCGTCATGAACTGCCAGAAACGGAACTTTATGTGCAGAGTATTTTGCCCAGTACGACCGGACGGCGCACAGCCAACAACATCAAGAAAACCAACGACCTTTTGCGCCAGATTTGCAACGATTCGGGCGCGACATACGTCGATTTATTCAGCAAACTCGTGGCTTCGGGTAGCAACAACATGCCCGGCACTTACACCTACGACGACCTTCACCTGACGGCGATGGGCTACAGCGTTTGGTGCAAGGCCATTGAAAGTCAAGTGGGACTCACTTCGCAATTTCCCAAAAGCACGCAGAACAAAAACAACGGACTCGGCGGCGTTTATGGCATGCGACTGACCCATTTCGCGCAGTTGCCCGTGACTTCCAACGACATTCTGATGTTTGGCGACGAAGTGCAGCACGGCGGTGAATGGGCCGAACTGCTTGGCAATCCTAACGTGAAAAGTCGTGGTGCAGGCTGGGGCTATCCCGGACCCGACTTGGCAACGCTGCAGAAATACGTCGATGGCACGCTGGAAGGCCGTACCGACAACCAAACACCTGCCAAAATTTTTATTTACGCTGGCACGGCCGACCTCAACAATTCGGCTGTCGCTACCGTTGCGACGAATTATGAAAATTTGGTGAAAGCCATCAAAACGAAAGCCCCTGGCGCGGAATTGTATCTCGAAGCCGTGATTCCCAATTCGGACTCGAACAGAAACACGGACAAATACGTTCCTTTCAACAATCAACTCAAGAAAATTGCCGAAAGGAATGGCGCGACCTTCATCGACACCTATACGCCACTGGCTAGCATGCAGTCGGAGTATTTCAGCGGAAACTATCTGAATGGCGTCGGCTATGCGGCGATGGCTGAGATTCTGGCGCCTTATGTCGGAAATTGCAATGTGCTGACGGCAGCGAAAGCCAAGGAAAATCAAGCGTTGAACAATGCGAGAAACGCCTTGGGCATCTTGGTTTCAAAAATTGAAGACATCGTTGTTGGCGACGGCGTCGGACAATATCCTGAAAGTGCCAAAAACTCTTTGGAAGAGCCTGTCGAGAATGCCTATCGCGTTCTTCAGAAAGGTTCTGCAGCCACGGTTGCCGAACTGACTGAGCAGAAAACGGCACTCGAAACCGCCCTCAACGACGTGTTGAAGACAGTCGTTTTGCCCAAAGCCAGCACGGAAAGCGACGAATATTGGTACACGTTCTGCTCCACCCTGCGTGGCAACCGCTATTTGCACGCCAATGGCAGCGGAAGCGGTCTGACAGGTGGCACGAAGACGAATTTTGCGCGGATGATGTGGAAGTTCGTGTCGCGTGGCGATGGAACTTTTGACATTGTCAATCGAGCCGATGGTTCCTACATTTCGCCCAGTGCCGGTTTCAACGCGCAAATCAATACAACCGCCACTCGTCCGTCGAAGGGATGGACGCTCAAACCCTCTTCCACCATCGGAATGTTCATCGTTTCGAGCGGAACGGTGGAACTCAACCAGACGAATTTGGCGAATCTGCCGATTTACAACTGGAGCAGCAATCGCGACGGCAACGACATCACCGACACGGGCTGCCAATTCACCATCAAGGAAGCCGAGGGCGACCCCGTTCCTGAGGGTGGCGGCGACGACACGCCCGGCATTGTGAAGTCGCTGAACGACCTGCAAACGGGTTGGTATCGCTTGATGCACAGCGCAAATGCGGCTTTCAACAATTTCTACAGCGAGGGAGAACTGACCGGACGCTATGTTTACAACGGAACGGAAGAATTTCGCCAAAACGCGACCAACAGCTATCCGCTTTTTCTTCAAACCTCGCCCCAAAAACCTGCCGACGACGATGCCACCTATTTCATTCGCATCGTCAGGGATGGTTCATCTTTTTTTGTGCAGTCGGCTGACGGCCACTACCTGAAAACCAACGCCACGGCCTCGCGCAATGCAGCCGACAACACGGCGTTCAGTTTCGAGTCATCCACGACTTCCTTTCACGTCGGCAGCCACTGGGTGTACTTCCCGTCTTTGGAAAACATCATGGGAATGTCCAGCAATGGTGCATTTGCAGCCAATCGCTTAAAAATCTATTCAGTTTTCGCGGAAAATGCCCCCGATTTAGAGGCTTGGCAAGTGGAATTTGCCGATGTTTACAATGCCAGTGAAGTTCGCAACGATGAACGGATTTCGTGCACCCACTCGACGCTTTCAGGACTCTCGAAAGTCTATAACGGCGGCCATTTTTTCTTGAAAAAAGGTGTTGTTCCCACGGAAAACGATTTTCAATATCACGCGCCGGCAGGTGAAAGCATTCGGCAAGAAGTATATTTCGTCATCAACAAGGACGAGAAAAAGATTGAGGTCACATTCGCCCAACCGTCTGATGGCATTGAAACCATTGTTGAGGCCCCGACAGACAGCCGTTTTTACGACATTGTCGGTCGTCCTGTGAGCAAACATCACAAGGGTGTGGCGATTAGTCAAAAAGGTATTAAAACGATGAAATCAAATCATTAAATAATCAATATGAGTAAACAAACTGAACAAATCAAAGAATTGATTGCCAAACGCGAGAAGGCGCGTTTGGGAGGTGGCGAGAAGGCCATCGAGAAACAGCATCAACGCGGAAAACACACCGCTCGCGAGCGAATCGAAATGCTCGTCGATGAAGGTAGTTTCGAAGAATACGATATGTTTAAACTGCACCGTTGCCACAATTTTGGCATGGAGAAAAAGCAGTTTTTGGGCGATGGCGTGGTGGTCGGCTCGGCCACGATCGACGGTCGCCTCGTCTATGTCTCGGCGCAGGATTTCACCGTGAACGGCGGTTCGCTGTCGGAAACGATGTCGCAGAAAATCTGCAAGGTGATGGATATGGCCGTGCAAAACGGTGCGCCGATGATTTGTATGAACGACTCGGGCGGTGCACGTATTCAGGAAGGCATCTGCTCGTTGGCTGGCTACGGCGAGATTTTTGAGCGCAACATCCTCGCATCGGGTGTGATTCCGCAGATTTCGGCCATTATGGGACCGTGTGCAGGCGGCGCGGTCTATTCCCCTGCCCTCACCGACTTCATTTTGATGATGGAAAACACGTCGTATATGTTCCTGACGGGTCCTGCCGTGGTGAAAACCGTGACTGGCGAGGATGTCGATTCCGAAAGTCTGGGCGGTGCGAGTGTCCACGCATCGAAAAGCGGTGTGACGAGTTTCACGGCAAAGACCGAGGAAGAGGCGATGGCGATGATCAAAATGTTGCTGTCGTACATTCCGTCGAACAATATGGAGGAGGCCCCACGTATCGAATGTAACGACCCGATTGACCGCAAGGAAGACCTGCTCAACGAGATTATTCCCGACGACCCGAACAAGGCTTACGATATGTACAAAGTCATTTCGGCCATCACCGACAACGGCGAATTTTTCGAAGTTCAACCGAAGTTTGCGAAGAACATCATCGTTGGTTTCGCCCGATTCAACGGTCAGAGCGTTGGCATCGTCGCCAATCAGCCGTCGGCCTACGCCGGTGTGCTCGACGCGAATGCTTCGCGCAAGGGTGCCCGATTCGTGCGCTTCTGCGACGCTTTCAACATTCCGATTGTCAGCCTTGTCGATGTGCCGGGCTTCCTGCCAGGTACGGGTCAGGAGTACAACGCTGTGATTCTGCACGGAGCGCAGTTGCTCTACGCTTACGGCGAAGCCACAGTACCCAAAATCACGATTACGCTGCGCAAATCGTATGGCGGTAGCCACATCGTGATGGGTTGCAAACAACTTCGTTCCGACCTGAATTTTGCGTGGCCATCGAGCGAAATCGCTGTGATGGGTGCCTCGGGTGCCGTCGCCGTGCTCTACGCGAAGGATGTCAAGGCGAAAAAAGAGGCTGGCGAGGATGTGAAAGCCTTCATTGCCGAGAAGGAAGACGAATACGGCGAACTCTTCGCTAATCCCTATCAGGCAGCACAATATGGCTACATCGACGATGTGATTGAGCCGCGCAACACGCGCTTCCGCATCTGTCGCGGTCTGGCTCAACTGGCTTGCAAGAAACAGTCGCTGCCCCCGAAGAAGCACGGGTGTATGCCGATGTAATTGACAATGTACAATTAACAATTAACAATGTACAATTTGTATGGATAAAAATATTTTTGCTGCGATTGCATTGGCTTTGCACGAGTACAAAGGCAACAACGTACACGACAAGGAGCCTGGATTCATCACCATTCAGCCGCGCCACACGCTGTGGAACGCGAAATTTCAAGTGATGACGCAGAAACCTGTGAAAAGGTGAAAAAATAAGGGTTAAAAAGTAAAAAAGTAAAGACAATGAAAGAATATAAGTACAAAATCGACGGAAAAGAATACGTCGTTGCCATCGGTGAATTTGTCAACAACGTGGCAGATGTGACGGTGAACGGCGAAGTTTTCAGCGTGGAAATGGAGGTCGAACCAGAGCCCGAGAAGAAAAAAGTGGTGCTCGGACAGCCCGAAAACGCAGAAAAGAGTGAAGAGGCTGCCCCGACGGCCAATGTAAACGTGTCGAACGCAGTGAAAGCACCGCTGCCCGGTGTGATTACCTCGATTGAGGTGGAAGTGGGTCAGCAGGTGAAGGCTGGCGACACGCTCGTTGTGCTCGAAGCAATGAAAATGGCCAACAACATCGAGGCTGAAACCGACGGCACCGTGACCGCCATTTGCGTCAAGACTGGCGAGAACGTTTTGGAAGACGCACCGCTCGTCGTCATTGAATAAATTTCGAGCCATTCTATCGACTAAAATGCAAAAAAATCATTAAAAATTGCGAATTTAGTTTGCTTTTTGACGATTTCGAGAAAAAGTTGGCGTCAATGTCAAC
>Ga0256404_1008235_pt1 | contig 15829 bp, 16 predicted proteins | sample RumenRJG_01DNA_FD_185990 | JGI IMG/M metagenome (GOLD analysis project Ga0256404, IMG submission 185990) | Bovine rumen microbial communities from Lethbridge, Alberta, Canada - RJG_01 | ecosystem: Host-associated > Mammals > Digestive system > Stomach > Rumen | place: Canada: Alberta | collected...
GCGTGCACAACTGCTACAACGGCATCGGCATCTGGTTCTACCAGGCCCTCGCCGGCATCCGCCCGGCTCTCCCCCTCGCCGAGGGGGAGCACCCCGAAGGGGGGAGGGGGTATGACGGTGGCTACAAGCATTTCTACATCGACCCGCAGCCATGCAACGGAATTGAATGGGTGCGGTGCATCAAGCCCACACAATACGGCGACATACGGGTAGAAATCAACGGCGACACGCTAAAAGTCACCGTCCCCGACGGCACCACCGCCACCCTTTTCCCCGGCACCCCGAGCGAGCGCACGCTCGGTGCCGGACAATGGACATTGAACAGTAAACGCTGAAAATATATGAGACGCATCATCCCTCTGCTGCTTATGGCAGCACTCTTCGCCGCCTGCGGCAGCAAAGTCGAAATCACCAACCTCACCGTCGAGATGCAGGATGGAAGTATGCCTTTGGCCACCGCCACGCCCCGCTTCAGTTGGAACTACGAGGCCAAGGTGGACAACGTCATCCAGACCAGCTACCGCATCATCGTGGCCAGCAGCGAGGGAAAAGCCCGCCGCGGCGAGGGCGACCTGTGGGACTCGCAGACCGTCGACACCTCGCAGATGCTCTACATCCCCTACGCCGGCACGCCCCTCAAGAGCCGCGACCGCTGCTGGTGGCGGGTCTACACCACCGTCACCTATGGAGCGCCGGCGTCCCGCCGGCATGAGGAGACATTGGAGAGCCCCATCCAATACTTCGAGCTCAGCCTCCTCGACCGCAGCGACTGGCACGCCCGCTGGATCGGCCGCGACTACCCCGACGACAAAATCGAGGGCCATACCGAAGTCCCCGCCCGCTACCTGCGCCACGAGTTCCAGCTGCGACAGGGCATCGACCACGCCCGCCTCTACATCAGCGGCCTCGGCCAGTATCAGGCCTTCTTCAACGGGCAGGAAGTGGCCCCCGACGAGCTTCTGAAGCCCGCCCTGAGCGACTACACCCGCCGCGTCTACTTCAACGCCTACGACGTCACCGATATGCTCCAAGCGGGCAACAACGCCGTCGGCGTCATCCTCGCCCCCGGCCGCTTCACCACCCCCCGCCACGACACCAACTACCTGGAATGGTGCGGCATCAACCACGCCGCCCACTACGGCCGTCCGCAGCTGCTGATGCAGCTGGAGGTCTTTTATAAGGACGGCACCGCCGACACCATCGTTTCCGGTGAAGGGTGGAAAATCACCAACCGAGGCCCCATCCGCAAGGCCAACGAGTTCGACGGCGAGACCTACGACGCCCGCCTCGACCTGGGCGACTGGACTTCGCCCCGCTACGACGACAGCCAATGGCAGGACGCCACCGTCGACTACGACCGCCACAACATGAACCTCGAGGACCGCTTCAACCCCCGCTGGAAACGCCGCGACGACCGCTACGACGCCTCCATGCCCTTCCCCGACAGCGCCGAGATTGCCGCCCAGCGCCTGGAATACGAACTGACGCCGCAACCCACCCCCAACATCCGCGTGATGGAGCACCTCAAGCCCAAGGCCGTCTTCCGCAAGGGCGACAAATGGATTCTCGATATGGGGCAGAATATGGTAGGGACACTTGAATTGAAAATTGAAAATTTAAAATTGAAAAACGGGGACACCATAACCCTCCGCTATGCCGAACTGCTCACCGCCGACAGCACACTCTACACCGACAACCTGCGCTCCGCCGAATGCACCGACCGCTACATCGCGGCAGCCACTAACGCATTAACGCATTCACACAATCACACATTCAACTTTGTCTACCACGGTTTCCGCTACGTCGAAATCAGCGGCTTGCCTGAAGGCAGCAAGCCCAGTCTCAGCAACTTCACCGGCCTCGTCCTCTACGACCAGATGGCCTCCACCTCCACCTTCGAGACCGACAACCCTGTCATCAACGCCGTGCACCGCAACGCCTTCTGGGGCATCCGCGGCAATTACCGCTCCATGCCCACCGACTGTCCCCAGCGCGACGAGCGCATGGGCTGGACCGGCGACCGCACCACCGGCTGCTACGGCGAGAGTTTCCTCTTCAACAACCACCGCCTCTACGCCAAGTGGCTGCAGGACCTCGAGGACTGCCAGTGGCCCAACGGCCAGCTCAGCGACGTCGCCCCCGCCTACTGGCGCAACTACACCGACAACATGACCTGGCCCGGCGCCTTCATCACGGTGGCTAACATGCTCTACATCCGCTACGGCGACCTGGAGCCTGTCCGCACTCATTACGATGCAATGAAACGCTGGCTGCTACACATGAAGAAATATTACCTCAAGGACGGCATCCTCATCCGCGACACCTACGGCGACTGGTGTGTGCCGCCCGAAAGTCCCGAACTGATACACACCCGCGACACCAACCGTATGACCTGGCCCGCCAACCTCTCCACGCCGTACTACTATCTCTACTGCAAACTCATGAAAGGATTTGCGGCCAAGACTGGCAACTATGCAGATACGGCCTACTTCGAGAATGAGATGGACTTCGTCAGAAGTGCCTATAATGCCCGCTACCTCGATACCCTTCACGGCTGCTACAGCAACAACACCGTCACAGCCAACCTCCTGCCGCTGGCTTTCGGCATGGTACCTGAAGAACTGGAAGACAAAGTCTTCGCCAACATCATTGACAAGACCTTGGACGACTTCGGCGGTCACGTATCCACAGGCGTGGTGGGCATCCAGCAGTTGATGACCACCCTTACCGAACACGGTCGCGGCGATTTGGCGTTAAGGATTGCCACCGACACCACATACCCCAGTTGGGGATATATGGTCAAGCATGGAGCCACCACCATCTGGGAGCTTTGGAATGGCGACACTGGCGACCCGTCGATGAACAGCGGCAACCATGTGATGCTCCTCGGCGACCTCATCCCGTGGTACTATTCCTACCTCGGCGGCATCCGCGGCTTCAATGGTTACAGTCGTATCATCCTCAAACCCTATTTGTTGGAAGGGCTCCGGCGCGTCACTTGTTCCTATAACTCGGTGTCGGGTCGCATAGAAAGCAACTGGCGACGCAAGGGCGATGTCTTCGAGTGGGATATTCTTATTCCCCCAAACAGAACAGCCGAGGTGTGGCTCCCTACCGCCGACGGCTACGAACTACTGAAACTCGGCAGCGGCCGCCACCGCTTTACCATCTGACCACCGCCCACCCTTGTCTAATTGATAATGGTACGATAGGCTGTTGGTTATGACGGATGGTTTGGGAAATGATGGTTTTTAAAACCATGATATACACATAACAACAGTTTATAGGTTTTACTCCCCTTTTACTCAAACTTTACTCATCTTTTACCTGACTATATCATAACTCCGTCCTTCCTATACCCTACCTCCATTGTTGTAAAGGTGCAGAAACAGCATGGCATTTGGGCAACAACCAACAATTATATTTTGCCAAATGGAAAATAATGTGTATCTTTGCAGCGTGAAAATGATAAAATAAAATGGATACAAGAACATATACACCGCAGTCAAATCAAGTGATTGTGACTCTTGAGGATGGTGCAGCTTTGTCCGAGATCAAGAAGGCCTTGCTGTTGATACGTGGTGTTGCAGCGGTCCGTGTGGCACATGGCGACAACATGGTCACACCCGCGTTGCGTACCAAAATCAGGAAAGCCCGCAAGGAGTCGTCCGACAGCGAAACCATCGTGTGTAGCACCCCTGAAGAAATGCAACAATACTTCGACAACCTATGATGTAAAATGTTTTGTACCTATATAGTCAAATAATACCATGGCAGTAAAACCATATAAAACAAATGAACAGCCAATGCCGACAGCATCTGAGCCAGAGGCCGTATATGGGCGTACAGCAGTTGCGCACGAGGGTTATCCAATCGGCGGAAAACGCGAACGGATGTCGGTTGACGAGTATTTCGATGAATTGTGGTCCATGTATCTGACGAAACGTGAGAACCTACAGAATTGAGATTGACGCATCGGCCAGAGCTGACCTTGGCGAGTTGTCCGATTTCTTGGCGGAGAACATGTCCGAGGAAGGTGCATGGCGATACAAAGAGGCAATGCGGCAGGAGATACTTTCGCTTACCATCTTTGCCGACCTCTATCGTGTAAGCCGCTATGCCGATGTCCGACGCATACATCCTCAGGCGCGGCATATGGTGTCGCACAACAAACGTTGGGTGTATATCTTTCATATCGAGAATGACACAGTGGTGATTGATAGAATAAAAGCAGCAAAAATGATTAAAAGATAAAAAAGTTGTATCTTTGCAGCGTGAAAATGGCAAAATGAATATGACATAAAACGTAGAAACATAACAACGACAACATAGAAGAATAACGCAGATCATTTTATGTCTTTGTCATTTCAATAAAAGTTTGTATCTTTGCTACTCGAAAACAGAATGATAATTAATAACTAAACAGACAATAATATAGAAAGATAAAAGAATAAAATACATTATATAGAAGCGATTCGCTTTTCTTTGGGTCGTTGAAATCTCGACAATTTCTCTCGCCACACTTGAAAACGGAACGCTCGCGAGTATCCGTGAGCTTTCATGTTTGTGGCAAAGGTAGTCGAGAACCTCAACGATGGACAGAAAGATTTCACGGATATATTTTATGTCACATTTTAAACCAATAATTAACAAAAAACACGAATCATGAAAAAAATGTTTTCAACCATTACATTTATTTGTTTGTTTGCTGTTTCTTACGCCCAAATAGGACCTATTGATGCTGAACAATCGAAAACAGAGTTCCTGGCCAATACAATATACGACAAAGAGGCTAATGAATTCGCTCTCATCATAAGCAGTGACAACCAATTCGAGGATGAGTTAGCAATCTTTTTCTTGGGGAATACTCCGGAAGAAGCTATAATGAGTATAAAAAACTTAAAGGACGCAATTAAGGTAAAGGATACCCGATTCAAGTTGCAGGACTACAATATAAGTGTATATATGGAAGGTAGAGCCTTGGTACATATTCCCTATACAGCAGGAAGTTACAACATTAGTGATGAACTGCTTAGTCAGAACATCCGTTCTATCTTGGATCGTTTCAACATCCCATATGGTTCATTGGTAAGTGTCAATGTACGTTCTATCGATATCTCAAAAACAGGTATGGTTCTATCACTTAATTATGAGACAGGGTTGTCTATATATGTAGAACTCCATGAGAACTTTAAATATCGGAAAGGGAAGAATGAAAAAAAAGTCATTGATTATCTCAATTTCAAGATTTGGGACTCATTGACAGACGAACAGCTAAAAGATATTGAAGGTTTAATTTTGGATGGCTTCTTCGTAAAATCAGAAACAACCGACCTGTTCCTGCAAATAATGAAGGAAAAGCAATAGTGAAATATTTATTTCTGAAAGGTTAAAAGATTGTGGTATGAGCAAAGTGGTTTATATAATAGGGGCTGGTGCCAGCTATGGGAAGCGAGAGAAAGACTCTTCTGGGAAAGATATTCCAGGAAAAATAACAGAGGGGCTTCCTACAGTTGAAGAGATGTCAATTCGTTTGAGAAAGGTTAAAGAATTATTTGAACAATACACATTTAATAAAGATGACATTACTGAGAATGAAGGCACAAATAATTCATTGACCTGTCGAAATCGCCGACAATTACTAGTAGATGACCTCGTGTGGTTAATTGAAAATTCAGAAAAACATGCCACGATTGATACGTTTGCAAAGAAATTGTTTCTTACTGGCAAAACAAAGGAATATACAAAGCTCAAACGTCTTTTAAGTGTATATTTTAAAGTTGAACAACTTATTACTCCCCCTGACAGTAGATATGATTCCTTTTTGGCCAGTGTTCTTCGCTCAAACTCTTATGGGAAACTACGTATTAGCGAAGATATTTCAATACTAACGTGGAATTACGATAGTCAATTCGAAATAGCTTATTTGGAATACTTGTCAGATGGATTATACAAGGAGAATGTTGAATTTCCATCGGATTTGGGGATTGACATTCACTCTAATGTATCTGATTTTGTCAAACCATTTTCGCGTCATGATAATGGAGAACGGCAAATATTCAAGTTAAATGGTAGTGCAGCTTTCCATACCGAATATTCTATGGCTCATTATTATCTGAATCATCATGGCCAATTGGATGACGGTATGATTCGTGCCATTCTTGAAATATATGCTGCTCCATACTATAAAAATGGAGAATCAAAGTTGAGTATGATGAATTTTGCATGGGACTTGGAAAATGAGTATGATGCCAAAACAAATTACAAAACAAGGATAGAATCAGCCATTTGTGATGCGATATCACTAGTTGTTATAGGATATAGATTCCCATATTTTAATAGGGAGACGGATGCATTTATACTTTCTAAAATGAAAAATTTGGAACACATTTATATACAAGATCCTCATGCTGGAGATATTAAGGAATCTCTTATTAATCTACTCCGAAAAATCGATAGCGGATTCTCTAAAGACAAAATATTATTACAAACAAATGTAGAACAGTTTTTCCTACCTTCAGAACTATAGGTTGTTCAGCGGAGAACGTGTTATATTTTAGTGGATGTAATGCGTTAGAAGAAAAAGAGTATATTATCCCCTTGAAAAGAGTATATCTTTCGTGCAAGGATATGCTGTAACTAAAGGGTATATCTTTTCAATCTAACCCCAAATCAGTATACTCACATAGAACCCACAAAGAAGGCATGTAGAAGGGATCGTCAACTTTGGCACTCCCTTTGTTGTTTATATTGTTTGTTTTGTCAAGTCGCATCCGGTAGCGTGGCACCATTATTTGTGCGGAGTATAAGAAAATATTCTCCGCATTTTTTGCGGAGAATATGCAATTAAATCTGCGCGGCAAACTCCTGTATGGTCAGTATGGCGACCTTCTGCCTGTCTATTTGTTTGAGGCCGTCGAAGTGGATGCCTCCATATAACGGTAGGGGATGCGCATGTGCTCGCTGCCCCATTGGTTGATGGTTTCCTCGTTGATGGTGCCATTGTCCCACAGAGCGTCTATTTCCTTCTGCGCCTTGGCTGCAAAGAAAAAAGCATCCCTAGGTGTTTCGTCTTCTTTACCTTTATTTGTCTTCATAATGACCGTAAGCAGTTAGAACGAGGACAACAACCTCGGTGTCGTAGATTTCATACACAAGGCGGTGTTTTTGCGTGATATGGCGGCTCCATTGATTGGAGCGGTCGCCGCGCAACTGCTCTGGATGGCCTGTACCAGTGCGCGGATGCTCACGCAATTCGGCTTCCAGCTTCAACAGTTTCTTGAATGCATTAGGCTCGGTCTTTTGCAGTCTCGCAGCATCAAGGACAGCCTGCTTCTGATACTTGATTTTGTACGCCATTAGCCAACACGTTTAAGCAGGTCTTCGATAGTCTCACCCTCTTGCAATTCGTATGTGGGGCCTTCCTTGGCAGCGTCCACACGGGCGAAGAACTCCTCTTTGGTCATAAGAGACGGATCTTTCTCTTTGGCCAACTTTTTGGCATAACGAGTCAGACGGCGCATAAGGGCATCGTCATCGGCAATGTAGCCGATGCTTTGCCACAGCTCCGTGTTCATCGTGTTTTGTTGTGCCGATGTCATCATATATAAGCCTCCTTTTTTACATGTATAACGCAGATTGTTTGGTATTATTGCCTTGGTAACAAAAAAAGAGGTGCAACTTGGTGTTGCACCTCTTTTTGCTGGTTGTGATTGTAAAGCTTCTGAATTTACCGCGGTATTCGAATCCGCGGGGCGGTCCAGGAGACCGCAGACACCGCGAGGGTGTCTTTCTCCGCTTCGCTATCGTAAAGAGCCACCGGCTCTTTACTTCACCTCTTCATAGTCGACATCGGTGACGTTGTCGTCGCCGTTGGAGGACTGGTTGGGGTTGCCCTGCTGGCCTGCGCCGCCCATGTTGTTGGGGTCGAAACCGGCGCTGGGATTGGCACCGCCGGCCTGCTGCTGGGCTTTGTACATGTCCTCGCTGGCGGCCTGCCAGGCGGCGTTGATCTTGGCCATAGCGGCGTCGATCTGCTGGACGTTGCGGGCGCTGTGGGCGGCCTTCAGTTCGGTGAGGGCGGCCTCGATGGCGCTCTTCTTCTCGGCGGGAATCTTGTCGCCGTAGTCCTTCAGGTTCTTCTCGCTCTGGAAGATCATGCCGTCGGCGTTGTTGATTTTCTCCACCTCTTCCTTGGCCTTCTTGTCCTGGTCGGCGTGGGCCTCGGCTTCGGCCTTCATGCGCTTGATTTCCTCCTCGCTCAAGCCGCTGCTGGCCTCGATGCGGATGTTCTGGCTCTTGCCGGTGGCCTTGTCGAGGGCGCTGACGTTGAGGATGCCGTTGGCGTCGATGTCGAAGGTGACCTCAATCTGGGGCACTCCACGCGGTGCTGGCGGAATGCCGGCCAGGTGGAAGCGGCCGATGGTCTTGTTGTCGTTGGCCATGGGACGCTCGCCCTGCAGGACGTGGATCTCGACCTCGGGCTGGTTGTCGGCAGCGGTGCTGAAGACCTGGCTCTTCTTGGTGGGGATGGTGGTGTTGGCGTCGATGAGCTTGGTCATCACGCCGCCCAGCGTCTCGATACCGAGCGACAGAGGAGTGACGTCGAGCAGCAGCACGTCCTTCACCTCGCCGGTGAGCACACCGCCCTGGATGGCGGCGCCGATGGCGTGTTATGGCTTGCGACCTTCGGGAGCAACCGCCATAATATGACGCCCTTGCTGGGCACTTTGCCGAAGAACTCTTCGACCTTCTTCTGCACGGCGGGGATACGGCTGGAGCCGCCGACGAGGATGACCTCGTTCGCTCATCAAGTTCGCGGGGCACACCAGATGTCGCTGTTTTATGCTTTCGTCGCCCTTCCTTTTTTTCTCCTTCTTCGTGGGTTCTTTGTGCCTTCTTTGAAATGGCCGCAACGTATTGAAAATCAACAAAAACCAAATTAACATCACAAGACAACGCAAAAAGCTCATTTACAACACTTAATCCATCGCCCCTTCGGCGATCCTTCGACGGTCTTTCGGCAGTCTCTTTGCATTCATACATATATTGGTGGCAATCTCAAAACTTTATTTTTGTCATGTCGCAGAAAAAGTGTACTTTTGCATTTGCTTTTATACTAGGAGATTCGCATATGACGCAGATGATACTTTTTGACTATTCGCAACTCCTCCGGCAGGTGAAACAGCGCGTGTCGCAAGCCCAGCAACGAGCCATTTACGCTGCCAACGAAGAACTTTTGCGGATGTATTGGGACATTGGTGAGATGCTCTCTTCGGCACAAAAACTTGAGGGTTGGGGGAATGGCTCTTTAGAACGACTTGCGACAGACATTAACAATCTGTATCCAGAAGTGAAGGGGTTCTCTCCGCGTAACTGTCGTTTCATGATCCAGTTTTTTGAGGAATATAACAAGGAGTTAACTATGGTGAAGTCAATTACGCAACCACCCGTTGCGCAATTGGAAACAAATACGAAACCACTGGTTTCACAATTACAATCAAATATGAAACCACCGGTTTCACAATTACCCAAGTATAACTTTGAGCTGCCAATCAAACACTTGTCTTGGTCACATAATATTCTCCTTATACAGCAGATCAAAGACATCCGTGCCCGTTACTGGTATATGACACAATGTGTTATCAACCATTGGTCGCGCCGTTATCTCGCCGAGACTATCAAACTCGACTACTACAACCAGCATGGTGCGCTTGCCAACAATTTCGACACGACACTTCCCACAGTCGAATCTGATGACGTGAAGTCCATGCTCAAAGACCCCTATATCTTCGACATGTTGACTTTCACCGACCAGTATAACGAACGGGACATTGAGATTGGCTTGACGAAACACATAGAGAAGTTCCTCGTCGAGATGGGGGCGGGATTTGCTTTCATGGGGCGGCAGTATCACATCGAGGTGTCTGGCGACGACTATTATATCGACATGCTGATGTACAACGCCTTCCTCCATCGCTATATGGTGATTGAATTGAAGAACACGGAGTTCAAGCCAGAATATATCGGCAAGCTGAATTTCTACTGCTCTGCTGTCGATGATATTCTTTGCCGCGAGGGCGACAACAAAACCATTGGCCTGTTGTTATGCCGTACCAAAGACCGTATCAAAGCCGAGTATGCACTACGGGACATAGCCAAACCTATAGGCGTATCCGACTATGAACTCGGACAGGCTCTCCCCAGCGACCTCCGCTCCTCGCTCCCCACCATCGAAGAAATCGAAGCCGAATTGGAATAAAACAAATGGTCAGTATGATTGTCTGTTCAAATTGTTTTCACGATATCGGCTTAAAAAAAGAAGCCGAAAAGATTGGCAAAAACGACAATACCACATGTCCTTTTTGCAAAAGTACTACGGGAAAAAAACTAAACGAAGATGATATTGAAGAATTATGCCACTTGTTTTTTGTGAAAGGTTCATTCTACAAAACTGAATATGGCGGTGCAAGTATATTGATGATCAATCATGAAGGAGTGCACGATACGATTGATTGTAAAAATGTATTGAAACAAGATGTTAAATTCCTAAATAAACACTTTGGCATCAATGTGTTTTATTATGCACCACAGATGTGGCGCATTGGGATGAATGACTGGCTGGACAATCTAAACAATGGTTCTCTACGTAAGAGAATTAAAGTCATAAACAATATCATTGATAGGTGTTCATCCATCTGTTTAAACACGGATACATTAATATACCGGCTTCGCACAGATATCTCTCACAATGTTTTATACTCAAAGGAGTATGATGCGCCACCAAAACAAACATTCAAAAACGGACGGCTTAACCTTAGGGGCAATGTGGTTTTTTATGCAGCATTTGACATTGAAACGTGCATCCACGAAGGACGAGCCACAATGAACGATGAATTATATATTGCAACATTTAAACCCCAAAAACAACTAAAACTTTTGGATGTCACTAATATACAAGAATCTGAAACCGAAGCGACTCCTTTTGAAAACCTTGATATTGCAGTCCGGTTCATTTTTACTGCCAGTACTGGTTCTTACAAAACCACGCAATTACTTGCTCAAACAATCTTTGAACGAGGATATGACGGAATAATCTACCCCTCTTATTTCAATCAAGTTAGAGATCAAGAATATAAAAACATTGCCCTGTTTGGGAAACCCGTAGAAGAGCGAAAGTTGGATTTGATTGGCATTAATAAAGTGATAATGAACAGGGTAATATATGATATCCGTTTAGGCCCTGCCATTGAATATTGAGTCTTTCAGGTAATGGTTTGCTCTGTTTGCTGTACGATTCTCAAGTAGTCTTCGTTAACGTGTTCGAAATGATTGCTCGTTATAAAATGTAATATCCCCAACACTTCGTTGTCGTATCCCAAACTTTCACCATTGTATCTATCCGCAATAGTTCCTGCCAGCCAATCGAAATCATCGACATCCAAATATGTTGACATTTCAGTGTCTTTTATGGTGTCTTTTATATAGTCTATAGCTAATAGGATAGACTCTCTGTCGTTTATAAACTTTTGAGACTTTACCTGCATGATTCCCAATGTATGCTCTTTCTTTGTAAGAAAAAAACGAGCATATTCTATCCACCTGACAACTCTTGGTCTATTGAAATTTTCGTATATCATTATTGCGAAAACAATGGCTTCTAAAAACTCATTCTGGCATTTTGAATGGACCAAGGAGCCATATTTCGTGTTGAATACCATAAACTGTCTTGAAAGATACGATTCTTTTCTGCGAATTGTTCGGTCTCTTCCAAATTCCATTTTATTCAAAATGTTATATAAGAAGATAATAATCAACAGCCATAGTTGGTTCAGCAGATCTTTAGGGTCTGGTAGAATTTTGTCGACATCATTTAGCACTTTATAAATTCCATACGAGATACCTATGGAAAACAGAGCATATAAACCGAAGGTTATCCAGTTGGTCAATCTGCATTTCCCTGTCGCAAGGATAAACAAGCCCCGAAAAGTCCAATAATAAATAACCAGCAGATAACAATTGACATTCAGCCAATTTGCATTGCTCGTTTGACATATTGTAGCATACAGAACAAGGTAGACTGGTGGCGCAATGACCTTGAAAAGGAAATTGAATGCTGGAGAGGAATCCTCGGCAATACTGGTTGACAATTGAATATAACCAACAGAAATGGATTTTGATCCTATCCAATTTACAATAAAGAAAAGAACAACAGCAGCCAAGAATTGTATTATACCAACGAGTAATGTGTAGTCTGACATAAATCTCTTTTTTTTGCAAAAGTACAACAATTGGGTGACATGGCAAAATTATTTTGCCATATTGGAGAAAACATGTATCTTTGCAGCGTGAAAAAATGGTTTTGATTTGCCTAGGATATACGATGAGCGACAGACTATACATAACAGAAGCTATTGACCTTGGCGGGTTGAAGGTGCGGTTGGTTTTCAGCGACGGCACCAACAGCACGGTGGACGTGGGAGACTATATCCGCCGGCATCCGCATCCGCAGTATAACAAATACCTTGACCCCAAGAAGTTCCGCACGTTTACTATCGACGGCGGCAATATCGTCTGGGGCCGCAACTGGGACTTGATATTCCCCATCGAGCAACTGCACGAAGGGGTGATTAAATAAAAATGTGTATCTTTGCAGCGTGAAATGATAAAATGAATATGACATAAAACGTAGAAATAGAAAAGAAATAGATAGAGCTTGAAGTGCTTGTTCTCCTGTAACAAATGACTGGTAATCTAAGTGACGGGAATAATGCAACGAAAGTTCACGCCTTGGCGTGGAATGTTCGTTCCTTATTTGTCACAAGGGTATTTACCAGTCGCCCGTTACAGAAATAAGGATTGTTTTTACAGACGAAGGTTTCGCGCCTTTTTCATATCCTTACCCCAACATCGGCTTCCGGCTCTACGGCCAGAAGCCGAAATTTGTTTAATCATTATAAAACTGAAGAGGCAACAGGATAAAACCGCCACCATGTTATGATTTGTAAAAACTGCAAACATGAAATTGACGAGGGCGACATTTCTTCAAACAAAGTGATTTGCCCCAGGTGTGGAGCATTTGCAAATGACAAACAAAATGTTTTGTTGAACATTTTTTGCCTTTTGCTTAATTTTTTAGCCTGGCTACCATATCTGATATTAAAAAAGAAACATCCGAAAAAGGCAGAAGGGTGTGCCCTATGGGGGCTAATTGGTTCTGCTGTTTCTCTTTTAGGAATCATGCTGACATCAGGCAAAATAAATCCAGTTTGTATTATATTGTGTATTATTTATTATGTATTGTGGCGCCGTGCATAAAATAGTTTTATTGTTTGCGACTTCCATACTTTTGGTTATGGAGTCCTCTTGTTCAAACAAACCGAATCATTATCAACAGGCTATCATAAATTACCTTTCTGTTCCATCAAGTAACATTCATGAATGGATAATCGATAGCAGTTATTATGACATTGACAAAAACGAGGTTGTTTTTGTTTCAATTATAGATCTCTCGAATACCACTCCGGCCTTTGAGAATACATTAATTGAGCAATACAAGGACAAGAAGAGAATTCGCATGTCAACAAAAAGAGAGTTTGTTAACCTTTCTCCTATTCTACAAGAGATGCTTAAAATACAGGCATCTGCAAGATATATTATTAAAACTAATGACAATCGCACATTAGCCGACAATATATTTAGTCCAGAAGAATATCTGACACCTATAAACGAGGAGGAGGAAAAAGCAATTATTATAGATAATATTCGCCAGCAAGCGTTATCTATGCAGGTGAGATTCCCTGTAATAATAGAAAATGGCGTGTATATCCTTAAAGCGGATTTTATAGAGTCAACTTGCGTGTTTCGGTTTTTGATTGTAGTCTCTGATGAGATACTGTCTACTATCAGACTAGAGGATATAGAAGAATATGCAACCGAAATGGGGTGTTCATTTGTAAATTCAATTACCGGGGAGTTCCCAGAAATTGTTGAATCTTATCGTTCTGTTGGACTCAAAATAGCCATAACAATGTGCGATGTTCGAAAAAATGTTTTGTGTACCACGGTAAAACCCATATAACATACATGTAATAAATGAAGAAGGTAATCGACTGGCATTACAGTACATTATCTGCGAACTAGAACATTTTCATTAAATCCAATATGAGAGAAAAGGCCGCTCTGGCCGCCGCCAAGTTCCGTCCCGCCGAGGATATGCTGAGCAAGAAAAAGTAGCACTCAAAATCCCAAGCGCAAGAAATTTCAAAATCATGCTCATTATTAAAAAAGACAAGAGCATGATTGTATACAAAACATGAGCATGATTTTTCGGAATCATGCTCATGAAGTTTTCTAATAATGATGTTATTGACGTTTAAACGACAAAAAATTTACTATGAGGACATTTTTACTTTATTCCCATTCTTTTCATCATCATTCTGTTTTTAAGAGAAAACAAAATGTCATCAAGTTTTATATGATCGTTCATCTCGTCCGTGATGATAAATTCTAAATGAGACTGCTCGAATAGCCTCTGTACATCAACATCCATTTCCCGTATTCTGTCTTTAATTTCAGACTGTGAATCATCGTTTTTTGTAACGATGGTAATGTTTTGCTTGCTATTTTCTTCAATTGCATTTCCAGAGGAGAGTTCTTGGAAAAACTTTTTAAAATAAATGAAATCGATACTACCAAATGACAAGCCAAAGAAAATAATATCCTTGGCATCCTTTAATGTGTTATAAACATCATGAGACGGATAATGACGACTTGAAGTTTTGTGCAACCAAGCATAGCCAGGAGCTAATTTTGTTTCATTTACTCCTAAAATAATAGAATTATTCGAAAGGTCTCCGTGCAAATGATGACATTGAATGTCTTGGGACAATCCTAGAAATTTACCAAATTGGTTTATGTCTGTATAATTAAAAGAATAAACCATATCAAAACAATTTGCTTTTAATACATTTGCAGCACAAGAATCCACGTCTATTCTTGCTGATGTTTTTTTCTGTTCTTGTTCTATAAACTTATGTAATCCCAATCGAAGATTATTAAAGTAGATTTTGTCTTCATTTGCTGTACTAAATGTATTATTGAACGCATAACCGGCTGCAAAGTTCAACAATTCTTTTTCTAAATCGAACCAGGTTTTATCTTCCAACACAAAATTTCTAATTGTTTCAATATAGTCTGTCATACTAATATTATGCGGTTCATCGCCTAAATCAAGAATACAACCATCAGAAATTATTGGTAACGAATTGTAATTCACTTTGGGCCAAAAACAGGACTTCGCAAAGTCAGAATATTTCGTTTTGAGTCCTAAATCTAGGTCAAAACCATTTCCGATAACGAGTATTGATTTGCTCATATTATCTAATCTATTTTCAAAGTAAAAAAAAGGAGGAGTTGCGAAAAACATCCTCCTTTTCATTAGTTTATTATAGTTTTACTTCACTTCCTCGTAGTCGACGTCGGTGACGTTGTCGTCGCCGTTGGAGGACTGGTTGGAGCTGCCCTGCTGGCCTGCGCCACCCATGTTGTTGGGGTCGAAGCCGGCGCCGGGGTTGGCGCCGCCGGCCTGCTGCTGGGCTTTGTACATGTCCTCGCTGGCAGCCTGCCAGGCGGCGTTGATCTTGGCCATGGCCTGGTCGATCTGCTGGACGTTGCGGGCGCTGTGGGCGGCCTTGAGCTCGTTGAGGGCGGCCTCGATGGCGCTCTTCTTCTCGGCGGGAATCTTGTCGCCGTAGTCCTTCAGGTTCTTCTCGCTCTGGAAGATCATGCCGTCGGCGTTGTTGATTTTCTCCACCTCTTCCTTGGCCTT
>Ga0256404_1008239_pt1 | contig 15820 bp, 20 predicted proteins | sample RumenRJG_01DNA_FD_185990 | JGI IMG/M metagenome (GOLD analysis project Ga0256404, IMG submission 185990) | Bovine rumen microbial communities from Lethbridge, Alberta, Canada - RJG_01 | ecosystem: Host-associated > Mammals > Digestive system > Stomach > Rumen | place: Canada: Alberta | collected...
TGGACGAAGCCCGATAGAAGCCCCATGCTCTCACCTCCTCCATGGCGGCAGTGTTGATGCCGACGTAATGCCGACGTCTGGGCAGGTAATCGTGATGCCAGCGGGGAACACCGTCAAATCGTTGTACTGCTGGTTCGCTTCAAGGAGCGTGCTCATGTAACGCTCATGCCCATAAACCTTGTAAGCGATGGAATCCCACATGTCGCCTTGGATTGTCGTATAAGTCTTGTCAGCCAAAGGAAAGCCTCCTTTGCTCTGCCCGCGCGTTCGCCATCATGCGGGGAAGTTCGCGTTCAAACTGCGAAGCGAACTCTGCAAGCGCCGCTTTGAAGTCTCCGACAGCATCCTGCCCGCTTCCATTCACGTTGATGGTCGGATGTAGTTCGAGCGTGATGCTGGAGCCGCTACTCGGCGCTGGAGCCGCAACGGGGGCCGTCGCCTGTGGCTGTGCCGCGGGTTGTCCGGCAAAAGTGCTGCTCATGGATTCAGGAAGCATGCCGAGCATCTGCCCTGCCTGCGTCCACAGGGAAATCGCTCTCTGGGAACCATCAAGCGGGATAGCGGCCTCGGGCCCTTCCTCTGCGAACGTCGTGAGGAACGCGCCCTTGTTGTAGATACCGCCGGTGGCGTTCGATGCAACGCTCGCCGCCTCCCCGTCGCCGCCCTTGATGAAGTTGACGACGGCGTTGATTGGCGAAGAGAAAATCGACTTGAGGTTTTCCCACTTGCTCTGCACTTCCGCAACGCCTTGGTCAACGATGCTCAAGACGCTATCTATGACGCCCTGCACCGTGCTGACAATCATGTTCCATGCAGCGGATGCCGCCGAGCTGATGGCATCCCATGCCGCAGAAATCATAGCCTCTGCAGCGTCAACGTAGTATGTGATTTCATCAATGACCGGCATGACAATCGCAAGGATTTCCGTCCATGCCGCCATCGCGGCCGCACTGATAGCGGCCCATGCCGCCTCAGCAACGGACATGATAACCTCGATGCCCGCAATGATAGACTCGATAACAGGCATGACGATAGGCGCAAGCAAGGCCCATGCCGCCTGTGCGGCCATGACAATCGCGTTCCAGACGGCTGTTGCAATCGCGACAAGCACTTGCAAGATACCTCCGATGACCGCAATGGCCGCGAAGATGACCGTGCTGATGACGATGAAAGCAACCTTCGCCGCCACCGTGATAACCGTCCATACCGCGCTGAAAATCGGCGCTAGGACGGAGATGATGGCGGAAATGACCGTGATGGCCGCAGAGATGACAGCCGAAATCACAGTAAACGCGACAGACACGACCGTCACAACAACGCTGAATACTGCACCGAATATAGCTATGATGCCCTGCAGGATGCCGCCGACAATCGTGACCGCCACGGACAGCACCGTGCCGATGACGCCGATGAGGCCGGACAGCGCCGAGATGAGGAACGAGCCGAACGCGGAAACGTACGGCTGAATCGTTGTCCAGATGCCTTGCAAGAATGTGATGCCCGCCTGCGCGGCCGCCTTGATGGCCTCCCATGCCGCCGAGATGGTCGGCGCGATGGAGTTCCAGACGGCCACAGCCGCAGACTTGATGCTGTTCCATGCCGAGATGATGGCGCTTCGTACCGTCTCGTTGTTGTTGTACAAGTAGACAAGAGCCGCGACAAGAGCAACAACGGCGAGCACAACAAGGGCAATCGGATTCGCACTCATGACTGCATTAAATGCCGCTTGAGCCGCCGCCGCGATACGCGTTGCCGCCGCGTGGAGCTTCAAAGCCGCCATCTGCGCAAGCGTTACCTGCGTACCTGCCTCCGTCGTGATTGTCAAGAGCTTCATCGCCGCGTCAAACGCACCGATAGCTGTAATCACAACGTTCAGTGTGAGGCCCGCAAGAACAACGGCCGCAATCGCTCCGGCGACAGCCATGAGGGCAATCACGACGCCTTGATGCGTCTGCGCCCATTTCGCCATGTCGCCGACGATGCCCGCCAATCCTTGCGCCATCTGCGCCAAGATAGGCAGGAACACGGAGCCGACGGAAATGGAAAGGCCTTCAATCGCGGATTGCAGCTGAATCGCGCCGCCTTTCGCGTTGTTGTTCATCGTTGCCGCCATCTGCGCCGCCGCGCCGTCTGCATTTCCGACAGCGTTCACGAGCGTATCGAAATCGCTGTCAGACGCGTTGACGATGGCAAGGAAACCGGACATAGCTTCTTGTCCGGCGAGGCTTGATGCATACTGCGCTTTTTGCTCTTCCGTCATGCCGCTGAAGGCCGCGCGGAGTTCCTGCATGGTCTGCATGAAAGGCTTCATCGTGCCGTCCGCGTTCGTCATGGTAATGCCGAGCTGGTCCATCGCCGTGCCCGACTCTTTCGTCGGCGACACGAGGCGCGTCATGATGGCGCGTAACGATGTACCAGCCTGTTCGCCCTTGATGCCCGCGTTCGCCATGATGCCCGTGGCGACAGAGACGTCTTCGAGACTGTAGCCAAGAGCACCGGCAAGAGAGCCAACGTACTTGAACGTCTCGCCCATCATCGCGACGTTGGTGTTCGCGTTCGTGGACGTTGCCGCCATGACATCGGCCATATGGCTCGCCTGGTCGGCGGACATGCCGAAAGCCGTCAGGTCATCCGAGACGATATCCGCGACACTCGCAAGGTCTTCGCCGGATGCCGCCGCAAGGTCGAGGAGGCCAGGCATGCCCGAGATAATCTGGTCGGTCTTCCAGCCCGCCATGCCGAGGTAGCTCATAGCTTCAGCCGCTTGCGAGGCCGAGAATTGCGTCGATGCGCCGAGCTGTTGGGCCGTGGCTGTCAGGCGCTCCATATCCGCGTTTGACGAATTCGTGATGGCCTGCACTTTTGACATGGCCTGCTCGAAGTTCGCCGCCGTCGCCACCATGCCAGCAACAGGGGCCGCGGCAACAGCCGTCACCGCAACAGCGCTCCCGAGCTTGCTCTTTGCGCTTCCAAAGTTCGAAGAAGCTTTCTCCTTTGCCGCTTGCGCGTCAAGAATCTGGCTCCTGCGCTCCGTCATCGCATTGATACGAGCCTGCAAGGAAGCGATGCGGGCATAAGACGCCTCGCTGACGCGTCCGAGCGATCTCTGCTCAGACGATGCCGCTTGCTGCGCCTTCCGCATCTCTCGGTTGACGTTCGCAATCTGCGAGCGAAGCTGACTCGCCTCTTTGGCCGCGGCCTGCATAGACGAGCCAACAGACCCGTCAAGCTTTCCGCGAATCGCAATAGCGAGCTCCATGATACGTCCCGCCATGTCACTTCCCTCCCTTCATGGCTTTGTTCTCTCGTTCGACTTCTTCGTTCATGATGGCAACAAAGGCATAAAAATCACCCATCGGGATCTCTAGGAAATAGCCGATGGGCGTGCCTGTGTACTTTGCCATGCGGAACGCGGAAAGACGGATGCTCTTTACCGTCCCGCACCCAGTAAAAAACCCTGCGCCTTGATGCAAGCCGCTGTGAAGTCCGTCATGTTGAGGCCTAGGATGTCATCGACCTTGACGCCAGCGGCAGCCGCCGCGACGTATGCCTGATAGACCTGCGAAAGAGACGGAACCATGATGGTGTTGTCCTCTTTCTTTGCCCGTTTCTCGCATGCGATGAGCGTGTAGCCGTTGATTTTGTCGAAGTCGAAGACGAGCTTTTCCGCCCCATTCGGGAGGGGCTTCGAGAGGTTCAGGACGTTTTCGTCGTCAACGTCCACAACTTCGACTTCCGCCTTCTTGCTTTCCGCCATGTCATTTCATCCTTTCTCAGAGTCCCAGATTTGCACGAATCGGCGCCATGATGTCGTTGCCGTTGATGATGCACTTGTAGCCATACTTATCAACCTCGGCAAGGACCTTGCCCGCCATTTCTTCTTTGATGTAATGCACTTCGATGACTGTCTCAGCATCCGCCGTGCTTCCCGGCTCAAGAGAGCCGACCTTGTGGCTCTTGATGCGGCCGCGCATCGCGACACGGAACTGGTCGTGGATGTACTTGCTCTCGCCGCCGTCGAACGCCTGGACGTCCGCATAGGCTTCGAGGCTGATGGCCTCGCCACCAAAGAGCTGGGAATTATCCTTCGTCGGAACGTTCCACGAAATCGTGCACTCCATGCTGTCGAAGTGGCCCTGAATCGGCGCTTCGACTTTGCCCGCGAGGCCGATGCCAGTAACGTCGGCCGTAAGCGTCTTGATTTCAGGAAGCTCGATTTTCGTTGCCGCGACGGCCGTATCGCTGCCATTCAGGTAGATGCGTACGTCGTTGATGACTTCTGGTACTTTGTTCGTTGCCATGTGATTTTCACCTCACCATTCATTCAAACAGGCTCTGGAAGTTCTTAACATCGTACTCGATGACGTCCTCAATTTCCTGAGCCGGAACCGGCGGCGTGATGCTCGTGTGGATGCGGATGATGCCCTGCAAGAGATCTGTCGTCGGGTTCTCATCGGAGAGGAAGGAGACGGTTGCGCCGAGCAAGAAGCCGCGAGACACGAGGCCGTTGAGACGAATCTGTTCGCTGTCCACGATGGTCTTAATCAGGCGATTCGTGAGCGGCTGGTCAACTTTCTGCCAGTACGTCAGGATGAACGTCTGATACTGCCAATCGAACATACGGCGAACGCAGATGAAACTGTCCTTGACATCCGTCATGGACGGATAAGCGCCCGTGTAGTTGCCCCACGACTTCCAGCCGCCATTGAAGTTCAACCCCGTCATGATGCCCTGCGAATTCAGGAGGTTTGCCTGCTGGAGCGAAAGCGCAACTTCCATGCCATCTTTCAGACAGAGGCCTGTCGCCTGCATCGAGAGATTCGACGGAGACTGATACGGGATATCGTCGTTTGCCGCGTCCATGACACCGATGATGCCCATGATGTGCGAAGACATGTGATAGACAGCATCACCATTCTTGACGCACGGCCAGCAGGCAACCTGATTCGTCCCCGTGTAGTTGTTCTTGTTCTTCCAGGCGTTCGCGTCTGCGTACTGCTTGACGTTTCCCGTGTCGATGTCCGTGAGGACAATGCAACGGAAGAGGCCGTCGATGTTAAGCGCCTTCGCCTTCATGACAGAGGCGACGGTCGGGTCCTCGCTCCAGCCAGGAGCCGCTAGGATGCCAGGTACAAGGGAGAGCTGCGTGTAGATGGTGTCTACAAGCTCAAGACCCTTGACGCTGCCGTCCGTCGAAGCACCGCCGATGATGTCGGACGCCTTGACGGCCGTCGGGTCTACCTTGTCGTAGGCGATGAAGATACTCGAATTTGAGTAGAGCGTGCCGCCTTCAAGGACCGTGATGACAAGGTCGCCATCATCATTGTAGGCGGCCGTGTAGTCCGTGCCGAGCGTTGCCTCTGTTCCATCGGATGTTCCTTTGACCTTGAGAGAGCTGAGAATCACGGAATCCTTAACAAGAGCCGTCTTGTCCGTGCCGATAGCCGTCTCCGTCTCAGCAACCGCCGTCTTATGCTTCGACGGGTCGAGGACGTTGACGAAAACAATCGGCTGAACAGCGTAAAGCTTGAACTCCGTATACATCGCTTCGCAGAGCGTGTACTTGTCCCAGTCATCCGAATAGCCGAACGCCTGCACAGCTTCGTTCCAGCTATAGCAGATTTTCGGCTTGTTGACATAGGCCGTCGGGTCCGCCGTCAGATGGACAGGGGCCGTACCGAAAACAACCGGCAGCCCCGCCGTCGTGGCGACAGGCGCGATAATAGCCGTTGCAACTTCCTGCGCTTTCACGCCATGAAAGTATGCCATGTTCATTTACCACCTTTCTTCTCTTCATGCTCCCTGACTGCCGCCTGGAACATGATATTGAGCACGGAGCCCTTCTTGCGAACAAGCTCACGCGCCTCGTTCAATTTCTCCGGCGCGACAAACAGATGTTTGTACGTCGGATGATTCTTGTATTCCTCCGGAATCCCGTCTGCAAAGATGGAATACGTCGAAAGCCTCGAATCACGAAAGCCCGGGCCGACGTAGACAACGGGATTTTCCTTCTTCCTTCGCAAAGGATTCACCTCGCTAAGATATCGCTGTTGTACCGTTTTGGCTGCGGGATGTAGACCTCGAACTCGATGACGCCAATCCACTGCGGAAACGGCTGGTCATCGGGCACGGTTCCCTCAAGGCCGTCTGCGATGAGCCACTTATCGTCGATAGGATTCTCTAGAAGGAGCATGTTGCGAACGAAGTCCATGTAGTGAAACAGCGTATCGCACCCTTGCTCTAGGTCGTCGTCGAACACCGTGACGTAGGCGACGATGGACACTCTCGAATCGTCTTTTCCATCCTTAAAAGACTCAGGACGGACAACGACAGCCGGGCAAAGCTCCATCATTTCCTTCCGCGTCGTCTTGTGAGGCAGGAAGCCGGAATAGACCCTGACGTCCTTCACCGACTCCTCCCCGTCAGAGTCAACGGAGCGAAGGAGTTCATCATATTTCTTGATACAGCCTTTCAGGTAGGACGCGATACCTCTTGATACGTCTAACGGTGTCATTCATATCACGCCTTTCCCAGACGGTACTCGATTTCATGCTCAAGGCGCTCATCAAAGACCTCGCTTCCACGTTCCTCCATCGTCTGCATGACGTCAGGATTCCCGTAGAGCTGCGGAACAGATGGGCCGTAAAGTCCCTTGATTGGGAACCTCTCACGACCGACGCGTGCAACGAAGCGCGTACCAATGGCAAAGCTTCGTTCGACCTTCTTCATTCCGCCGCGCTTGACAGAAACAAAGATGCCGCTTTTCCGCTTCGCCGCCCTGTACTTCGTAACAGGCTCCGTCGCGCCCTTGATTTCAATGACAGCGCCGTCGCCCGTTCCCTTGATACGAGCCTTCGCCTTGACGTCAGCTGCTTTCATCGTGTAGATGGAGCGAATCTGCCGAGAGCCAGCCGCACGCGCTGCAGTCGCAGCTCGTTTACCAGCCATGACGCACGCCTTTCTCGCATTTTCCTCATTGAAGCCCGAAAGCACCTGCAACAGCTTTCGGTCGGATGAAAGCTCCAATTCAATGGACATGGCGCTCGCCTCCTCAGTGATTGATATGCAGGTAGATTGAGAGCAGGCCCATATCCTCAATGCAAGACTGGACTTCCCCATCCTCACCATCAAGTGTGACAATCTGCGACTCGGCAGGCGTGTCGCCAAAATCGTCCTTCTTGATATGCAGGATGGTCAGATTTCCGTGCGTCACCTCATAGCCGCTGTAGGCGATGCCCTGCTGGAACATCTCCTGCTCGGTCGGGGACTGCACGACGCAAGTTACAGTCTTTCCGTTCACCTCATGTTCCTCGGCGAATTCGTCAAGGTTCAGGAACGTGTTTTCGAGGTCGGATGCAAGCTGCTCCTTGAACGTGCTCATTTCTTCACGGCTTTCGCCGGGTCCGCGTCTGGGAGAACAACGTCGTCCTTCGGAGCGGCCTTCTGCTTCTTTTTCGGTTCTGGGGCAGACACGACGGGCGCATCAGCCTCTTCATTCTTCCAAATCAGCATGGAAAATCACTCCTTTACGCCGTTGTCGTCGTATGGATGACGGCCCAGTCATCGACGAACTCAGGAGCGAGGACGCAACGGCTGTAAACCGTGAGTGCAAGCTGGTTGTTGCCCGCCGAATACTGCGGAACGTAGGCCGACGCGAATGTCTCGAACGACTTCGTGCTGTCATTGAGAAGCGTGACGGCGGCATGCAGCTGACGGCCGCGGCCCGGAATCGCGATGATGACATCGTTCGGGTCGAGGAATGGCTTGACCGTGCCGTCATCGTCCGTGTACGTCTCTGCGTAGCTGTAGACTTCGAGGTTCAGGCTCTGAATCATACCGATGCGCATGACCTGCGGGCTCGTGATACGCGGCTGGAGGCCCATGAGCGAGAGATTGGATGCGCTCGGGATGGCAAGCCACTTCATGATCTGGTCGTTGTTCAGGATGTAGTCCGCAACGTTCTTGCCACAAATCATGATGGTCGGAACCTCGCCTGCACTCTCCTGAATCTGCTCCGATGCCGCTTTGATGTCGTCGAAGATGGTAGCGCCCGCATCCGCCCAACTCTTCGCGACTTTGGCTTCCTGCGTCCAATCGAAAGCGACCGTATCCGTGATGACTTCTTTGCCGTCGTCTGCGTAGCCCTTGATGACCGTCTTGCCCGTCGTGAGGATGTCCGCCGCCATCTTGTTCTTGCGGTTGATGATGGAGTCCTGAAGTTCGCGAAGGTCCTTTGCCTGGAGAACACGAGCTCTCTCGGCGGGCGTCATCGTCGAATAGATGTTCTCGCCAAAACCGCGCGTCTCGATGTCCTCGGGGTTGATGACGCGGCTCGCCGCCATCGTCGGCGGCTGGTAGATGTCAACCTTGGAGCCAGTACGGTCGAGGTTGACGCCACGAGCGCCCTTTACGACGAACGGAGCGAGACGACGGCCGCCCTTGCGGTACTCGACCGCGATGTAGTTCTGCACGCTCGGCGTCGGAGTGACGGGGAAGAACGTGTCGAGCAGGAACGATGCCGGGGCCTTGGACTTCTCCAAGGTCTGCATGAGTGCAAAAGTATTGCTGAAATCAATAGCCATTTCTTATAAGCCTCCCTTACTTGAGCGATGCGAGGTAAATGCCAACACCACGAAGCTCTTCTTCATGGGCATCGACCGTGTCACCATCTGCAACGATAAGCTTTTCGCGATTGAACCGGCCGCAAGTATAGACCGTTGCAATCGTGTCAGCACTCGTTGCGTCCGTGTCATAGGCGAGGACAACGCTTGCCGCCTTGCCCTTTTCCGTGAGTGCGTACGTGCCCGTCGTCGTGTCGAGCGTCAGGAGCTCGCCGCGCTTATGTGCTGCACCTTTTGCCAGCGTGACATTCTTCGTCAGGACGGGGATTTCGGGACCGCCGAAAAGCTCGTCATACGTGACGCCGGTCATGGATTCTCTGATAGCCATCTTGGATTCTCCTTTCAACGGTTCGCGTTGATGAGATTGACAACGGCATCAATCTCGCTCTTTTCTTTCTTCTCCTTCGCCTCAGCCTTGTCTACAACAGGCTCAGGCTTCACATCCTCAGCGCCGGATGCCATGTTGTCGAGGATGAGGTCACGGATAGCGTCGAGCGCCTTGCCAGCGTCCTCTTTCGGCGGCTCCGGCATCGCATCGACGAACGGCTGGACGTCCTTCACGGTCTGCCCGTTCTTCTTTGCCGTCTCAACGATGGCATCGACAGCCGGATTGCCGTTCTTGAGCGCGTCGAGAGCGTTCATACGCTCGCGCTCGGCTTTGACGGCGTCCTCAATCGTCTGGTGAGGCTCTTCTTTCGGTGGCTCCGTGATGCCGAGCATGTCCTTGATTTTCTTCAAAATTTCGTTATTTTCCACGTTTTTTTCCTCCGTTTCTGCGGTTTTCGGCACATTTTGTGCCAAAATTCCGCGAAGTTTCGCGGCGTTCTTGAACTTGTCGAGCGGCACGCGCACCGAGTTAACGATAAGCATGTTTCCGTCGAGCTTGTCCTCGACCGTCGCCTGCTCGTCGATGGCGTCAACAAAGCCATTCGCCAACGCTTCGCTCGCGCTCATCCATGTTTCATTGTCCATGAGATGGGAGAGCTTTGTGTCGGAAAGCTTGCCGCCGACGCGGTCATGATAGACCGCGAGGATGGTGTCCTTCGTCGTTTCTAGCATCTTGATAAGGTTCTTCGCATCGTCAACTGTCATAGCGTCCATGACGACACAGGCAGGATTGTGAATCATGTACACCGCGTTCGACGGCATTGTGACGGTCGAGCCCGCGCATGCAATGATGGTCGCCGCACTCGCGCACATGCCATCAATCGTGACGCTCACATCGCCTGAGTAGCGCTTGAGCTGGTTGTAGATGGCCTGCGCGGCGAATACATCGCCGCCTGGAGAGTTGATGCGAATGTTCAGCTTCTTGCCACCACAGGACGCAAGGTCCTCTGCGAAGGCTTTCGGCGTAACTTCGTCCCCATACCACGTCTCATCGGAAATATCACCGTAGAGCAGGAGCTCGGCTTCATCCGCTTCGTTCTTGAAATTCCAGAATTTACGCTTCATGTCGTATCACCTCCTTCCGTACTTTGCGCTGGTTGCTGTTGTGCCAACTTTCCAGCCAAGACTTCCGCGTTCCCCATATCAAGGCCGAGCGCTTCCGTCTTCTGCTTCTCGTAGGCAAGCTGTTCCAAATTTTCTTCAAAGTCCGTGCCCGTCATCTCTGCGGCCTCACGCTCACGCGTCGAAAGGCCGTATTTCACACGGAGCGCCGAGCCCGTGACGTCCTTGACGGGGTCGAGGATGCTCATGGATGGACCGAACCAATCCGCGTTGCACCATGCCGCCCGAATCGCTGGGTCGTCAAAGAAGCCGGGGGCCTCAATGCGCCCCGTCGCGACAGCTTCTGTCAGCCACGCCTCGTAGACCGGCTGACAAAAATCACGAGCGAACCACTTGCGCCGCGTCTTATACTCGTCCCACGCTTGGAGGAGCGCCGCGCGACTTGCAGAGTAGCTGCTGTTGAACGTCTTCATGAGGACTTCGTACGGCTGTCCGATGGCCGCACCAATCTGCTTTTCAAGCGCCTTGGTGAAAATCTCGAACGTGCTCATGCTGTTCGAGGCATCAACCGTCTTGACATCCACGCCTTTCGGCAAAGCGTTCATCGTACCAGCAGACAGGCTGTACTCGCTCGGGTCCACCGTCGGCGTTTTCGCGTCCTCGGCCGCAACGCCCGTGCCGGGCAGGACGTCTTCGATGGACTGCCCCGCCGTTTCCTCGGTGAAGAACAGCGCAAAGAACGACTTGATGATGGCGGCTGTAAGCTCCGCGTTCGTGTAGCGGCTGACTTGCTTCAATGTCTCGATGACAGGGGCGAGGTATGGGACGCCACGATACTGTTCCGGTCGTAGGTCGTGACAGATTTGCAGCATGTTCGGGGTCCCTGTCTCGCTTCCGAACGCCTTGACGCGCACCCACTCAGGCGCCTGCTCGATGTCCGTGGGGTCCCAGGGGACGCGGTTCGATACCCAGTAAGCTACGACAGCGCCATCCTTGTTGATTTCAACGCCTGAGATGATGCGATTATTCGGATTCGGGGCTTTCATCTCGACCGCGTACGGGCCAAGCGTTCCGAAATAGTCCCGGCTCATCGGATTCGAGATGCGATTCGCCTCCAGCAGCTGGATGCGGAGCGAGTACGGCATCTGCGGCGTCGGCAGGCGGCGTTTGAAGAGTGCAAAAGAATCGCCGTCCGTGAGGTACGAGACATAGGCGATGTCCTGCATGTCGTAGAAGTTGTTGCGCCGCGTGAGGTCGCAGTCTTTCGAATTCGCCCAAAGGTCGAATTCCTGCATCGTCTTGCGCGTCCACGCGCGGGCTTCGTCCGGCGTGAGGCCGAGCGTCTTGAACTTCAGACGTGGGAAAACGTGCAAGCCATCCCCCACCGTATGCATCGCGCTCGTCTTGATGGCCGCCGCGCCGATTGGCGTGTTGATGCTCTGGTCGGCGGCGCGGTTGCGAAGCGTGAAAAGATGCGCATTGATGTCACTTTTCGGCGATGCCTTGAGAGGATGCCACGCCTTCAAGATGTTGCTGCGCTGGGACGCACCGCCTTCACCGTATCCGCTGTTCTTGACCGTACGCGGCATCTTTCCTCTCGTCTTTCTTCTCATCGAATCACCTCCTTCCATCTGATTCGAGTCAATCAAAGAACACGGCCCGCTTGCTCATCCGGCGCGGCTGGATGACAACATCATCAAGCGCTGCACCTGCTTCCACAAGGTTGTCGATTTCCTTCCGCACTTCCGACAAATTCGCCCGTGTAAGCTGCCGGTTGCCAATCGTGTATGACTGCCCGGACAAAATCGCGCGTTCCGCCTCGACGTAAAGCTTCAATCTCGCATTTTGTAGTGCGTTCGCCATATGTTCATCCTCACCTCACCAAATATTTTTCTGCGCCGAAAAACGGCGCTTCAACGTTGATTTTTTCTTCTGTGGTGCCTTTTTTGGCACTTCCTTGCCCGTTAAGAGCGCCTCCAACCTATCCCAGTCCGGCCGACAGGACTGCATGCACGCCAGATTGTAGACGCGGAGGTCGAGCGGCTCGTTTCTGACACCCTGCGTCGGCTCCCAGACTTCGCGAATCTGTCCGCCACGCTTCACCGTCTTCTTGTGCTCCGAAATGATGCCCTTGAAGTAGAGGTCATCATAGCCGCGGTGCGCAAGGTAGGAGAGCTTTTTCGGCTCATCCTTGGGGAAATGGAAGTACTGGGGCCCTGGCGTCTCGACGGCCAGGCGGTTCATGACGGACTGCTTGCCATCGTCAACGCCGAGCATGCAGAGAGGGATTTTCGCAACGGATGCGCGGCCGATTTTGTAGTTGAGCGGGATGCCGGGACCGCCTTGGCCCTTGATGGCGAAGCGCTGCTTGCTGAAATTCTTCAGGCAGTAGGCGTAGACGTCGCTCGTGTAGTGGCCGCCGGAGTCGATGAACGTCCGCAAGACCTTCAGCCCGCTTCCGTCCTTAAACGTATAAACATGGTCAAGGACCTGGTCAAGTTCTGCCCAAGTTCGCGCCTTGTCCGGCTCGCCGAGGATGATGCCCTTGACAATGCCCCACGACTCTTCCTCGCGCCCCCAGCCGCAAACCTCGTACTCGAGGCGGTTGTCCTGCGTATCGACGGCCGCCGTAAGCATCAGGACACCGTCTGGCAGTTCCGCGCCGTATTTCTCGCGCCGACGAAGGAAGATGGTCTCATCATCGAAAGCACCGGGCATCCGGTACGTCTCGCCGAAACGCGTATTCATGACAACGCGCTCACGGTCGGGCTTTCCCTTCGCCATCAGCCATTCTTTCATGACTTCTTTCCATGAAAGCCACGGAGACGCGAAGCAGTTCACGAAAAACGAGCGGATGCCGTTCAAGAGCGCCCGCTCGTTCTGAGCTACATATTTCTTTTTCGCCCGCTTCATCTGCATCTCCGTGAACTCATAGCCGCAATCGGGGCATCTCCATTTCACGTCGTGAACGAGGATATTCTTTCCTTCGCCTTCATAATCGACGTGCATGTCCGTGTAGCGGAGCAGATGGAACTCGCCGCAGTTCGGGCACTTGTGTTGCCATTCTTCCTGCGTGCCCGAGAGGTATTCCACCTCGATGCGGCTCGCGCCTTCATTCGTAGGCGTCGAGAACATGCCGATGACGGCGTTCCAGAACGTCGTGGTGCGCTTCGCCGCGAGATCCACCGGGTCACCTTCCGTTCCCGCTGAGACAGGAAAGCGGTCGACTTCGTCAGCCAGCAGGATGCGAATCGGTCGAGACGCGAGGCCAGCAGGCGAATTCGCTCCACACATGATGAGGCGGCCGCCTGGAAAGATTTTTGAAAGGATGGTGTTGTTGCTGTCACGGCTTTTCACCTCGAAAAACAAGGAAGAGAGCGCTTTCGTATCTCGAATCATTGGGGAAATACGGCTTTTGGAGTAATCCTGCGCCATCTCGATCGTCGGCTGAATCATCATAACCGCGCAAGGGTCGAGATGCGCGAAGCGCCCGATAACGTTGTTCATGATGTCAGACTTTCCAACCTGCGACGCGCTCTTCACGATGACGCGATGGACACCAGCCTGAGTGAACGCGTCCATGATTTCCTTCTGGTACGGGGCGCGGGACGTCTTCCACTTTCCGGGTTCCGCCGAGATGCCGGAGGACAGCATGCGATACCTGTCAGCCCACTCGCTGACCGTCATCTCCGGAAGAGGTTCAAGACCGCGATGCGAAATATACTGCCACAGTCGGACGCTATTCCTCCTCGCCATCGACGACTTCCTCCTCCAGATACTGCTCCGGCGTGTATTCTGCAAGCTCGCTGAGCTTCTCCTTGATTTCCTTCGTGAGCACCTCGTAGATTTCTTCTCGCTTCAGCCCCTCAAGGATAGGCGCTAGCTTTGTCGGAAGCCCCAGCAGCTGCGTACGGAGGTTTGACAGCATCTCTGTCTGCACCATTTCAACCGTTCGAGCGTCGTAGACCTTGCCTTCCATCTTCGCCAGCTTGAGCTCGGCGATTTTTCTCTCGGCCGCTTCGCGTTTGGCGCGTTCGACGTTGATGTCGATGTCGTCTTCAGTGCCGGACGCTGGGACCGCATGAGAATAATAGTTTTTGAGACTACTAAAAACAAAAATTCCGCCGTTTTTATCATTCTTATCACAAACAACGATTCCTGTTTTTACCAGCTGTGATATATAGGGTTGGGAGACGCCCATCGTTCGAGCAAGTTCCGTCTGTGTCGTTGTGAGCAACTTCAAATCCTTGCTGATCTTCACGGCTTTTGCCTCCCTTCACTTATGATTCAAACAAAATGCATTTGACTACAAAATTTTCGGGCTCTAGAGGTAGCTTTTATAAATGTTCGCTATAGAAAAACACTATTTTCTAAAGATAAGTAGCCCAAAACGATTTTATCTAGGAAAATTTTGGGCCGCGAGGTGGCGCGGGCCTTTCCGGGCGGCTCTCAGTACCTTGGAAACGTCCGCGCACGGTGGACACGAAATGCGAAAAGAAAGACGAATGGCAAGAGCCTTCGCCTCTCAAAGTCTTTTCGGATGAACGCATCGACGCTCGTGCTTGTCTCTGTCGCTCACTGTTGCCTAGCCTTGGACGCTACCCTACCCGCCTCGGTCACAGGGATAGAGCACTCAGTCGGCAGGTAGATGACCTGGTTGTCGGTCTCCTTGATAGCTTCAACCCACTTCTGTTCCATCGCTTCTGGGTACGAACGGATAGACTCTCCGAGCGTCTTGTTCGCCTCAGCCTGCGAGAGTGCCGCCTCGCGCTCGGCCTCAGCTTCCTGTACTTTTATCTGCCGATCCTGCGACGCCTTGGCCAGTGCCGCTTCTCCTTCTTTCTCCTGTTGCCACACGAGGTACTGAGGATATCCGAACATTACGCTTGCACCTAGGCAGGCGCACAGCAGGAAGGACAGCGCCCCGATTAAAACAAACGTGCGGAAGATTGCCGTAGAATTTTCTGGGGCCCTGCATTTTTCAACATACCCCCAGTATGCACAAAACCCGAAGGCCGTGATTCCAATGATGGCGCACGTCAGTCCGATGAGTGCCAGCATCTCCATTCCCTTTTCAAGCAATCAAAAAGGACGCTGCCTTTCGACAACGTCCTCATGTTCAGTTTTCCAGTTCTTTCAATTCGCGAACCATCTTCGCCGCCCGCTCCGGATCGTGCTTCAGCACGCGGGCGAAGTCCTTGATGATTTCCCATTCGCTGTCCGATGCTCTCAGTGTCCGGCCTTTCCTCAAGGTTCCCTCCGGCGACGTCCGTTTTCTTCCAGCGCCTTCACGCGCGCCACCGCGCCCGTCTTTCTTTACGCCGTCATTCATCTGCATCACCTACCATCTTCCAGATGAGGTAACCGCCGATGACGATTCCACTGACGACTGTAAGCCATGTCACAGGTTCGCCGATAGACGTGACCGCCCACAGGAAGGCGATCCCCCAGTAGCTTTTACTTACGCGCTTGATTCTTTCGCTCATGTCATTTACAATGGACGTACAAGGATCCGGCAGGAACTTCCTTGTTCCCGCCTTGTCCTTATTTCTTGAAGCGCTTCTTGGGTTTCCGCTTGCTAGGCTTACCCTTGCGGCGCTTCTTTTGATGTTCATCGTATTCGGTTTTCCACTTCCATGCGGTGTAACCGATGATTACGATGTTCTTTACATCGTCTAGGTCCATTGCTTTCCTCCTTTCCTCATTTCTTGACTCTAGTATACCATCTACTATTGATTTTGTCAGTCTTT
>Ga0256404_1008241_pt1 | contig 15819 bp, 9 predicted proteins | sample RumenRJG_01DNA_FD_185990 | JGI IMG/M metagenome (GOLD analysis project Ga0256404, IMG submission 185990) | Bovine rumen microbial communities from Lethbridge, Alberta, Canada - RJG_01 | ecosystem: Host-associated > Mammals > Digestive system > Stomach > Rumen | place: Canada: Alberta | collected...
CATTTTGATCCCTGGCACACATTTTTACAAATTAGCTTATTGACGATCAGTGGTGCTTTGAGTTATTGATAAAAAAAGGCAAAAAATGGGGAGAGACTAATTAAAAAATTTACTGCTCACTGACAGTTTGAAGCAGGAACGCCATTAGCAGCATGAAAGCATGCTCAAGCCCTTGTGCTGTTGCTTGCTAATGAGAGCTCAGGATCTGGAAGTCATTGCACCTCAATAAAACTACCCATTTTCCTTAACTTCAAATCATAACAGTGTCCATGAGTTCCTCCAGACTGATAATATACTGTAATAAAGTATTCTTCGTAAAAATTTTCTATGAATGTTAGTCTTGAGAGGATTTTAAAATAGTAGCTTTCCCCGTATTCCATATTAAGTTCCAGGCAGTCATCATTCATTTTCAGGATTCCATTATTTTGATCAAGAAAATTGCGTACTGATAAACCGCCAGGTTTAACGTCGTCCGGCCCCATCGATGTTAGAACACGATTTGCAGGCTGATCTAACAAAGAATATAAAACACTATTTTTAGCATTAATGGTTAAAAAATATTCTAAGAAATCGCTAACCAACTCATAATAAGATTGTGTTTTGATGTCATAAGTTGTAGGTGCGTAGTACCCTTTTTTGTCATATTCTTCATAATCATACAAGGTATCAACCTCAACTCTTTGTTTTTTATCGTTTTGTAAAGTCAGGGGAAGTGATAATTTCTTTCGCTTAAATTCTTCTACGTTTTCGGCTGTAACAGTGTTCAAAAGATCATCATAGCATTCAAACCCCAATTTGCTAAATGACTCTTTTGTTTCACTTGTTAACTCAATAGAAAGATCACCTTTGGAAACATGAATCGTTTTTATATAACTGCGCCATTTCAAAACGAAAGAAAGTAATGAAAACGCAAAAAAACAAAACCCCATACTATCCTTACCGACTATAAAGGAGAGCATCATAAGCACAATAAATACAAAGCAACTATGAGATATTGAATCTAACCAGCTGTACGTGAAAGTTAAAAAGTCTTTTATCTTATGCATAATTAACATCCCCACAAACGCTTTGCGGATAGCATGATGTTTCATTACTACCCTAACTTCTTAGGAAGATAAGGTACAAGGTCCGTGGTGCTGTCATTGTTCTAACCGCCGGCGCTGTGCTCCTGCTCATAGCTATGCCTCAGTACGAGCACCAGGGACTCCAGTGTTTTTTCCCTTCTGTCCCTTCTGAGCTCACATTCCCACACGACTATGCAGTGCCAGCCGGTTTCAGCAAGCCGGTGAAGCACGTCCTTGTCACGCTCCCTGTTGCGTGTGATTTTCTCCTGCCAGAACTCCCTGTTTGTCAGAGGAAGCCTGAAAAGCCGGCAATTCTCATGCCCGTGCCAGAAACAACCGTTGATGAATATGCATGTCCGGTACTTTCTGAGGACAATGTCAGGATGACCTGGAAGCTTCGCCGAGTTCAGGCGGTAGCGGAAGCCCCGGTCCCACAGATAGCGCCGCACCAGGATTTCCGGCTTTGTATTCCTTGACCGGATCGCGGACATGTTCCTGTGTCTCTGTTCTGCCGTAAGGACATCCATAGTCAACCCTTAACTCCTAACATCGGGACCTGCAGGCATGGGCTAACCTGACAGTCCCTGCACGTTCCTGGAAGCCACTGTTTCAATCTCACGAAGCCTGGCTTCGGCATCAGCACTACCACGCTCAGCTGCCATCCGGTACCACCTGACCGCCTCGGGATAGTCCTGCCTGAGTCCGTATCCATGCTCGTACAGACTGCCTAACCTGAACTGGGCACACGCATTCCCATGCTCTGCCGATCTGAGGTACCACCTGGCAGCCAGAAGGTAATTCTGCTCCACTCCGGCCCCCTTCTCCAGAAGCTCACCAATATGCTCCTGCACAGCTGCATCACCACCACTGCCAGACCTCAGGCCCTGCCTTGCCTGGGGAAAATACCCGTGGGGTATATCCGCAGAATCAAGGCACATCCTGTCTGCATCATCAGACAGGTTAACATTGCCCGGACCGGGGAATGTCAGAATTGCCAGCTCATTGCTGTCAGCACAGCAGTATTCCGTGTCATCAGCGAATGATCTGAGCCTCCGGGAGCGGGAAGGATGCCAAAGCTTCCTGATTGCACCTGCCTCAATCTGGCGGATCTGCTGGCCGTAGACGCCGAACGCCCTTCCCAGCTCCTCAAGTGTATAGTCACGGTCTGTTCCTATACCGAAGCGGTACCTGAGTACTTTTTCCTCCCTCTGGGAGAGGGAGCCGAGTGCCTCGTTGACGCATTCCCTGAGACTGGCGGCGTCCGCAGCCTCCTCTGGCCGTAGGGAACTGCAGTCCACAATGAAATCACCGATACACGAGTCCTCATCATCCCCGGCCGGAGAGTCAATTGAGACCGGCTCCTGTGCAATCCTCATGATCTGCCTTATTCTCTCCGCGGTTATGCCCATCCGCTGTGCGAGCTCTCCGGAGGTCGGAGCGTGCCCGTTCTCCTCCATCACACGTTCCGAGACATGGCTCATCCTGTTTATGACATCGGCAATGTTGGCAGGGATCCTTATGGTCCTTGCCTGGTTTGCGATTGAGTGTATGATGGCCTGCCTTATCAGCCATGTAGCGTAGGTCGAGAACTTGTAGCCGCGGCGGTACTCAAACCTGTCAACCGCCCTCATCAGGCCGATGTTCCCCTCCTGGATGAGATCAGGCAGCGGCAGCCCCCTGTTGGCGTATCTCTTTGCGATGGATATTACGAGCCGCAGGTTGGCCCTCGTCATCTCCTCCCTGGCGCGCCGCGCGATGCTCTCCCCGCGGTTCATGGCCACAGAGATGTTCCTGATGTCGCAGACGGAGATGCCGGCCTCATTCTCAATCCCGCTCAGCCTGTCAGCCGCTCTCTCGAGCTCACGTCTGTGCTTCCTGAGTCCATCGGCGAACGGCTCACCGCTTTCGATCGCAGCATCAATCCAGCTGTCATTCCCGCCGCAACTGCCCGGGGTATGGCTGTCCATGCCAGGTCGGCAGTACCGATTAAAATCCTCCCGTGTCATGCCGCATTTGCTGACACAGCAGTCAAGAATCAGCTTCTCCTGGATGTCAATCCTACCGACAATGCCGCGGACACTGCCGGAAAGATACTCAAACTGGGGCCTGGCAAGCCTGAACTGGCAGAAGAACTCCCCGAGCCTCCTGATCCTCATTTCTGCACACTGGCTGCGGCGGCCGTACTTCTGAATGCTGTCCCATGTCTCATAAGACAGTTTTCTCAGTTTCGAGAACATCACAAAGGCAAGTTCAGGATCAGGGCCATCATCATCCCCGCCGCTGCAGTCATCCCAAGTCCCGTCTTCGGTTTCCCCTCCAGCAGACGGCATATTGCCCAGTATGGCAGCAATCTCAGGCTTCGCCCGGTCCTCGTCCGAGAGGACAATCTCCCCGCCGTTCATGTCAGTGAACTCCGACACTATATCACCGAGACTGCCCCTGCCTCTGAGGAATTCGTCATAGATGCCGAGAAGATGCGATATTGCCTGCGGGTATCCGGCCACTGCCGTCTGGACCATGAGTGTTCCTTCCTCGATACGCCTGGCGAGCTCTATCTCCTTGCTGCGGCTGAGAAGGGGGATTTTCCCTGCCTCACGTATGTACAGCCTGAGCGGGTCTGTTGTATGTCCTTGCTCCAGTACCCCGCTTTCCAGCACAATGCGCTGAATCTCATGAGCCGAACAGTCGGCGGCAGCAGTCTCTGTGTCACAGATGAGCTGTCCTCCCGGGGCCGGGCACTCGCCGCACACGCTGATCCCGAAGTTCCTGATGAGGTCCGCCACATCCTCGAGCTGACCGGGAGAGCTGATGCAGCCTGTTAGTGTCTCAGCTATCTGGCTGTAACTGAGGTATCCCTGCTCCAGCCCCTGCAGCACAAGACCGGACAGCAACTCTGAACTGTCGCAGACCCTGATGCCAAGCTCCTCCATGCTCCTGAGGAAACAGAAAATCTCTGAGGCCCCGGCGGAGTCAGGCAGTATGGAGGCAATCTGGTCAAACGTGATATGACCCTGCCCGTATCCCTGCCGGGCAAGGGAAGCAAATGCATCTCTGATATCTCTATGGCTGCTGTCTGTCATCACAATTCGCATGCGCCGGACGGCGGGCGCCATTTTCCTGTTTTCTGCTGTCTGTGTACCACTTCTTAATCTGACCTCTTCTGACAGCGGAACACTCTGCAGTACGGGATAACCGGGGGACCAGCCGTAACCGGAGGCATGCCTGCTCAGGCAAGCCATCGAGAGGGAGATAATTTTCTGTCAGGCTGCTCAGCCAGCCTCCCGGCCCGGCTGTACGTTACATGGACGCACGGTATCTCACCGGCCAGTCCTGTCTGCAGCATTGCCCGGCCCCGCCTGAATGGAGTGCCGGACTGCGGTGCCGCTCATTTTACCTTAACATGCCAGCGCAGGCCGGCCCGGCCCCGCCGGATGTCCGGCTGCGCAGACACCTGCCGGCCGGGACGCGCAGGCACGGATCCCACACCTTGCCGGACATTGGCAATAATTTATATGAAATACATTGATATTAATACACATTATCAATGCTTACCTGAGAATATTTCCCTCACTGACCTTAATGACACCAGCCTGCCGGGCCCCGCGTCATAATCTGTCAGCTGCACTCCGAGGCTGATGTAGCCTCCGAGCTCGAAAAGCATGCCCGCCCCCTGGCCGTCCTTCACCAGGGAAAACCCTTTAACCTCGTAATATCCGTCGACACAGCCGCCTAATATGGGCATAACGTACCTGACATCCATCAGGTTGACACCAGCTGGCACAGCTGACATTAAATATTTGTCTGCCTTATGGCTTACAAACAGATTGTATGTACTATCTGAATGCTCAACCGATACCGTTAAAACACTTGCACCATTTTCCGCCGCTCCTGGGTCAGTCCTCGTATAGAACAGCCCCCTCTGCGGTATGGCATGCCCGATCTGCCGGAATTTATCCTGGCGCTGCAGCACATCTGCCAGATGCTCCCTCAGCAGGCTCCCCTCATTATCAGGATGATCCGAATCCGGAAGAAGGGGAAATGCTCCGATATTCACCTCGCTTATGCTTTTATGGAAATAACGGCTTTTAACCATGTCATCCGATCCGCGCCCGGGAAACAGGATATATCCGCCGATAATCTCCTTGGACTCATTCCGGCTGTAGTCACTGCCATAGTAAATGGCGTCCCGGTAGCGGTGCATCTGGTTGATGGCGTCCGGCATGGGATAGTCAGCATTTGTGTCCGGATCAAACTCATTGCAGTCATCATCAAGCACGCGGTACTTGGCATCATACAGGTAGGTCAGTGTGATGTCATCCTTTTTCCTGATATTGAGAACGATGTCAGGGCGCTGCTCGGTGGTCGCCGTATGCACCTCATCCCTGAAGCGGTTATAGGTGTGCTGGTAGTGAAGCGTGACCTCATCGCCGTCGTGTGCGCTGCCTGGCGGATAACGCAGCCTTATCACATGCTCAACATCACTTCTGGTGAACGGATCAAGCATGGTGTCCTTGTCGTCCTCCACAAGATCAGCGTAGTTGTCAGCACTGATGCCCATGACATCCATGACCAGGCGCTTCACCTTGATGAAGCACCAGAGCTCATAGATTTCCCAGATCTGCAGTGTGCCGATACTATTCAGGCCGTCATACAGGCTGATCCCGCGGCGGAGTTTCAGCCAGGCCCTGTATATAAGGGAATATCCGGCCCTGCCCTGCAGGATCAGGCTCTCCTGTCTCATCCCGGCGAACCTGCCAACAGCTCTGAACATCGGGTTGTTACGCAGCTTCCTGAGCTCGCCGGCGTATCCACGGAGCTCTGACATTTTCTCCGCGGAAATCTCGCTCCCATGCGGGCCGCCCAGGAGCGCTGACAGAATGGAGCCTATACGCCTGCCGGTCTTGTCAAGGGTATACTTCACAAACCTGTTTTCCACCGTATCTACGGTAGTGGAATATTCTCCGGAGGCAAAGAAGTCCGCTTCCCGGGCCCTTGTAGGGTCGCGCCTCTCGGCCTCCCGGAAACGGATCGCAAGCTCCGGAGTCCACCGTCTGATACGCTCCGCATGCTTATAGTCATCGCGGCGGATCGTACGGAAATGCGGCTGGCGCAGCACCATCTGCACGCCCCTGATATAGCTTCTGATTACCTGTCCGAATATCTGGACCCAGATGACGTCGTTGCTGATCCTGCCGTTCGAGAACTGCTGGTAAGTTTTTACAAGGAACCTGAACACGAGATTCTCATACTCATAGTTCACATCGCGTATGATTTTCTTGTAGTCCCGCCTTGTATCAAGCTTGGGCGAGACTATCTCGAAGGTGAATGTCTCCCTGCAGCCGTTCCCTGCCGTCCGGTAGCAGAAGACAAGGCTGAAGATGCCGGGCTCGTTGAGGAAGTCAACCTCTCCTGTCAGCCTGCCGCCGTCGCCGCTGGAATCCCTGTCGAAGAAAAAGAAGCTCTCTATGTCCCTTCTGGCATGCACCACCCTGGGCTTTTCACTGACGTGTGGAAAGACCACGCAGATCTGGTACCTGTTTGTCTCGAATACCACCGGCCTGCAGTCCGGCCATCTGTCAGCGGTGACTGCGCTGATCTGCTCCAGCTCCCCGGTGTCGTGGCTGTAGAGCTGCAGGACTCCACTGTCAGACGAGGTGTAGGTGCAGTACCGGCCTGCCCTGTTACCGCCATCAGCATCTATCCGGCTCCTGAAGCGTCTCCATGAGCGTGACTCATCGTCCGTCCTGATTATGATGGCGTAGTTCCCGCTGACAGGAGTGAATCTCAGGATATCCATTTATGGCCAGAAGCGAGTGAACTCGGATCTCTCAAGACGGCTTATCATCTCCCCGAGCTTGCCGTGCGATTTCGATGTGACGGGGAATAAATCCAGGAGCTGCTCCAGCTTGTTCTTCTTTCCGCTCTCCTCAAAGAGATCCCTGTCGCCCTCGATGCGGGGAAGGATCTTCATCATTGTGATATTGTCAACGGCAGTGTCAGCAAGACCGTCAAAACTTCCGTCAGTATTCTCCCCGCGTGCCTTTGCCTCATCAAGAAGGACTCCGAGATAGATCACCAGCTCGTTCAGGACACGGTAGGATACCTGGAACGGGGTTCCGGACAGTATGCCGTTGATCCTGTCAAGCCTGTCAGGCAGTGTGCTCCTGATCCTGTCGCTGTACTGCGGCCATGCCGCCAGCACCTCATCAGCATTGATATACCTGACGTCGAAGGTGTGGTCCGGTGCGTCATCGGAGCGCCGGTATGCAAGATCCGACGATCTGCCGAACATGTCACTGAGCTTTCCTCCGTTCATCTCGATGGTCATGGCGCGGTCTATGACCTTGCGGGAGAACTGGTAGGTGGTGTCATCCATGTTGACGGTGCCGATGACAATCAGGTTCGGGGGCAGCGTGAGGCCGTTTTCCCTGAGCCCGTCTGCCAGATCCTGAGTGCTGTCTTCCTCCTTGTTTCCGCATAGGCCCAGGTCAGCTGCTATGGCCGTCCAGCCATCAGCAAAGTACTTCCTGTCAATTATGGCGCCTGTCGTGATGTGCCCGTCAGCGGCTGACCGCGAGCGTGTCTCCAGCACGCTGAGGAATTCCGCGAAATACTGCTCAGCAGGTGCCAGGTTCATCTCATCGAGGCACACGAGGAAGGGGGTGTCAGTGTGCTGCCATGCCTTTGCCACAAAGCGGTCAAACCTGCTCACGACGTACCTGCCGCTCAGAGTGCTGTAATACCCGAGCAGCTCGGTTGAGTCATGCCAGTTCGGCTTTACCTCAATCATGCAGTAATTGCCAGGGGTGGTCCCGTCCCTGTCCTGCAGCGACTTCGGGCATGTCCTGAAGGCAAGCTCCCGGACAACGCGTGACTTGCCTGTCCCTGAGTTGCCGGCAAGGATGATGAAGGGTTTTGTCTTTATTGCTTTCACCAGGTCAGCCCTGTCTGCCGGGACAGGCACGGCAGCCGGCACTGCTCCGGCAGGGGCCTTCCCCGTGAACCTGAGGCCGGCATAATTCCTCTCTATAAGCTCATAGAGTCTCACGCCCCTGAGAATGCCGTCAGCCGCGCCGGCGGCGCCCTGCACGCCTGTACCGTCTGCAAATGTTCTCAGCTTCCCGCTGTCATCACTGTACCTCTTGAGTGATTTACCGTATTTGAGCCCGAACAGCTCGGCAGTGGCATCATTTCCCTGGTCATAGTACTCAGCCAGCTTCCCCGCGAGATAGTCATCGCCATACTCCCTGTTGAAATCCTCATTGACGATTTCCATTGTGGACTTGTAGGCAGTATCCACAACATACTGATCCTCCGTGGCATCCTTGAACACACCGGGGTCATGGGGATTCTCCGGCAGCCAGACCAGGTGATGCTGGTCATTGACCCTGCAGCAGTAGAACTCCGGGCACAGGGCCAGCAGGCTGTCAAACGGGCTGCGCCAGTTGCCGGAGCCGTTCACGATTGCATCAATATTGAACGGGTGCCTGTCTGTCACCGCTGCGGCAATCTTGCCCAGGCTGTCCGCCGAGACGACAACGGGCTGATCCTCACCCTTGCTGGTGTTCCTCCTGACCAGCCTGACAGGGCCGCCGGGAGACACTGACTTCAGCATTATCTTGTTCCTGTTGGCCGGATTGACGTATCCGTATTCCCTGTCCGGCGTCAGGCTGCCGACCTGCTCGATTATATGCTCAACCGTTAGCTGCATGATTCCCCGTCTTCCCCTGTGATTTCCCGGCCGGCAGCCGCGGAGGCCTCTCCCGCCAGGACTGCCGTGCCATTCTGCCACTATGCCGCTCTTCCGTGCAAGTATACCCCGTACGGCATGATCTGACTGATTATTTGCAGGCCCTGCCATAATGCATATAATCCCAGGGGAAGACTGTGATAAGTGACGGAGGTACCGGTTAAATGGCAGAGGGCCGCAGACTGAAGATATTCTCGTTTTTTGCCGGGTGCGGGATCCTGGATCTGGGGTTCGAGAAAGCCGGGTTTGACATCGAGTTCGTGAATGAGTTCTTCAGGCCTTTTATGGACGCGTACATATACTCAAGGAAAGTGATGGGGATCAGGCCTCCGGAGTACGGTTATGCAAATACCGATGTCAACAGCTACCTCAGCGGAAACAGGCAGCAGCTGGAGCAGTTCATGGCTGACGCAAGGCGCGACGGCTCACTTCTCGGATTCATAGGCGGTCCCCCGTGCCCGGATTTCTCAATTGCCGGCAAGCAGCGCGGAAGAGACGGCGATAACGGTAAGCTGTCACTGTCGTACACCACGCTGCTGACTGAGATGAAGCCTGACTTCTTCCTGTTTGAAAACGTCAAGGGACTGTGGAAGACAGCCAGGCACAGGAAATTCTACGAGGAACTCAAGTCTGTCCTCATGGACGCCGGGTACTGTCTGACGGAGCGGCTTACAAACGCGCTGGAGTTCGGTGTTCCCCAGGACAGGGACAGAATCCTTCTTTTCGGTGTATCAGACGCACTGCTCAGGCCCGGGTACACGGGGGACGGCAGTACCCTGCTGCAGTTCCCCTGGGAGTCACGGATAAGGTACTCACTGGAGAAAATCCGTGCCGAGCACTGGCCTGACATGACGCCTTTCGCGGAGAATTCAGTCTCGGAATGCCCCGGCGGGATAGAGAGGGAGCTTACCGTGCAGTACTGGTTTGAGAAAAACGGTGTGGAGAGCCACCCGGATGCCGGACGGTACTTCCAGCCCAAGGCCGGGCTCAGCAAGATGCTTGAGATTCCTGAGGGAGATACGAACAAGAAGTCCTACAAGAGGATTCACAGATGGAGGTACTCGCCAACTGTCGCCTACGGGAATAACGAGGTCCACCTTCATCCGTACAAGGCCAGGAGGCTCTCTGTGGCCGAGGCCATGGCCCTGCAGTCACTCCCGCGGGAATTCTCCCTGCCGCCTGACATGACACTCACGAACTGTTTCAAGACCATCGGGAACGGAGTACCGTTTCTCATGGCAGAGGGTGTGGCAGCCACAATCAGGGATTACATAAGCAAGGCTGTATCAGCCGGGAGGAAAGGGAAATGAAATTTGACTTTACTCCGGATCCGAAGGTACTGATTGCCCTTACACATACGCCGATGCAGCCTCTGGATGCCCTGTGCGAGCTGATCGACAATGCCATAGACTCATTCTACGGGGCAAGGCTCCAGGGGCTGGTCTGCGATAATCCGATGGTGATCGTGACTCTTCCGTCAAGAAAGCAGCTGTCAGAGGACGCGGGGCTGATCAGGATCCAGGACAACGGTCCCGGAATGTCACCGGACAATGCCGAGAAGGCAATTAAGGCAGGCTTCTCGGGAAACAACCCGTACGACACGCTCGGCCTGTTCGGCATGGGTTTCAATATCTCCACCGGCAAGCTCGGCAACGTCACGACATTCATGACAAGCCGGGAGGACATGGACTCATACGTCAGGACCGTTATTAACCTCGAGAGAATCAATACCAGCAAAGATTACTCACTTGATGCGGAGGAAGTCGCCAAGGCAGATAATGATCAATATTTCTGGCCAGGCAGCCACGGAACCATCATTGAGATCACTGACTGGTGGCCCCAGGGTAATGCCAACCGCGGGTTCGTACAGAAGCTTGTACAGTACGGGATGCCGAAAATAAGGGAGGAGATCGGACGCCGGTATGCATCCATTCTCCGGAAGGGCGAGATCAGCATTTTCATCAATGGAGAAAAATGCGATGCTTACGAGCACTGTGTCTGGGATGACAGCAGGTATGTGGTCAGGAGGAACGGGAATGTTCCGGCGGTAATCCGTTTTGATCAGGCAGTAGGAAGCACAAAACGCTGCGGCGAGTGTACGGCGGTCCTCGGGACAGATGATACCCGCTGTCCGTGCTGCGGCTCCACCAGGATCAGGACTGTCGAGGAAAGGGTGCGCGGCTGGATAGGCATCCAGCGGTTCGACTCTGAGACGGATTTCGGTATTGATCTCATAAGGAACGGCAGGGCAATACGCGTTGGCGAGAAAAGCGCCTTCTTTGAGTATGTTGATGAGTTCAGGCATGTCACAAAAGACTACCCGATAGACTCCCAGTACGGCCGTATCGTCGGCGAGATCAGTCTCGATTTTGTGCCTGTTGATTTTCTCAAGCAGGATTTCCAGCGCAGCAGCGCCGAATGGCAGAGGGCAATGACATTCATCCGCGGCAACAGCTCCCTGCAGCCCAGCCAGCCCGGCGCGTCGGAGAACAACTCACCGCTCTACAGGCTCTACCAGGCATACAGGCGAGTCCGTTCATTCGGCCGGGGCGATATGTACATGGGGTACTGGGATGCAGACAGCCGCAGCGCAAAGCGCATCAGCAGGGACACAGAGAAAGAATACTACAAGAAATTCAAGCAGAGGCTTCCCGGTTTCTATGACGACAGCGAGTGGTGGAAGCTCGTGGAGTCAGCAGACCAGCCTCCGGCTGAGGAATTGCCCGAGTGCCCTGTATGCGGAGCCCAGAACCTGAGGGATGCAGAGGTATGCGCAGCATGCGGGGCAGTACTGAAGCCGAAAAAATGCGTCAACAGTGAATGCGGCAAGGAAATACCGCTCTCGGCAGCCACATGCCCCTTCTGCGGCGCGAGCCAGACACCTACTGTACTGGAGCCGTGGACCTGCAGGGTATGCGGCACGAAGAACATATCATCCGATGATACCTGCAGGAAATGCGGCAGCCCGCGCGGGGCAAACCATCCGCTCTCAAGGGAGGAGCTGCTTGCACACTCGGACAAGGTGGACACCCTGTCCTGTGCAGGAATGAGAATCCGCCTTGCTGACGGGACAATGAGCAACTCTCTCCAGGTGGATGTCTACTCTGTGCAGAAACCAATGCTGCCGCCAGGACGGAAAGAGACGGTTCCCCTGATAATCAGCAAGGAAATCGGCAGGATTACGATGTTCGTTGATCTGTCACATCCTTTCTTCACAAAATGCACGCTGTCCAGGGAACAGCTGGTTGCCGGTGAGATCGCCATGTACCTGTATGATGAGAAACGGAACCTCTCATCATACCCGGAGCATAACCTGAGCAATCTCACGTGGAGTGTCCTGCAGGCAAACTGGAAGGATGCCGTTGAGCTTGGCACCGATGCGGTAACGAGGGATGCGGTAGATTTCCTGGATGACCTCAGGAATCACCTCAGGGACCAGCTGGGCAGGACCGTGTCATTGTATTTCAGTGAGCTGACAGACGATGAGAAAAGCCAGCTGACAGCCTCACTGATCCAGCGCGGAGTGGATCTTTCCTCCATCGGTGCCCTGAAGGAGAGCGGTGATTTCCTGCTGTACGCACCATACAGCTTTCTGCTTACTGTCTACCATGAGACACCTGACTCGTTCTTCGGAGGCGGAATCTGGAACGTGTCTCTTGCGAGCGGCGGCGAGGAGCTGCTGGGGAGCGTTAATGTGGCACATGCACGGGCAAAAATCATCAGGCAGTATGAGAACTCACTGCAGGATGTGATTGCATTTGCGGAAAACCAGTACTCTGACGTTACAACACTCAAGAGAGTAAGACTTTCCATTGAGTTTCTCAGAAAGGAGATGGCGGAGTGATATTCGAGAGCCAGTACCAGATCATGAATTACATGACCTGGCAGGCCTTTGAGAGAAACCTCTGCCGGCTTCTGATCTGCGAGGGGTTTGAGAACGTCCGTCTTGTAGGGCAGACCGGCGACCACGGCGCTGATGTCACAGGGAGAAAGGCAGGAAAAAAGTGGCTTTTCCAGGCCAAGCACTGGAAGAAATGTGCCGGCATGGATGTAGCCATGGAAACCATAAACGCTGTTTATGAGTATAAGGCCGATATCCCTGTGATTGTCTCTTCAGGCGGGTTTGATGCCGCAGTCAGGTCATATCAGTGTACGCTGCTCGCAAGGAAAATCCCGCTCCAGCTCTGGGACTCGGACACTCTCGTGTCAAGAGCCAGACGCCTTCCTGACAGAACCATCAGCACCAGGAAGCCACGGGACTACCAGGACCCCGCGATAAATGAGATAGTCAGTGCATACTTTGCCGGAGACTGCAGGGCCCTTGTTGTCATGGCAACAGGCCTCGGCAAGACCTTCGTGGCTGCCGAGAGCATCCGCCGGATACGGGCCACCCGTCCATGCAGGGTTCTTGTATGCGCTCATACAAACGATCTGGTATACCAGCTGGAAAAGGCGTTCTGGCCATTCCTCAGGCCGTCGGAGACGACGCTGATATGGAATTCCTATGAGCACCCAACAGCTGAAATGCTTGAGAAGTCAGATTTCGCATTTGCATGTGTCGACTCGGTATCAGGCTGGATTGAGGCAGGCAGGGAACTGCCTGAATACGGGATTCTGCTTGTAGATGAATGCCACCACGTCGGATCCGGCATGTACGGGAGGGTATTTGACGCCACCCGTGCGGGAAAGCCCGGCGGACCGTTTGCCCTGGGACTTACCGCCACACCATGGCGGCCGGACGAGGCAGATCTGACACAGTACTTCGGAGAGCCCCGTGTGACCATAGACATGGTCACCGGACTTAACAGGGGATTCCTGGCCAACGTCGATTACAGGATGTATACCGACAATATAAACTGGGATGCACTGCGGAACGTCCACGGCCGCAGTTTCTCGCCAAGGCAGATCAACAGGACACTGTTCATCAACCAGTGGGATGACTCTGTGGTCTACACGCTGCGTGACACCTGGAACGAGCAGCCGAACCCAAGGGCTATAGTCTTCTGCGGCACGATAGAGCATGCACTTACCATGAGGGACAGAATCAACACGCTTGGATTCTGCAAGGCGGAGGCAATTTACTCGGGGAACTCCGGGAATGAATACGAACCGCTCTCCCAGTACAGGAGAAACCGGATACTGAGCGATTTTTCCGACGGGACGGTTAATGTTGTCTGCGTGGTCGATATCTTCAACGAGGGCATTGACGTACCTGATGTGAACATACTTGTATTCCAGCGTGTAACCCACTCACGAAGGATTTTCATACAGCAGCTCGGCCGCGGTCTCAGGATATCGGAGGGAAAGGACAAAGTCATAGTACTGGACTTTGTTTCCGACATAAGACGGTTCGCGGCCGGAATAGCGCTGAAGGATGCCGTTACCCCCAGGCAGCCTGTCAGAATTGACATACCGAACAGGGTTACCTTCATGAAGGTCGGAGGTGAGGACAGGGAGTCAGAGTCATTCCTGAGGCAGTGGCTTGATGATGTTGTCGCCATTGAGGACTCGGACGAGGATGCAAGCGTCCTTCGTTTTCCCCCGCTGCTTCCGGGAGGCAGGACATGAACTTTGCCGATGTGGAACGGGATGTGCGTAAACTCATAGGCCTCAGGCTGGAAAGCATCAGCCGCAGCTCTGCCATAACCATCAGGGAAATTGACGACGGACAGGGGCGCCTGATTATAGGGCTGAAGGACGGAAATACCCGCAGCCGGCCAATTGATGAGCTTAGGCGTATATGGGATGCAATGCAGAATGAGCCTGCCGTGCATGTTGACAAGGTTCTCAGCGGCTCCGGGACAAGCAGGAACCAGCCGGAAACAATACTCGCAAATCTTCCGTATATTGAATGGCTCCGTATAGACAACAAGAAACATATTGCATACGTGGGACAGAACACGCATCCGTTCGGCACACTTCAGGAGATGGATCCTGTCAGGGCTGTAGAGATTGCAGCAAGGCTGAGGGCATCATCAGGAAATGCAAAACTATCAGCAGTCATAGTAACAAGGGATCTCAATGCAAGCATATCGGCCGTACAGGGGATTTGCTCAGGGAAACTCAGTACTGTCGGGAGGGGCATTTACCAGATAGAGACAGAATCGGACTTAATCGTGTTCCTCCCCGCAGAAACCAGCGGTCTCGAGGACGGAACCTATGCTGTTATAGAATCACGTGCGCAATGGGACAGTGCCAACACAAAGAGCCTGTCATTATTCGGAAAGACTTTCACCGTTTTCTGCCGCAGAGACATAAAAATGCTTGTCAGAAATCCCTGACAGACACACGTGTTCACGGACTGCCCGTCGTATCTGGCCAGTCATAATCTGGACAGCGGCAAGTACGGTCGACCATGACTATCAGATGACCTTCTTTACAACCGAAATGAACCTGCTGAGGTCAATGTCCTAATCCAAGCTCCAGGATAGCCTGCTTACCTAAGACCTCTTTTGCTCGCTGAGTCCCATTGCATCAAGCACATAGCTGCGCTGATGCAATGATGAGTTGCGTGCCAGTCAGTTCGAGAATGCGTATTCGTCCAGGAGGCAGGGGAATGCCACTTCCGCGTCAGGCCTGTCTATGCAGACATTGATGGAGGCCGTAAGGCAGTATCTCTAACTAATGCCTGATGCATGAACTTCATCCTAATCCGCCAGCACCTGCTGGCACGGGCATGCATGATACCTCCCAGAGAACTCAGCTGCCTTCGCAAAGCCGCGGCAAGCGCGACAGGCGTTTCTGCCCATGCATAAACCCCTCTCATGCCATCCACAGTACATGAGTTGCGCCAAGGAATGGTTCTCATATACCTTAATTTTCCTTAGTTTTTTGCTATACTTGACATTAGATTCTGCTGATATCCAGATAAAATAAAACCTTAACTTTCCCTACATTATACCCTAGCCAGTATTCACCCACCCCAGCAGAAAGGGCATAGACACTCGTGTTTATGCCCTTTTTTCGTATGCTTTTCTTGCTCCTTAGACTAGGGTATACTATACC
>Ga0256404_1008242_pt1 | contig 15818 bp, 10 predicted proteins | sample RumenRJG_01DNA_FD_185990 | JGI IMG/M metagenome (GOLD analysis project Ga0256404, IMG submission 185990) | Bovine rumen microbial communities from Lethbridge, Alberta, Canada - RJG_01 | ecosystem: Host-associated > Mammals > Digestive system > Stomach > Rumen | place: Canada: Alberta | collected...
CAGCGAACCCCGGAGGGACGTGAGTTCATAAAAATGTCTGGTACCTGATCAGTCTATGGTGATGGGGTGATCTGCGAGGCTGCTGGTTTCATTAGCAGTCATGGCAGAAAGTCCTGTATCGAGTCGGTGACGCATGCTGGCAGAGATGACTGGTTCGCCTTGTACCGGGCGTGAGATTTGGGAGGTCAGGAATTCACGTAGCATATTGACAAACATTCTATTCCATACTGGAATCCGGATGCAGGAGTGCCATCGAGGATGGCTGCAGGTTTCTTCCAATAAAAGGGCCTGCAATCATGCATCAGTTTCATCCAGAATGATGGAGCAGGAGAGCCTTGTACAAGATACGAAGCGGGTAACCGGTGGTAGTGAGTGCAAGTGCAGATTGCTTCAGATACGGCTGGATAGAGAGTGCGTGAACTCCTGCAGAAAAGGATTTCCACAATAAAGGAGGAATCATAACAAAATGTTAAATTTAAAGAAAGGTTTAGCACTCGTGCTTGCTGCAGCAACAGCATTTACATTCGCACCGGTTGCTAATCTTGAATCCGCTGTGACTGCTAACGCCGCAGCAACAATTTTCGATAAGATTGGAGATCAGACTCTGACAGTTGGCGAAGCAGCTGACTATGAGATCAACATCCCTAATCTTAGCACGGGCGCTAAGTTCGATGCTTCAACTTCTGATAGCAGTGTTGCAAGAATTGGAGCCATTTATGTCAACAATCAGACAGTGACAGATGCTACGGCTACATACGCTACTGCTGGTAGAGGCTATAACGATGGTAATGGCGGTGTTAAAAATGTTCCTAATGGCTCACAGATCAGAATTTTCACTAATCCTGACAAGACAGGTAAAGCAACCATTGACATTGCATACACACCGCAAGGTGGTACAAAGCAGCACAAAACCTTTGTAATCACAGTCAATGCCAAAAGTGATGTATTTACTTGTAGCCAGGTGTATGGTGATGACACAAACAATGACAGTACCCACAGAGACGCAGGCTATGGCTTAGGTCAGGATTACCATGTATATGTGTATACTGCTCCGGACATACAGGATCCGACCAAATGGGACGCAGTAAAAATTACGGATGCTCCAAATGGCAATCATTACGCCTTGAAGTCAGCTGAGATCCTTTCGGGCGGTTCTTCATATGTTACACTTGGTGATATAACCAAGGGTGACGCTGCTGAAACGGAAAAAAGTACTGGTTCAGTGAAGATTAAGTTTATAAAGAAAGGTACTGCTACCCTCCGTCTTCAGGCTACAAACACGAGTGATAATAAAGATAGACATATTGATGTTGTCATTAATGTCTGGAATGCTGATTCTACAATGAAGATTGGCCAGAACGAAATCACTAATGCGTCTGACACATCTGATATTGTAAAGAAGACTATCACTCTTACTGCTGATAATCCGACAGGTGAGATTGGTGCTGCTCTTGATGATGCAAAAGTTGGTGAGAAGCTTACTTACGCTGTATATAGTGTGACAAAGGCTGGTTTACTGAATAATGCTAAAAAAGACGACGACAGTGCTACCAATGGTACGGATGGGACAGCCCAGAATGCTTATCATGCACAGCAGAATCATAACACAGTAAATGATATTACTGTTGATAACAACGGTAAGATCACAGCTACTGCAAATGCCCTCAATGCTACTGAGCAGTACTATGATATCCTTGTTACAAACAACAAAGTAAATGGATCTACTGGTAAGGCTGCATGGGTTCGTGTAATCACTATCAGAAGAACCAAGGATTTCACATCTCTTGATGTCAATGTAGATGAACCTACAAAAACTCAGAAGTACAACGTAAAGGCTACATATGCCGAGAACGGTGATGTTGCTGATGGTTCTGATACTAAGAGCCTTAAGCTTTCTACTAAGGACTTCTCTTCAACTCCATACACAGCACTTGCTAATGGAAAGACAACTGTTGTTCCTACTTCAAGTGATTCATCTGTTGTAGCAGTTGAGAATGGTAAGCTTGTTGCAAAGAAGACTGGTTACTCAGTTCTTACATTTGAGGCTAAGTCAGATGTTACTTATTATGGTAACGCAACTCTTAAGCTTCAGGTTACTGTAGTAGATCAGTATATCGCAAACAAGATCGATGCTGAGAACGTAAACCTTACTCTTCAGAATAAGAAGGCTACAATTGCTCCTTCATCAACTCCGAAGACCACATATCATTTCACAATCGGCCATGCCGGAACAGATGGTAAGTGGGTTGAGGAGACTGATTCACATCTGACTCTCAACAAGGCAACTGGTGAGGTTACATTTGACGGCCTTGGAATCGGATCGGCTCAGGTTCAGATTACTGGTGATGCTGTAAATGGCGTTGCTGAGGCTCCTATTGCAAAGGTTATCACTGTGTCTTACACGAACCTCAAGGAGTCAGATCTCAATGTTACTACAAAGTCTCTTTCACTTAGTGAGGGTGAGACAGGCGCAATCGTAGCATCAGGTACAGCTCTTTCATATGTTTCATCTGATGAGGATGTTGCAACTGTAGATTCTACAGGTAATGTAACAGGAGTAAATGCTGGTACAGCAGTTATTACTGTTCAGTCCAAGGGCAATGACTATGTTGCAGCCGCTACAGATACAGTTATCGTAACTGTTAAGGCCGCTGCTCAGAAGCCTGCAAAGGTTACTGGTCTCAAGGTATCTAACAAGAAGGGTGCTTATGTATCAGTTAAGTGGACTTCACAGGGCAAGAACATCAACTACCGTGTCTGGAAGAAAGTCGGAAACGGCAAGTGGGTTGGTAAGAATGTTGCCGGAAGCAAGACTACACTTTCTGTAAAGAAGGGTGCCAAGGTTCAGGTAAAGGTTAAGGCTTATGTAAAGGATACCAATGGTAAGACTACATGGGGCCCAACAGCTACAAAGGCTAAGACCTTCAAGACTGACAAAAAGTAATACCAATCCTTCAAAAACTCAATAATTTGACACATTGATTTGCAGTCGTCCCTGTTATACGGCTGCAATGACCTGGAAACTATAGGCCCGGGCCACTCCTCCCAGTGGCTTCGGGCCTTTTTTATTTGATGGCAGAAGATGGATTCTTGTGTTGTCATCATACAGAGGAGTAAAAAGTGAATAATGTTTTAAAAAAAATGGCTGTGGCGGTACTTGTGACAATACTGATAGTACCGGTATCGGGTGCAGAACTACCAGAGCTGGCAGGTATAGAAGCCTATGCGAAGACTTCTGATAAGCTTTCAAAGAAGTCACTTACTATGACTGATGCAGGAAAGAAGTATATTCTTAAACTCACCACTTCTGCGAAGAAATCGAAGATAAGCTGGAAGGTTTCAATAAAGGCGGGCACTTCAGAAGCGGCAGAACCCTGCATTGACATGAAGGTGAGTGGCAACAGGAAAAAAGTGACCATCACTCCACTAAGGAATGGCAAAGGCACTATCACCTGTATTGTAGGCGCGAAAAAACTTAAATGCCCATATACGGTGAAATTTCCAAATACTGTAGTCTCGAAATTTGATAATCTGACAGAATATCTACAGATAAATGGTGTGTCATCGAATGGAGATACAATAAAGGATTTTGGGCAGATTTCCACATCAGGAGCTACTTGCTCAGTATATGGATACTATCTGGGAAGCGACAGAGTAAGGCTTGATATTGGTGGAAGCTATGATAATACTTCGGATTATTTCACAGTATCTTTTTTCATCAGTCGGGATGGCAATGTAAGTGATGTGAAGATAACTGAGCGTGTGGGGCATGTGGATATCTATAAGGCTTCAATTACTTCGAGAGAGGCGAAAGCCTTCAGAAAAGGCTGTAAGACGGTGAACTTCTATACTGAGATTCAGCCAGGGGCATCCCAATATCTTGATAGCTGTGAAGCAATGGCGCAGAAGAATTTTGATGTATCACTTCAATGCATAGACCAGTATCTGAACAATACACTAGGATACGGGGTGCAGAATATCGGTTTCGTGAACTACAAATAAAGTATCGCCATGTTCGAGCAAAGAGAAAGCCCCTGGGAGATAGGTTATCCCGGCTATTTCTTGAAAATCAGTCATAACCATTATATAATACAGATGGAACGCAAGATGAGATGACAGACTGAAGGAGACGATGATCATGGCCAGCTTATATTTACAACTGAATAATACCGTCCTTCAGTGGGTGCTGGAGCAGGCACAGTCATTGATGGCTCCTGACGAAATTGTCGAAAGGCTGAGCGACTGGATTGCAGGTCGGAAGAAGCCTACTTTTTCACAGGTGGAGAATATGAGCAGAAAGATACATATTCCGTTCGGATATTTCTTTCTTGATAAGCCGCCAGTAGAAGATAATAAAATAGCTGAATTCAGGACTATAAACAGTACGTCGTTTGAGAATCCCAGCAGGGATCTGATCGATACTGTTAATGCCATGTCAGACATTCAGGACTGGATGGCTGATTATAATATACGGAATGGAAATGATCCATATAATTATGTAGGGAAGTATGAAGGGCAGAAAGTTACGGCAGAACAGCTTAATGATGATATTCTGCACACACTGGATCTCAAGGAGGGATGGTCGCTTGATTTCAGAAATGCTGATGAATCTTTTAAGACGCTGAGAAGTGCCATGTCAGTAGCTGGAATAATAGTTATGATGAATGGAATTGTAGGGAATAATACTCATCGCAAGCTGAATATAAATGAGTTTCGCGCTTTTACGCTGATCAATGAGTATGCGCCACTTATTTTTATTAATAATACTGATTCCAAGAATGCAAAGGTGCTTTCGTTGCTTCATGAGATATGCCATATCTGGCTCGGAGTTGAGACTTGTATCATCTTTCATATTTTGCAAAAAATGATACGTTCGTGTTTACGCTTATCGTAATTTATGGTATACTCGTTGTGTATCAAATGTAGGGAAAATCAAGAGGTGATACAATTGTTGACATTAGACTTGATTCCAAAGCTGGTTCGTGCGGCTTATGCGGATGATGTAAAGACGGTAGATACTGTCTCGATCATGCTTGGAAGGAAATTGAAGAAGGACTATCCTGATGTATCTAAAGAAATTCTTCAGATAGCAGCTGATTACAAGGTCGGAGCTGACGTGTATAGAAGTATAGATATATCTCCTGTGCCGGTAGACAGGGAGACTCACGACTCTCTAGTGAATGTTGAAGAGAATGTAGAGACAGAGCCTCCTATACTTTCAGCAGATGTGGAGGATCAGTTTGAAGATTTCATCAAGGAGAGGTCGCTGATACAGAAGTTTTTGCAGGAAGGTATCAGACCATCCAACAGCCTGCTTATGTATGGCTCTCCCGGGGTGGGAAAGACTTATAGTGCAAGGTGGCTGGCATACAGGCTGCAGATGCCGATGATCACGGTAGATCTTGCCTCGACTATTTCAAGCTATTTGGGAAGGTCGGGACAGAATATCAAGAGCGTCTTTGAATATACGAAGAGAAATAATATCATTCTTTTTCTTGATGAGATAGACGCTATAGCTAAAAAACGTGATGACGAAACGGATCTTGGAGAGCTTAAGCGACTTGTCAACGTCCTTTTAAAAGAAATGGAAGACTGTCCGACTTCATGCATCATCATAGGAGCTACGAATCATCCTGAGCTACTGGATCGTGCTGTCTGGCGACGCTTTGACAGAAGCATTGAACTGGGTGTTCCAGCTGAAGGCGAGCGGGAAAAACTGTTTAAACGAGGATTAGATAAGTGGTATGATACCATGAGCTGTATAAGCTTTTTGATCGCAAAAAGTGCTAGCATGTCAGCAGCTGACATTTGCAGACTATGCGATCATATAAAAAGACAGATTATCATGAATGAATCAACTAGCATAGATTATCTGGCCATTAAAGAACTTTGCCATATGTGTCATTTCAGGACGAAAGATGAAAAGGTCAAGGTCTGTCATCTGCTAAAGAGTTACGTACCAAATATTTCTATACGCGGGATATCAGAGTCTGTTGGTATACCACAGGCATCAGTTGCCAGATATCTCAAGGAGGATGACTATGAATGAGAAAATGCCAATTCTCGCTCATGGAGAAAAATACATTAAGCCTATAGTAAAAAAGAGAGGGCCAGGCAAGAAGAACTACATCCGCAGCTATGAAGATGCCCGAAACAGCATGATTTCTGACCTTGATCAGATAGAGGAGGAGCTTCAGGATAATTCAGATATGTTCATGCATGAGAAGGTTCTATGTGTCAGAATGGAACCTAAGTTTGAGGCTAAAACATATTGCCCGAATCAACTGGTCGGGGTTTCTCCTGAAACGATGAAAATTATTGGCGGAAGGAAATATACTTATCAGGTTCATAACAATCATGAAGATAAAGCCAAGCTGTATTACATACGTACGGAAAATGAAGGAATCAGAAGGCTAAGTGATACTCTCAGGGATGGTTTGCGTGATAGTCAGGAGAGCTGGCAGCACACTATTCAGTCAATCAGAGGCATTGATATAATGCCTGGCGATGAGAAACTTATGGGATTTCCGCAGGAATGGGAAGAAGGCTGTGTAGAGTTTGTGATTCATCCGTTGGGTGAGGGAGATATCGTGCATAAGACCATTGATCGTTTCCTGGCTTTATCAGGGCTTGACGAGAGTCAGGTGAGTATACGTGGATATGAGGACGGTCTGACATTTATTGGAGCTATGGTTTTAAGAGAAGATCTCGTAAATGTTATAGACTTCAATCCGCTCAGAAGTGTTCATCCTATCGGCGATTATGATGAAGAAATACTCAGAAGTGTATCGGAGAATGGTCCGAAACCTCCAGACAGAAGTGGATCACATGAGATAATTATCGGTGTGTTTGACAGCGGGATTGATGATTCATTGCCATATTTTTCTGGATGTACCGAGAATATTGATCTGGTACAGAACGATATTAGAAACTATGCTCATGGTTCGGAAGTGGCAGGTACACTGCTGTATGGGAATATGAGAAAACTGAATCGTGATGCGGATCTTCAGCCTTCACGTGAATATGTGAAGATGTTCAGGGTCTTCCCTGAAGATGGGACTACATATTCGGAAAATCCAGAGGGGAAGCTGGGACTTTATGAAACCATAGATCATATTGAGAAGCAGGTTAGTGCGCACCCTGAAATCAAGCTGTATAATATTTCCCTTGGTCCTAATATGCCTATCATCGATGATGAGCTGAATCGTTTCACTTATGCATTGGACAGACTGACATATCAAATGGGAGAGTATGGAGTAAATCCACTTTTTACAGTTGCCTGTGGTAATGATGGAATGAGACTAATGAATCGTATTCAGTCACCTTCTGATATGATAAATGGGCTTGGAGTTGGTGCATACACTATAAATGACCTTAATTATCCATGCAGAGCGGAGTACAGCTGCATCGGGCCTGGAAGAGAGGGAGCCAAGATCAAGCCGGATATACTTGAATTCGGAGGCGATCAGAAATACCCGTTTATATCTACATCAGATGAACCGGGAAAGGTAGTGACCTGTGCCGGCACGAGTATGGCTGCACCACTGGCAATGCATAAAATTGCTGAGATGATGGCGGAATCAGAAGAAATATCGCCGCATCTGGCACGGAGCATTCTTATTCAGAATGCCTGGCTTCCTGATGGGAAAGACAGAACTTTTGAAGAAGGATATGGCTATTCTACGAAGGATGCGGCTGAAATGCTGGAATGCAGCAATAATTCAGTGACAATATTGTATGAAGGCTCATTAGAGTCAAGAACGATAGCACGGCTGCCGATATTTGCCCCTGGCATCAACAGTACTGTTGGAGATGTGAATATTACCTGGACGATTACAACTGTCGTTAATCCTGACATCAATGATGTGGATGCATACTCCGGAAATGGGATTGAGGATACATTTTACCCTCATAGTCAGAAATTTATATTCCGCAAAGGCAAAAATGAGGTCAAATTGAATCTACTGGAGGATGGGAGCGGTCCAAGGATGCAGAAACTACTTGATGCCGGCTATACCCAGTCCCAGATGCCTATATCTCGTTCGACTAAGCCATATAAGGACGAAACCGTGCTTCGTAGTGCAGATCTGAAGTGGGATACGGTCGTCAGGAAGTCAGTAAGGATGAGAGGAAAGTCTCTGTATATGCCTTTTATAACTGTCCATGCAATGGGACGAAACGGACATGAGAAGGATTGCGTAAAATATTTTATTGCTATAACCATAGAAGCAAAAAAATATAAGGGAAGTCTGTATGATTCGATCCTTCGGACATATCCTAGATTGGAACAGATACGACTGAAAAATGCGAACCGTATTAGAGTGACGCAGTAGCATATATTCAAGTCACTTCTCCGTAATTTCCCAGTCAACTACATTTCTCTTCTCAGTTGAGAATACGACACCCACCTTGTACAGCTTTCTCTGATCGGCCTGATACGGGATGGTATATCCCTTGTCATCTATCTGCGCCATCGCATCCTCGACTGGCTTATCGAGCTTGAATTCGAAGACATAGATATAGTCGGGGGTCTTGACGACGCAGTCGGCGCGGCCGGTGGCCATGTGGATCTCACACTGAGTGTATGCGCCCATCAGTGCAAGCACCAGATATAGCTGACGTGACCACTCGCCTTCGTATTCAGGAGCTTTTCCTTCAGGATACGGGATTGCTGCGAAAAGGGCAGTTAATCGCTTGAAAAATGAGTCCAGGTCGCCGCTCTCCAGGTCGAGGATCATGTTGTCGAGAGCAAGGGGATTTTCTTCGGTGCGATATCCCAGGATGTCATTTACCAGTGAGTTCAGGAAGCCATACTTTACCTCATCATTTGGGAAGCGGAGTGTATACTGCCTGAACCGACGGTCGTAGCCACAGATTGTCAGGTATCCGGTCTGGTAATACAGCGGGATCGGATCCTTGTCCTCTACACGATAGTCACGCAGTGTGGATTCATTGGCAGTGACACCATCGGACAGGCTGTACAGAGGCATCCTGGAAGCATGCAGCTTCTTGATCAGGATTTCCGGTGTGCCAGAGCCGAACCAGTATGTGCCAAACTCACGCTGAGAAAATGCCTGCAGGAGGCTGTACGGATTGTAGACTCCAACACTTTTTCTTGAAAAATGATATCCGTCATACATTTTCTTTAGTTCTGACATACATTCATCGTGCGACATATCTTCCTCGTCAGCGAGGGCTGTGATCTCAGGCTGAAAACTGGTATCCAGTTCTTCCTGGGTGATCCCGCAGATGCCAGCATAGTCCATAGCCAGGGAAATATCGGTCAGCTGGTTCAGATCAGAGAAGATCGATACCTTCGTAAACTTGGTGATCCCTGTGAAAAATACGAATCGCAGGTATTCATCCTCGTCCTTCAGAACTGAGAAAAATTCTTTATACAGATCGCGGTTCTTTTCTTCCTGATCTGGATTTGTATACATGGTTTCAAGCAGAGGCTTGTCATATTCATCGACCAGGACTACGACATTGTGACCCGTTTTATCGTGAAGCTGCTCGATAATGTCGGCAAAACGGTTTACCAGATCATAGTCCGTATGTGCCAGACCATATATCCGCTCTGTCTTGTCTAATGTCCTGGAGAGGCGGTTTTCAAGCCCGTTCGGACTCTTGTATTTACCAGCAGACAGATAAAATGATATGATGGGATACTCTGTCCATGCTTCGTCACCCTTTTCGTTTTCCCTGTCATAGATGTAGAGGCCTTTGAAAAGATCCTTCTTGCCGCTGAAATAGCATTCGAGTGTAGAGACAAAGAGGCTCTTGCCGAAACGTCGCGGGCGGGAGAGGAAATAGCTTTTGCCACTATTGGCCAGAGCCCAGATGTACTCGGTCTTGTCTATATATAGATAATTGTTCGTCCTTATATCTTTAAAACTCTGTATGCCTACTGGCAGTTTACGTGTCTCCATAAAAGCCTCCATCTTCTGATGAAAATATCTAATGCTATGATAACACGGGCGAGGAATTTTAGCAAGATAAATATTAAAATATTTGAACTAAAATATTATTGAACTTTCCTTAAAGATAGAGAAAAATTCGCGAGTTATACTACAATAACGATAAACCAAAATAGTTATACTATCGTTTCGAACATAGTGTTCTGGGCATGGAAACATGCCCTTTTTTCATGTAAATTCATAATTGTCCGAAGGGAAAACAGCGAATCTCTGAGGAACGTGAGTCATAATATGTGTGATATATAATCTGTCGGCTGTGACGGGATTTCTTCTATGAAAAGTCAGACTGAATGGTTAGACGAGGAAGGACCATCACAATCTGCGACGCATGCAGGTCACTGACAGGTTCGCCTAATATCATACGAGATTGGGAGGTCAGGGCGCACGTAGCAAATTGACAAACATTCTATTCCATACTGGAATCCGTTTTCATGATCGAGAAAGGATTTCCACAATAAAGGAGGAATCATAACAAAATGTTAAATTTAAAAAAAGGTTTAGCACTCGTGCTTGCTGCAGCTACAGCATTTACATTCGCACCGGTTGCTAATCTTGGGGCAGCTGTTGACGCTAATGCAGCTTCCTACAACTTCATTGATACTGATCAGGAAACACTTCATGTATCAAAGACCGGAACAATAAAGGTTTCTATCAAGGATCTTACGAAAAATCCTACACTTTCAGACTCAGGATACAATACTCTGAATGTAAAATCCAGTGATAAGAACAAAGTTTTAGTTAGATTTATCGGAACTGGAGAATCCCAGGCTGCTGCTGAATCAAACAACTCAACAGTATCTGCTTCAGCAATCACTGGCAACAACGTAAAAGATGGTCAAATCGAGATTTCTGGTGTTGAGGTAGGCTCAGCTGTAGTTACAGTTTCAGCACACAACTCGAAAACAAACTCTGATCTTTCTGATTCATTTACTGTAGTTGTAGATGATACCGTTGCCTATATTAATGTAGCCAAAGATTCATATACAGCTACTAAGGTAGCTGATGGAGATTTCAGAGATGATCCATCTACTCCTAATTCACCGGCTAACCAGACAGCAGCTATCACTCCAACTGTTTCTAATCTGCCTAGTGTCGCAGGTTCACAGTATAAGTGGACATATGCATCCAGTGATGAGAAAGTAGCTGTTCCGACAGCAAAAGAAACATCTTGGCAGGCCTTAACTGCTCCAACAGACAGCACAACAGCTATTAACTATACTGGTGTTGGTAAAGCAACTATTACAGTTTCTCTTGTAAGAAAGCTCAATGGCAACGAGAAAGCCATCCTCAATGCCAAGATTTCGGTTACGATCAAAGATGCTACAGATACACTTCAGGTATCATATGACTCTAACCGTGATGGTCAGAATGAGGACTACAAGCTGACTGGTGCTATAAATGAAAAGGGTAACGCAGATGGATTGAGAGTTACGGCAGGTAACACCACTCATTATGCTGTTACTAAGTGGGATACAAGTACCCATAAAGAAGTTAGTCCGGAGGCTTCAGCTACAGCTTCAGATAAAGTTGCATCGAAGTATATGAACACTGGTAGCACGATTTATCTTGATACAGTTTCAAATAAGTCGGCTAAGATCAATATTTCAGATGCTCTCGGACGTCCATATCATGTTAGTTCGACATCTCCATATTTCGATGTTGATAATGCAGGAAATGTTACTATTTCTGACAAAACTAACACGAGTTCAGCAGCCTACGGCGCACATGATGGATTCATCGTTGTAACTGTAGACAGATTAGTAGCAAATACTGATGATGTAACACCAGCACTTACTATTTACATCCCAGTTGCAGCTCAGGACAGAAATGCTACCACACTTACAGTAAAGAAGCCAAATGGTCAGGTTATTGCTACGGCTGTTGGTGCTGAGAACGTAGGTACAACTGGCAAATCATTTGACGATTACCCAGTAGTACATCTTTCAACAAAGGATCTTAAGTCACTTCAGGTTACTGTTGAGTCAAATGCCGGCGATGGCTTCGTAAGTGGTGTGGTTAATGCAGTAGATAGTACTGATACACCTGATTTTACAAAGTTCTCTGATATTGTTTCATATGACAATGCTACAAAGACAATTACGGCTACTGCAGCTGGTAAGGCAATTGTTTCTATAACTTCACGTAACTCTAATAAGACATATAATAATGCTACAGTTAGATTTGGTGTAGAGGTAGTTACAAAGAACGCTAACAACCAGATCAAGGCACCTGCAACGATTAATCTGACAAAGTCTTCACGTACAGCATCAATCGGTGCTACAACAACATATCCAACTACTCTCAGCTATGATATCGTAACCGGAGTTGGTTCTACAACAAAGGCAACTTCATCTGATATCACAGTAGATGGTTCAGGAAATATCACTTACACAAGTGAGAACAAGGGTACTGCTGTAATACGTATTCAGGGCGCTGAGACAGTAGACGCTCTTAAGCCGGATGCAGCTTACGTAACAGTAAACTATGGTTCAGAGAAGGCTGCTTCTCCTCTTAAAGTTACTACAAAGAGCCTTGAGCTTGGCGTTGATGAGACTGCTCCTATCGTAGCTACAGCTGGATCTGTTGCAGTTACTTACACATCTTCAGATGATTCAATCGCTACTGTTGATGCCAATGGTACTGTTACAGCCAAGGCAGCTGGTGCAGCATTCATCACTGTAAAGGCAGCTGAAACTGATGACTTCGTAGGTGCTGAGACACTTGTACCTGTAATCGTAAATGGCGACAAGACTGTTGCTCCTGAGAAGGTTACTAGCCTCAAGGTTTCTAACAAGAAGGGTGCTTACGTATCAGTTAAGTGGACTTCACAGGGCAAGAACATCAACTACCGTGTCTACAAGAAGGTAGGTAACGGCAAGTGGGTAGGCAAGAATGTTGCCGGAAACAAGACCACACTTTCAGTAAAGAAGGGTGCTAAGGTTCAGGTAAAGGTTAAGTCTTATGTCAAGAATGCTGCTGGTAAGACCACATGGGGTCCATCAGCTACTAAGGCTAAGACCTTCAAGACTGACAAGAAGTAATACCCAATCCTTCAAAGAAAATCAACAAATTTGACGTCGGAAGCGAAGCTCGAACTTAGCGAACAGAACTTCCTCTATCAGAGAGTCCCTGTATATTCTCTCTGAGTAAAGATAACAACCCGGCTTCGGGATGCTCCTCCCAGCATCCCGAAGCCTTTTTTTGAAAAGATGAAAAATATTTTACATCAGGAAGGACATAAGAAGATGAAGACATTTCACAATTCCGGGCGGGCAGCTGCGGTCGTGATGGCGGCTGTTTTCGTATTAGCTATGGCACTCGTACCGCCGCAGGCGGTTCTTGCAAAAAAGAAGGCCACTTTCAAACTCTCAAAGTCATCGGTGACTCTGGAAAAGGAGCAGACCGTCACGCTGACTTCAGATAAGAAGAAGGAGAAGATCAGGGTTTCTGTAAATAATCCTGCCGCGGTGTCATGCGTGCAGACCAGGCAGAGCGGGAAGAAGACTACTTTCAGAATGACTCCTATGCAGGCGGGGTCAGCGACGATCACTTTCAAGGCTGGAAAGAAGAAGGCATCTCTGAAGGTTACTGTCCCTGTCAATCAGACGATGATACAGCAGAATTTTCATGCACAGCTTTTCTATAGCAGCCAGACCGGTACCAATTCATCTGTCAGGATCATGGTACATAACTATACTGGCGTGCCGGTGTATTTTTCCAATACTATTGCTATCTCAGGCGATCTCGACTGGGATGGACACTGGTTTGATCCGAATGCTGACGCATCCTCACAGTATGTGACTCAGTATGCTCTGGTAAATGCAAATGAAGATCGCCAGCTCGAGTATTATGATGCCGCGGTATATGGTCTGAAGGACAATGATTCCTATAACATCATGACTTTCCGCACAAAGGCGTCGGTCACAGCGACGGTATATTTCGGTTCGGTCAGTGCGGAGAATGCCTACACGATTACGATTGATGGGAATGGCGTGACGTCGGTGGTGAAGCAGTAATCACGGACTTTTATTTGTGAAGGGGATGGTGTATTATGGGGAGAGTATATCATAATGCTTGATAATATGAGAAATGAGATCGTAGGATAAATGGGAAAGAAATGGAATTCATATGTTGCCGTGGCAATTGTTGTTATCGTCGGTATTGCTATTGCCGTAGCTCTGATTGTCAATAGTCTCTCACCAAAGGTAAGATCAGAGATTACTGCTGGTGACATGCTGACATATATTGGAACTATTCTTAGCGTAATTGGAACCACAGCGTTAGCAATTATTACTGTTTATTTGTCTAAGCAGGCCAATAAAATCACGGAACGTCAGGCATCTCTTGAAGAGAGCAATACCATATTACAGCTTACGCCTTTTGTAATTCTTTCAAACGTGAAATGCGAGGATATAGCGGCTAGTGAAATAAAAACGAAATGCCAATTTCCTACATGGCGACTGTATGATGCTGATAAAGAACTGGACTATAATGAGAGGTATTATCGGATGTATTGGATTCGTCTTTTTAATTCTACTAACTATTTCCTGACTGCTAAATATATGGGATTCTTTTATGGCGAAAGAACTGGTGAAAATTATAACCGTATTACGGATGATAATGTTCTGGATAAAGCAAATATAAAAAAGAATGATGAGGGTGTAATAGGTCTGTATGCAAGTAATAGATTCTGGTCGAAGCATAGTAGGCAGTTGTTTACTTTGGTTTTAGGCCTTGAAAATCGTTTCGCAGAAAAGTATGTTGAACAGATTACATTTGTGTATTCCAATGATAAAACTTCTGCAATATTATATCCTCTAGACAAGAAAAATATAGTGGGTCCGCTGGATATCTTATTTACCACGACTAATTATAAAATAGAAAAAGTGTCACAGGGTAATAAGTGATAAGGATAAATTATGCCAAGAACTGTTTCAAATAAAAAAGATTCCCGCATCAGTAAGACTGACAGGGATATTAAAAGGGCGATACTTGAATTGATCCGGAAGGAGGATTTCAGCCAGATCAGGATCGAGCAGGTCATGCAGGAAGCACCTGTGACGAAGGTGACCTTTTACAAGCATTTCGCTTCGAAGGATGATGTGCTGGAGAGCATCCGCCAGGATATGCTTGAGGAGATGCGAGACAAGCTTAATATAGTATCGGAAAAATCCGTGCGGGGGGGGGTAAAGCTATTATACTCTTATTATAATACGGATGATCCTGCACGTAGGAAGCTGCTGAACACCGAAGAGTACAGTGACTTCGCGAAGCAGCTGAGAGAGGAATATTTCGCATCTGACTTTTTCATAGAAGTCTGTGGCGGGAGGTCAGAGACCTTCGATATGGTGAGTGGATTTATGTCAGATGTATGCGGCGGGATTTACAGGCGGTGGTACAGGCGACCTGATTCCGCAGATAAGTCGGATCTTGATACGCTTGCAGATAGAACAGCGCAGATTCTGATGGGAGGACTGAAAGGATTGAGGTGAAAAAGGGGACGGGTCCCTTTTTCATCTTTTCAGAGCGTGGTAATTCCCATCTGAGAAGCCAGCTTTCTGACTGCTGATTCTGACAGATTGCTTATCTTGGAAATATATGATACCGGCTGGGTTCCGTCTTTAAGAAACTTAACTAGTGTCTGCTGATTAGCAAAAAATCTTTAAAAATTGCCTAAAATACGCGATTTCTGGCTCAATATAGGGTATAATAGAGTAAGCGGTGCATAAATCGTATCTTTTTTCGAGCCTTCATTTTTGATATTCTTGTATCATCAAGTTTATCGAAATGGAGGTTTTGCTTTGAGAGAAGAAACTAAGCTGATCCGCGCTATCCAGTGGA
>Ga0256404_1008243_pt1 | contig 15818 bp, 9 predicted proteins | sample RumenRJG_01DNA_FD_185990 | JGI IMG/M metagenome (GOLD analysis project Ga0256404, IMG submission 185990) | Bovine rumen microbial communities from Lethbridge, Alberta, Canada - RJG_01 | ecosystem: Host-associated > Mammals > Digestive system > Stomach > Rumen | place: Canada: Alberta | collected...
GAGGCCGGCGCACAGTGCATATTCGAACATGTAGCTCGAACGCCTTGTGTCCTTGCCGATGACGATTCTGGCTTTATGATTTCTGCCGTAATACCAGCCGAGATATTTTCCGATCTTGAATGCGTGGTCGACAGTCAGGCTCTTGTTGGCCTCACCGCGAAAACCATCCGTTCCGAAATATTTAGACATAGCTGCTCCTTTCAAATCAGCGCCTGCGGAAATCATTCTCCGTAATCGCTGTTATCTGATCCTGTATTGTCGGACGTGCTGCCGGATCCGGACGTGCTGTCCGTGCCGTATGCGCTGCCCGTGCCGGATGTGCTGTCTGTACCGGACGTGCTGCCCGTGCCGGACGTACTGTCCGTACTGTCAGAACTATCACTCTCCGATGTGCTGTCTGACTCGGAAGTCTCCGACGTATCCGATGAGCCATCCGACTTCTGCACCTCGCTGAGGTATGTTTTCGCATCCGAATAATACTGCGAATCCGGATAGTTATTGACAATCATCGAGAAATATTTGGACGCATTGGTATAATCACCCAGCTTCTGATAGGAACGTGCCAGGTAATACATGCTGCCCGTCGAAGACGGCGAAATACGAAGCGCTTTGACAAATGCTTCGACCGACTTCGAATAATCGCCCTCATCATAATAGCTGTAAGCCGTATCAAACAGCGAATCGATGACCGTATCCGCGGTCTCGCTGCGGATAATCTCGTAAATATCCTTGTCGTCCTCATTGCTGAGGCTGTCAGGGTCCACCTCTGCCAGCTTTGTGCCGGCTTCGTACAGATCGCCGGCCAGATAGCTCTTCAGCGCTGTCATCAGCTGGTCGCGCGCCGCCGAGTCAGTAGAAGACGACTCCTCGGAGCCGCTGCCCGTGTATTTCTTGAGCTGCTGTGTCAGATCATCGACCTGCGTATTCAGATCGTCGATCTGCGAATTGCGCTCTGAAATCTGCGCGCTGTATTCCACAATCTGCTGATTGTATTTGGCCGTCTGCGTTCTCGTAATCGTCGGCACAACAAGCAGAAGCAGCGCCGCTGCACCGATCACGATGCCGATGATAATATTGATATAAGAGGAAAGGCCGTTTGTATTCTCGCGGTAGTCCTCCTTGCGGCCACCCTGAATGACGATCGGGTTCGGATCCGCTATGCGGAAATCCCGGTCCTCCGTCGTAATCGGCGCCTTGCCGCGTTTTGTATTGATCTCCTTCAGATAATTCAGAGAAGTAATGTTGTTGCGGTCTACCTTGATCGCGCGCATGATGACCTTATGCGCCGCATTGTACTGCTCCCGCTCCATATAAAGCAGGGCCAGGAGCTGATAGGCCTTCACGTAGTTCGGATTCAGATTGACGACCTTCTTGAGCCGGTTGATGGCAAAATCGACATTGCCCTCCTCAATCTCCTCCAGTGACTTGTTGTACTGCTTGATCAGCCTGTCCGCATCCCGCAGCTGCTGCGGGTCATCCTGAATGGACTTGATATACCTCGCCGCCGGATTGCTGTTCGGCTGAAAATGGACGCTGATGACCCACTGGCTCAGCGCCGGGACAATCTCCCCGATATGATAATAGATCAGCCCGAGCAGATTCCGGGCATCCATATTCTTCTTGTTGTATTTCAGAGCCTGCGTCAGCGACGTGATCGCACCGGAAAGGTCGCGGACCTTCGCCTTGGACAGTCCCTGGTTGTAATGCCAGTTGGACGAGAATATCACTTTCCTGGCTGCCGAATCCTCATAGCCGCAGTGCGGACAGATATAGACATTATCCATCGGCATATTGCATCTTGGGCAATTCATACGGTTCTGCCTCCTAGAAATGTTTATTCAGGTCGCTGGACTTCAGTTCCTTGATCATATCCTCCATGATATCGGTGACATCACGGAGATCGTTCTTAAATATAGATTCCTCAGCCTGATCGATTTCCAGGCTCGGCTTGAATTTCTTTAATTCTTCTTCAAAATTGATCATTTATCTCTCACCCCGGTAATTCTCAGTATGCTGCCTGCCAGGTACAGCGAACCCGTACACAGCAGCACACTGCCCGTTTCTCCGGCCAGTCTGATGCCTTCTTTTACTGCACTTTCTATATCATATATCATGGCCGGATGAAAATCACCATATTTTTCAAATAATTCCGCTTCTGTTCTCAGATCCGTGCGGCGCACCGATTCGAGCTGCGTGACAACCACGCGGCAGATGCCGCTAGCACCGCAGAGAATGCGGATCATGTCCGTGTAATCCTTATCGTTGGCCACGGCAAACACCAGCACAATGCTGCGGCCTGCCAGTGCCGTCTTCATCGTGGCGGCCAGCATCTCCATGCCGCCTGTATTGTGCGCACCGTCCACGTAAATATCCGGTGCGATCTCCTCAAATCTGGCCGGCCACCGCACCGCGCAGAACGCAGAGGATATCTGCGCATCCGTCTGCCCGGCAAGCTGCGCATCAGCGCGGCCAAGCTGTCTGAATGCCGTATAGGCAAGGCTGCTGTTCATCGCCTGGTAAACCGCACGTGAACCGGCTTCAATCACCGGATCCTCCGGCGCCGCTTCTCCGGTGCCTGCGGATTTCGGCGCCGCTTCTCCGGTGCCTGCGGATCTCGGCGCCGCTTCTCCGGTGCCTGCGGTTTTTTCTGCCGCCTGCCCGGCTTCGCCTCCGCTGTGCAGCCTGTACCGCAGCGGCTCTCCCGGCGCGCTCAGTATCTCGAGATCCTCCGGATGAATCACCGTCACCGGCGCCCCGAGTCCGCGCGCCCGCTCTGTCAGAACCTTCTCTGCCTCCGGACTGCTGCCGTCGCAGATCAGCGGCACACCGGCTTTGATAATACCGGCTTTCTCACCGGCAATCATCTCAATGGTATCCCCGAGAATCTCCATGTGATCATAGCTGATCGACGTGATCACCGTGACCGCGGGGTTTTCTATGATATTCGTTGCGTCCAGCCGGCCGCCGAGGCCGGTCTCCACAACGCCGTATTCGATATTCTTTCTGGAAAACCAGATCATGGCCATGATATACAGCCATTCAAAATAGGTAGGATGGGCATAAACGCCCATCCCTCCATCAATCAGTTGTTTCAGTTCTTCGAAGATCTCCGTGAATTCTTCCTCGGAAATATCTTCGCCGCCGACCTTCATCCGCTCCGCCGTCGTCACGAGATGCGGCGAGGTAAACAGGCCGGTTCTGCGGCCGGCTAAGCGCAGTGCACTGTCAAGATAGGCGCAGACAGAGCCCTTGCCGTTGGTGCCGGCCACATGAATGTACCGGAAGGTATTCTGCGGATTTCCGAAATGCCGGAGAATCCTGCGCAGATTGCCCTCGGATTTTTCCTTCGTAAAACGGGGAATATTGTTAATATATTCCTCTGCCTCACTGTATGTCAATTTCTGCTTCTCCCCCGATCAGCGGTTTCTCAGCGAATCAATCCGGCTGTCCAGCTGTGAAAGAAGCTGTGTGTATTTGTCCAGCTTGTCGCGTTCCGCCTGCACCTTGGCCTCCGGTGCCTTGGCGACGAAATTCTTATTGGCAAGCATGCCCTGCGCACGTTTGATCTCGGCGGCTGTCTTCTCGCGCTCTTTGCCGAGACGCTCGATCTCCTTGCTGATATCGACCAGCTCATCGAGCGGAATGTAAAGCTCCGCGCCCTGAATGACCACGGAAACCGCATCATCGGCGATGCCTGTTTTATCTGTCTGCACGGTCACGTCATTGGCATGTCCGAGTGTCTCGAAGAAAACACGGCTCTGCGTGAAAATATCGCGCACCTTTTCATCCCCGGAAACGACATATACCTTTGTCTTTTTGCTCAGCGGTACATTCATGTCCTTGCGGATAGTACGGATGCCGCGCACAGCGTCCTTGATATACTCAACGGCGCGCTCATCCTCTTCGAAATTCCACTCCTCTTTATAGACCGGCCATGCCGACAGCATGATCGTCTCTTCTTTGCTCTGTACATGCTGGAAAATCTCTTCCGTGATAAACGGCATATACGGATGAAGCAGCTTGACAGCCTGAATCAGAACCGTCTGCAGCGTCCAGAGGGCCGCTCTCTTCGTCTGATCCTCATCATTGTACAGACGCGGTTTCACCATCTCGATATACCAGTCACAGAACTCGTCCCAGATGAAATCATAGACCTTCTGTACGGCAATGCCGAGCTCGAATTTGTCGAGATTTTCCGTCATCTCCGCCGTCACGTGGTTCACCTTGGAGAGGATCCATTTATCAGCCTGCGTCAGCTCGGAAAGCTGTACATCGTCCCAGCTGATGCCCTTCTCGCGTGCCTGATCCATGTTCATGAGAATGAAACGGGATGCGTTCCATACCTTGTTGGCAAAATTCCGGCTCGCCTCTACCTTCTTGTCGGAATAGCGCATATCGTTGCCCGGTGCGTTGCCGGTAATCAGCGTGAGACGCAGTGCGTCAGCGCCGTACTTGTCAATGACCTTCAGCGGGTCAACACCGTTGCCGAGCGATTTGCTCATCTTGCGTCCCTGCTCGTCGCGGACAAGTCCGTGAATCAGAACCGTGTGGAACGGTACATCGCCCATGTTCTCCAGTCCGGAAAATACCATGCGGACAACCCAGAAGAAAATGATGTCATAGCCGGTTACCAGAACATCTGTCGGGTAGAAATAATCAAGCTCCGGCGTATGATCCGGCCATCCCAGCGTGGAGAACGGCCACAGCGCCGATGAGAACCAGGTATCCAGCGTATCCGGGTCCTGCGTGAAATGCGTTCCGCCGCACTTCGGGCAGACCTTCGGCATCTGTCTGTCTACGACAATCTCGCCGCAGTCATCACAGTAGTAAGCCGGAATCCGGTGGCCCCACCAGAGCTGACGGGAAATGCACCAGTCATGGATGTTCTCGAGCCAGTTGAGATAGGTCTTATTGTAGCGCTCCGGCACGAAACGGAGGCTGCCGTTGTGGATCGCCTCAATCGCCGGTTTGGCGAGTTCGTCCATGCGGACAAACCACTGCGGCTTAACGAGCGGCTCAACCGTCGTACCGCAGCGATCGTGCGTGCCGACGCTGTGCGTGATGTCCTCGATGCCGACAAGGTAGCCCTGCTCCTCAAGGTCCTTAACCATCGCATCACGGGCCTCGTAGCGGTCCATGCCGGCGTATTTGCCGCCCTTTTCGTTGATCGTCGCATCATCGTTCATGATGTTGATCTCTTCGAGGTTATTTCTCCTGCCGACCTCGAAATCGTTCGGGTCATGTGCCGGCGTGATCTTCACGGCACCGGTGCCGAACTCTCTGTCTACATAGGCATCGGCGATAATCGGAATCTTTCTGCCGACCAGCGGAAGGATGCAGTATTTGCCGACCAGATCCGTGTAGCGCTCGTCATCCGGATGCACCGCAATGGCGGTATCGCCGAGCATGGTCTCCGGACGTGTCGTCGCGATCTCGATATATTTTCCCTCTTCACCGTCGATCGGATAGCGGATATGCCAGAAATGGCCTGCCTGATCGACATGCTCGACCTCCGCATCGGAAATAGTGGTCTGGCATTTCGGACACCAGTTGATGATGCGGGAGCCTCTGTAGATATAGCCCTTCTTGTGCAGGCGCAGGAAAACCTCCTGCACCGCCTTGGAACAGCCCTCATCAAGAGTAAAACGTTCGCGCTCCCAGTCAGCGGAAGAGCCCATCTTCTTGAGCTGTTTGATAATCCGGGAACCGTATTCCTCACGCCACTGCCATGCGCGCTCGAGGAACTTCTCTCTGCCGAGATCTTCCTTGGTCAGGCCTTCTTCCTTGAGCTGCTTGATGATCTTGACCTCTGTCGCGATGCTCGCGTGGTCCGTGCCCGGCTGCCAGAGTGCTTCATATCCCTGCATTCTCTTGTAGCGGATCAGGATATCCTGCATCGTATTGTCGAGCGCATGTCCCATATGCAGCTGTCCGGTGATATTCGGAGGCGGCATGACGATAGTGAACGGTTTCTTATCCCGATTGACTTCGGCATGGAAATAATTGTTCTTCACCCAGTTATCGTAGATACGATCCTCAATCTCCTGCGGATCGTATGTCTTACTCATTTCCATCACGTTTTACTCCTTTATTTAACTTATTGTATAACGCGTTTTCTGCTCTTCCAGGTACTCCTGGCAGAATGCGCGGTATTCATCCATTGAATTATATTTCAGCTTCAGCCCGCTGTCCAGTGCCTTGAAACGCTGTGAATCGCGGTAGGCGCCCGCTGCCGAGACAAGCGGCTTCAGGATCTCGCCCACCTGTTCATCCGACATCGCGTTCTCGCCGGCGATCTCCTCAATCTTCTCCTGGTCGCCGTCAAGGTACAGCACCTGCAGGTAATCCTGCAGCATGCGGCTGTCCGGGTCCAGGTCATAAGATGCCGCCATGCACTGCACCGCACTCTTCGTGTTATGCAGCTTCAGGAAAGCGACGCCGGCATTATGCCATACTGCCGCCTTCATACTGCGCGATGTCAGCGGATCGAATTCGCCGTCCAGTTTGCACAGAAGGCTCTGGTAGCAGCGCAGTGCCGCCATATAGAGGCCTGACCGGCAGTAATTATCCGCGGCCAGCCTGGCAAGCTCGGCTTTGTTGCTCTTCCCGGCCTGCGCCAGCCTGTCCATGACTTCGGCGATCTCCGCCGCCGTCAGATAATCGACGGAGCGCAGTATCAGCCGGATAATATCCTCAAAAGGCCGATCCGCCTGCCGATAGGCGCGGATGGCATTTGTCATCTCCTGGCTGCCCGTTATCTTATCCAGCCAGTCATAAAAATCATCCCCGATGATATCCGGTGTGATCGCAAACGTGTTGTGATAAATATACCAGCACAGCTCTTCCGGCGTATGCAGACGGATCCCGGATACCGGCATCGCAAATACCGCATTTTCTGCGGTTTTCATGCACTCGATGGCGATATCGCCGGCCGGCTGTTCATTTTCATCCGGCTGGGCTGTCATATCGATGTCCACACTCCATGTCTTCCCGGAAGAGGCGTACAGCTCACCGAATCCTTCATCAGAAGCCGTCACGCTGCACTGTCCCGGGGCACTGCAGCGCATCCGCACAGTCAGCCTCGTCGTCCGCTCCGGTCTGACCGGTATCCCGTCCAGCTGCAGGATAACCTGCCGCTGCCGGCTGCTCTTCGGGTCCCGCACGAGCAGAACCAGGCGATCGCCGCTGCCGGCAATAATCTCATGCTGCCCGGTGTCTTCATACCATGCGGTGCCCGCCGGCACAAGAACCGTATTGTGCAGCGTTCCCCGGTGCAATGTGCGCACGCAGATCTCCTGCTCCGTCATATCGCTGTCGCGGATCAGGACCTCCGGCCGCCTGCCGGGATCCCGCAGAAAAAGACTGCTGCAGAACGCGCCCCGCGCATACAGATTATCACCGATAAATACGCGCCTGCGGCCTGCTCCCAGCTTCTGCAGGGAAAGATGCATCTCGTTGTTGTGAACGGCTTCCTCAAAATTCCTGCCGAACAGGAAAAAAGAAGAAATTTTCCCGGGCGCCGCGATCTTCTCCACGATATCGGCAAAAGTACGATCCCGCGCATCGGCGTCCTCTTCTTCCTGAACGACGCCGTATTCAACCGGATCGGTAACCTGTACCGACAGCGGTTTTCTGCTCCACTCCACACGCATCTCGCGGTAGATCAGACCGCTGTCTCCATACTCAAACAGTCCCGTACCGTGCATCCAGACATCGCGCGGCTGCGTAAGCGCCTGTATGGCAAAACTGCGCTCGTGGCTCAGGACGGCAAAACTGCCGTTTGCAAAGCCAAGTGCATCGCCGATCTGCCGCAGTGCCTGTACCGTACCCGACACGATCTCCGGCAGCGTCACCGTGACATACTGTACGTGACCGTTTTCCACACGTGATTCCAGCCAGGAGAGCGTCTGGCGTATGAAAATCTCTGCCAGATCCGCCCTTCTGAGCGTCTCCCCCTCTGTCTGGTAAACAGTCTCCTGAGGATCTCCGTTCAGGAAAGACGTGATGCGTTCACCTTCTCCGTTCTGCGCGGCCTGTTCGGCCTCTGTGCCTGCCAGCCAGCCGGTCCCGCTGCCGCGCCAGAGAAGAGACGGTATCGTCAGACTGCTGTCCTCCGCTGCCGTCATCGAAGAGATATTCTCTTCGTCTGAATAGCATATCCGGGTCAGTTCATTGCCCAGATCCATGCCAACTATCAGTTTGTGTTCATCCATCTTCCGGACTTCTCCTATATTAGTTCAAAACATCCATCTGTCTGCTCATCAAAACGATCATATTCCATCAGGGCTTCGTCCAGCTTCTGGTCATCCCCGGCAGCGAGCAGATGCTGCATGCGGCTGATCTTCTCGAAGCCGCTGCCGCCGCTGCGGCTGCCATGTCTGGCGGCCCTGACCGTCTCTTCATGCACCGCCGTCTTCTGTCCGTCATGGATTTCCAGAATCCGGCAGCGGATCTTCTCCTTGTCATACAGACGGAAGGTATATACGAAAATATTGCCGGTGATTCTGCGCATCGGCACCTCGCGCTCCTGCGCGTCTTCTCCCTCACCGACCTGAAAGGCAATATCCGCCGTACAGCCGGGATGCGCGATGTAGGTGACATAGGTCAGATCAACCAGCTCCGCCGGCACCGTCGTGTGATTCTCATAGGCGGTAAAGAACGGCAGCACAATGCCGCGGCTCACAAATTCCGCTGCCCGCGCACAGAGCTTGCCGTAAAATGCCTTCTCCGGCTGATGTCCCGACGCATAATACCGGAGCACCGCCAGATTCACGACGTCGCCTGCATTTTCGAGCTGATCCTGCTCAATCTCCATGATCTGCAGAACCTGCGGACTGCCTTCCATGTTCTCATCGCACAGCATCCTGTAGGCATAAAAAGCAAGATACGCCCGCACAATCATCGAATTGCTGCGCTCACTGTCGTAATACGACGCAAACACCTGTCCGCTCTGCTCTACCATCTTCTCGGTAAAAAGCATCTCGCAGAGCAGTTTCTCTTCAATCTCCGCTGTGGAGATCTCAAATTCCTTCGACGCTTTCCAGATGCGGAACAGATTCTCCACCGGACCCGAATAATATCGGATCAGATAATTCAGGACGACCTCGTCATACTTGCCTTTGGAAAAAGCTTCATAGGAAAGCTCAATCAGCAGCGCATCCTCCTCGAAGTCCCGGTCGCGGATGATCCGGGAGGCGAGGCGCAGAATACGCCGCACCGGAATGCCGTCATAGCCGTATTTCCGGATGGCCTCGTATGCTTTGTCGTAGAGGCTTCTCTGAATATAATATTCGATAATGCTGCTGCGGTCGGTCCCGTCGAGCATATCGATATCGATACGCAGGAGATATTTCTCCAGCGTCTCTCCTTCATAGCTGTCATAATAGTAGTCGATCAGATTCTTGAGGATCGTGCGGCGGTAGCCGGCACTGACATTTTTCAGTCCGAGCGTACGCTTGTAGACACCGATCGAATCGTCATCCATCATCTGATATTTTAGCGCCCGCTCGCTTCTGCCGAGAAGAATCATCTCGTCGTTCGGGCACTGCTCGTAGCAGTAACGGATATACCGGCTGTTGTCAAACAGCTTCTGCATTGTATAGGAAACCGAGGACATATACTTGTTCCCGGCAGCATCCAGGAAAATAATCAGGTAGTCATCCAGGTAGATGTCAACGTACGCTTCCCCGTCCTCTACCGGATAAACCGCTGCCGAGTCGACCTCGGAGTACTCGACCATCACCTTCGTGATGTACTGCGCCGGCTTGTCAAACGTGATCTTCTGCTTGAAAATCACGTGCGTCATATGCGGCGCCATGTGCGGCGACAGATTCTCCCTGGTCAGATATTTTCCATAAAGGACCGCCAGATCGCTGTTGATCTGCCCGGTTCTGAGTTTCTCAAATGTATAGGTCTTAATGATATCGTCGTAATTGCGCATCAGACTGTCGTCATCCGTGTAATGGCGGACGATATAGCTGTACAGGAACGCCTTCTTCCTGTCATCCAGGTGATTGTCATACTGAAAATAGACAAGCACCGCTGCCGGGATCTCGTTCTCCTCCCGCAGATCGAGCGTATCGATATAGCTCTCATACAGCAGCGGAAGCTTCAGCTCCGACTCAATGCCGAGCAGATACCACCTGCGGTACTTCCTGCCCGTATGGCCGCCCAGAATCAGCATATGCAGGTAAGCCGCCAGAATCGGCTTCGTCTGATACTCCGGACAAAGCTGTCCCATGGCGTAGGCACAGCCCGCACTGTATTCGCGCATGTGCTCGATCAGATCCGCAAACTGGTACACCGCATCATTGCTGAAAGCCTTATTGCGGGTGCCCCAGATCAGCACGCTGACCTCAAAATCATCAATCTCATGGACAAGCGACGGATCCTCATTGATCAGATTCACCGCATAGGCATAGAAAACAGCACCAGGCGCTGTCTCGCGGCGATTGTAGACATCCTTGAAATTCTTATAGGTCTGCTCCGCCCGGCTGCCGCGGAATCCCCGCAGCCGCGCCATGATGACGGCCAGTTCCCAGCTGTCCGCATACTGCCCGCGCATGCTGTAATCGATCGTATCCCGGATAAAAAGCGTATAGTGCTCATCGGCACGGATCAGCGAATTCACGTACAGATAGTATCCGTAATATACCGCCGAAACATAGCGAAGCTCCTGCCCGTTGATGGCATCGATGACTTCCTTCGCCTCGCCGCTCTTGCCCTCCAGGTAAAGGACATGCGCCTCCACGACACGATAGATTCTGTTTTTGGTATTATTCAGAATACCGTCCAGGTCCTCCCGCGCATTGCTGAGCATCGTCTTCAGATCGATGCTGCCGATCACGTAGTCCGCATAGCTGCGGCCCAGGTCATGCCAGGAACTCAGCAGAACACGCCGCCGCACATCTTCGTCACGGCGCTTCCGGTAGAGCGAATAGGCAACCGGAATCTCGAAGGTCTGGTTCATCGTCTCCAGAATGATGCTGCCGTTGGTGATGCCGGACGAGGTCGGCGTGATCTCGTATTCAAGGCGATAATAGCTGCCGAGAAAATCCTCGTCTGTCACCGTCTTCCGGAATACATGAATGAAATCGCCCTCGGTCCGGATATTGATGCGGATATAGCCCCACTCCGTCTTCTGCACAAGGAGCGTACCCGAAACCGGGCCTTTGATGCCGTCAAATTCGAGCATATCCTGGCTCACCGTAATGGCCGGCGGGCTCTTGCGCTTGACGGTGCAGAGGAATTCCTCCATGGCAACAGCCGGGTCATTGTCCGCCACCAGCGAATCGTAAATCCATGCATAGCGCTTCTGTGAAAGAAAAACACGTTTGAAATCGGAACCGGTAAAGACAGCAAGCGCCTCGCTCCAGTTATCGCGTGCAAGATCGGCAAAACGGTCGAGATCATTGATCCGCCCCGCCGATGTGACACAGAACGGCGCGCAGATATGAACCCGATACGGAACCGTGATCTGATCTCCGTTCGTCACGATGATAAACTCACCTTCGCAGTAGTCGCCCGCCGCGTACGCGGCCGAGTCAAACTCGTACTGAATGCTGCCCTGCAGCGTATCCACGATCGATGAGGTCAGACACTTCATCCATTTGCTCGACGAAAAAATCATCGCGCGTATCGCAATGCCGTTGAGACTGCGGATTTCAAAAGCCCCGCTCAGCTTTCTGCCCGCTTCAACCTCCAGTTCCAGTTCACTCTCAGAAAGTTCAAGCTCCGGCAATACATAATCCAGTTTCCCTTTTGACAGTAAACGAATTTTCTCTTTCAAGACACTTTACTCCTTATGAAAAAGCCCATTATTCATAATATTTTACCATTAATAATGACCTGCTTCAATACATGAAAAGAACCTGCCGGAAGTTTTATATCCGGACAGGTTCCTGTTCTCTGTTATATTCAATACGTATTATTATCTTCTGCGGATAATCTCATTTCTCTTCGGGCCGTTGGAAACCATTGTGATCGGCACTTCGATCTCCTTCTCAATGAAATCGATGTAATCACGGCACTCAACAGGCAGATCCTCGTAGCGGGTGATGCCGCGGATCTCGCTCTTCCAGCCCGGCAGTGTCTTGTAAACCGGTTTTGCCTTCTTCAGCAGACGGGTTACAGGGAAATCGCGGGTTACCTTGCCGTCGATCTCGTAGCCGACGCAGACCTTCAGCTCGTCGAGATAGCCGAGGACGTCGAGAACGGTCAGCGCCGCCTCTGTCGCGCCCTGTACGCGGCATCCGTAACGCGTTGCCACAGCATCGAACCAGCCCATTCTTCTCGGGCGTCCCGTCGTGGCACCGAACTCACCGGCGTCACCGCCGCGGCGGCGAAGCTCATCTGCTTCCTCACCGAAGATCTCGGAAACGAATTCTCCGGCGCCGACTGCGCTGGAATATGCTTTCGTAACCGCAATGACATCCTTGATCTCATAGCCCGGGATGCCGGCGCCGATTGCTCCATAGGAAGCAACTGTCGGTGAAGAGGTTACCATCGGATAGATACCGAAATCCGGGTCCTTCAGGGAACCGAGCTGTCCCTCGAGAAGGATCGTCTTGTTGTTCTTGATCGCCTCATGCAGGAAAGCCGATGTATCGCAGACATATGGTTCGATCATATCTCTGTACTCGTGCAGTTCCTTCATGACCTCATCCGGATCGAGCGGATCCTTGTGATACAGGTTGACAATCAGCGTATTCTTGATGGCCAGGACGTTCTCCACCTTGGCACGGAGATCATCCTCGTCCTCGAAAAGTTCATTTACCTGAAAACCGATCTTGGCATATTTGTCTGAATAGAAAGGTGCAATACCGGACCGTGTCGAACCGAAAGAATGGCCTGCCAGTCTCTCCTCCTCATAGGTATCGAGAAGAATGTGATACGGCATCATGACCTGCGCACGGTCGGAAACAAGAAGATGCGGCTGCTTTACGCCTCTGGATACAACATCATTCAGTTCTTTGAGCAGATACGGAATGTTCAGTGCAACACCGTTGCCGATGATATTATAGATGTTCTCATGAAAAACGCCGGATGGCAGAAGATGCAGGGCAAATTTGCCGTAATCATTGATAATCGTGTGACCGGCATTGCTGCCGCCCTGAAAACGTACGACGATGTCGGAATTCTCGGCAAGCATGTCTGTGATCTTGCCCTTTCCTTCGTCACCCCAGTTTGCTCCAACTACTGCTCTAACCATGTTATTACTCCCTTCAGACTGCCAGATAACAGTTCCTTTATTATGATATATATACAGATATGCGATTACTTGCCGGCCTTCTCGAAAATAAGCTTCTCCGGATCTACGTTGAGAGCTCTTGCGACGACAACCATTACGCCAAGCGTCGGATTGCACTTCGCATTCTCCAGATCGGAAATATACGTTCTGTGAAGACCGCACATATCTGCAAATGCCTGCTGTGATATTTTCATGCTCTTGCGGTAATACTTGATATTACGGCTGAGCCTTACCTTGATCTTTTCGATTTCGTCCAATACCTCTACTTCTTTACCTTGCTGCATAATAAACCTCCGATGAAAACTGAAGTATTTAAAGGTACAAACCTCACGGTATTTCAATCTTATCAAATTTATGGCGATTTTTCAATAGAAACGGCGCCGTCCGCGCACATCAGGATGCCCTTGCAAATGCCGCATTTTCGGCATTTTTACCCGGAATGCGCGACAATCAGCAGTCATGTGTAACACATTTTTCCCTGCCGCCAGACATGTTGTCCTGTATAGACCGCAGAGGCAGAACTGTATATAAAAAAGCAGAAAAAATCCGCGGGCATGCACTGCATACCCGCGGACGTCATAATCGATCAGAATCAAATCCTTATTGGATTATTTTCTGTAATCGTAGAAGCCGATACCTGTCTTTCTGCCAAGTCTGCCGCCACGAACCATCTTCTTAAGAAGCGGATGCGGACGATACTTCGGATCACCGGTCTCAGTGTAAAGAGTATTCATTACAGCGAGAACGATATCAAGGCCGACCATATCACCTAATTCAAGAGGTCCCATCGGATGGTTGCAGCCGAGCTTCATAGCGGTATCAATACCTTCTGCAGATGCAAGGCCCTCAGCATAGATGCCGATACCTTCGTTGATCATCGGAACAAGGATTCTGTTAACAACGAAGCCAGCGCCCTCTTTAACAACTACAGGAGTTTTGCCGATTTCTTTAGCGAACTCGCAGATCTTGTCTGTAATTTCATCAGGTGTGTTAAGTCCTGGAATAACCTCAACGAGCTTCATTACAGGTGCAGGATTGAAGAAATGCATACCAATGAGCGGTCTGTTGATCTTAGAACCGATCTCGGTTACAGAAAGTGAAGAAGTATTGGAAGCGAAGATTGTCTCCGGCTTGCAGATCTTGTCGAGTTCTTCGAATGTCTGCTTCTTAACGCCCATATCCTCGAAAGCTGCCTCAACGATCAGGTCAGCGTCAGCTGCGATGTCCTTGAGACCAGTCTTGATGTTAGCTAAGTACTTGTCGCAGTCTTCCTGAGACATTTTGCCCTTAGCAACCTGCTTTGTGAGGTTCTTCTCAATTCTCTTCTTACCGTTGGCAGCGAACTCTTCCTTGATATCGGTAAGATAAACTTCATTTCCCTTTGTTACGAATGCCTGAGCGATGCCAGAACCCATAGCTCCGGCACCAATAATTCCAACTTTCATTGGGTGTACCTCCTTAAAAAAATACCTTGTAATAAAAGTTTCAGTAACTTTCATTAGTTTTATTGTACATCACTTGTTAAAATAAGTAAATGCTTTAACGATTTTTTTAAGACGTTTTTTTGTACTTTAATTTATAATCGGCCTCATTTTTTCAGATTTAAGGGCAAAATGACGCATATGAAAAGCATTTGCCTGCAGAAATAGGGCATTTTTGTAAATTAAGGGTTTCTTTATTGTTAAATAAATAACGTTATAACCGCCAAAAAAACTGCCCGGCACAGCCGGACAGCCCTTCTCAGAATGCGGACAACAGGATTCGAACCCGCACGCCTGTGGCAGCAGATCCTAAGTCTGCCGCGTCTGCCTGTTCCGCCATGTCCGCATATTCATTATAAAATGAAAGACAGGTTTCGATGAAACCTGTCTTCCCATGAGACATCCGGGGTTCGAACCCGGGACACCTAGATTAAAAGTCTAGTGCTCTACCAACTGAGCTAATATCCCATATTCACTTTGCAGCCGAATCCGCCGCTAACTGGGCTAGTCGGATTCGAACCGACGTATGCAGGAGTCAAAGTCCTGTGCCTTACCGCTTGGCGATAGCCCATCATGTATGCACAGTACCGGCATCCATACAAGGGTGGGTACAGGGACTCGAACCCTGGGCCTCCAGAGCCACAATCTGGCGCGCTAGCCAACTGCGCCATACCCACCATATCTCTATATATAGAGAAAACGAGCCTGAAGGGATTCGAACCCTTGACACACGGCTTAGAAGGCCGTTGCTCTATCCAGCTGAGCTACAGGCTCATAAAATCGCGCTATACAGCAATCGGGGTGACAGGATTCGAACCTGCGACCTCTTGATCCCAAATCAAGCGCTCTAGCCAAGCTGAGCCACACCCCGACATTCACGCTGAATGTCTCACGCGCATAAATTATTCTATAACAGAATTCACATCGTGTCAAGAAAAACTTGCAAATATTTTCGCCTTTGTGTGTTTATTCCATGATAATGTCTCAAGTGTTGGGAAAGGAAAATGTCCCAGGCAGATACAGCCTGAAACTGACAGTTTTTATTGCCAGACTGGCTTCCTTCTGAGACGCTGTTGCCATGCGCATAT
>Ga0256404_1008244_pt1 | contig 15816 bp, 21 predicted proteins | sample RumenRJG_01DNA_FD_185990 | JGI IMG/M metagenome (GOLD analysis project Ga0256404, IMG submission 185990) | Bovine rumen microbial communities from Lethbridge, Alberta, Canada - RJG_01 | ecosystem: Host-associated > Mammals > Digestive system > Stomach > Rumen | place: Canada: Alberta | collected...
TCCGCTCCCTCCGGCTGCAGGGCTGGGGCTACAAGCGGATCGCAAAGGAGCTGCGGCTCAATCGGAATCAGGTGCAGCTGTACTGCAAGACCCACGGCCTTGCCGGTGCGGGCGAGTTCGTAAAGCTGAACCTGCCCATATGGTATGAGCAGAATGATCGATGCATCATCTGCGGCGAGATGTTGGATCGCAAGCGGCGTGGAAGAACCAAACGCTTCTGCTCCGGCCGATGCCGCACGAAATATTACCGGATGCGGAAAGCGGAAGAGGAGGAAGAAACGTGGTAATCAGGGATCAGAAACAGGACCTGGAAGAAAAGCTGGATGCGGTGATCAATGATCCCGTTAATCATCCGAGCCATTACACCAGTTCGAAGATCGAAGTGATCGAATACATACTGGACCATGGCTTTGATTACCTGCTCGGCAACGTGGTCAAGTACATCAGCCGTGCCGGGCTGAAGAGTAAGGACACCGAGATTCAGGATCTGGAGAAAGCCCAGTGGTACCTGAATCGGAAGATTGAAGAGCTGAAGGCAAAGCAGAAGGGAGACCAGGCATGACACTGCTCGAAGGATTTGTGAAAGACGAGATCTTCATCGACTTCGGAGCGGATGTCCTGTATGGCAGCGATCAGTGCTACGTCAATTATCCCTGCCGGTTCCCGACCGTGGGCTTCCAGCTCATGGCGACAAACGGCCTTAGCCAGATTGCGGATCGCATCCGGAAGGACCTGGGCTTTGCGCCGATGCATCCCATGGACGAATACACCGACGACACCTGTGATAACGACGGCTGGTACGATTTCTATGTGGGGATTAACGGGTACGCGGAAAACCACATGGACAGCTGCATCGAATTTGTGGTTGTAAACAGCAACTCTCCGGATGATGAAGAGCGTTACAGCATCGAGCTGACTGAAGAAGAGCAGTGCGCTGTGATTAAGTGTCTGGATGCCCAGTGCCAGAAGTATCTGGGAAAGGATTGTGTTGAGCTGCTTGCGGAAGCGCAGAAGCAGATGGAGGAGGACATGAGTTGAAGATCATCAAGCGGGACGGAAGTGAAGTCCCTTTCGATTACAGGAAAATCAAAAACGCCATCGAAGCGGCGAACGCGGAGGTGGCAGAGGCAGACCGGCTTTCCGATACGGAAGTCGGTTTTATTGTTGACCGGATTGAGAAACGCTGTGACGGTCTTGGCCGGAGTGTGAGCGTCGAAGAAATCCAGGACATCGTGATCGATGAACTGGATCAGAGCGAACATTACAGACTTGCCAGGCATTATTCAGATTACCGGCTGCGCCATGAACTACTCCGCAAGCAGAACAGCACAGACGCAAAGATCCTGGCGCTTCTCCGGCACGACAACGAGCTGGCGAAGCAGGAGAATGCTAACAAGGACCCGATCATCAACAGTACGATGCGGGATTATCTGGCTTCGGAGGTTTCCGAGGACATCTGCCGCAGATACATTTTCCCGGAGGATGTGGTAAAGGCCCATGACGAGGGCATCATCCACATTCACGATATGGGTTATGTGTCAGGACCAATCTCCAACTGTGAGCTGGTGAATCTGGAGGACATGCTCCAGAACGGTACGGTGATCACGGACACCCTGATCGAGAAGCCGCACAGCTTCTCCACGGCCTGCAACATTGCCACCCAGATCATCGCCCAGGTCGCCAGCAATACTTACGGCGGGCAGACGATCAGTCTCGCCCATCTCGCTCCCTTCGTGGATGTGTCCAGACAGAAATATAAAAGCGAGATCAAAGATGAGTTCCTCGCCATCGGCCGGGACTACACCGATAGTGAGATCAACCGCATGGCAGAGATGCGGGTGCGCCGGGAGGTGCAGCGCGGCATCCAGACCATCCAGTACCAGATCCAGACGCTCCTTACCACCAATGGGCAGACGCCTTTCGTCTCAGTTTTCATGTATTTGGATGAGGTGGAGCCTGGACAGACGCGGGATGATCTGGCGCTGATCATCGCGGAAACGCTGAAGCAGCGATATGAAGGCATCAAGAATGAAGTCGGCGTGTGGGTCAGCCCGGCATTCCCAAAGCTGATCTATGTCCTGGACGAGGACAATATGATTGAAGATGCTCCGTACTACTACCTGACTGAGCTTGCGGCAAAGTGCTCCGCGAAGCGCATGGTGCCGGATTACATCAGCGCCAAGGTGATGAAGCAGCTAAAGAACGGCGATGTGTACACCTGCATGGGCTGCCGGGCATTTTTGACGCCGGATACCGTGGGCATGAACCCAGACGGCAGCCATAAATACTACGGTCGCTTCAATCAGGGTGCGGTGACCCTGAACCTGGTGGACGTGGCTTGCAGCGCCGAGGGAGACGAGGAAAAGTTCTGGCAGCTGATGGAGGAACGGACTGAGCTTTGCCATAAGGCGCTGCGCATTCGGCATGAGACCCTGTTGGGTACACCTTCTGATGTTGCCCCGATTCTCTGGCAGTACGGAGCGATCAGCCGCCTGGAGAAGGGCGAGAAGATCGACAAGCTCTTGTACGATAACTACTCCACGATCAGTCTCGGCTACGCCGGGCTCTGTGAGTGTGTTTACCGGATGAAGGGTGTCAGCCACACCGAGGCTTCCGGACATGACTTCGGCATTGCCGTTATGCAGTTCCTGAACAAAAAGACAGCTCAATGGCGGCAAGCGGAGAATATCAGCTATTCCCTGTATGGAACACCTATGGAAAGCAGCACCTATAAATTTGCCAGGTGCCTGCAGCATCGGTTTGGGAAGATCCCGCATGTGACGGATAAGAATTACATTACCAATTCCTATCATGTCCATGTGACGGAGCCCATCGATGCCTTCTCGAAGCTCTCCTTTGAGGCAGAGTTTCAGGCGCTGTCTCCGGGTGGAGCGATCTCCTATGTGGAGGTCCCCAACATGCAGAACAACATCTCTGCCGTGCTGGCAGTCATGCGCTTCATCTACGACAACATCATGTATGCGGAGCTAAACACGAAATCTGACTATTGTCAGGCCTGCGGCTACGACGGAGAAATCAAAATCGTGGAAGACGACGGCAAACTTGTCTGGGAGTGCCCGAACTGCGGCAACCGGGATGAGAAACGGATGAACGTGTGTCGGCGTGTCTGTGGTTACCTGGGGACGAATTACTTCAACCAGGGCAGGACGCAGGAGATCGCCGAGCGTGTACTCCATCTGTGAGGTTATTGCCATGAACTATGCGTGCATCAAGAAAGTAGACATCGCCAACGGTCCCGGCGTCCGGGCGTCCCTTTTCGTTTCCGGATGCCGGAATCACTGCCCAGGCTGCTTCAACCCGGAGACCTGGAATTTCACCTACGGTAAGCCGTTCACCAGAGAAACTGAAGATGAGATTGTCACGGCCCTGCGTCCCTCGTGGATACAGGGCCTTTCCATTCTTGGCGGTGAGCCGATGGAACCGGAGAACCAGAAAGCGCTTCTGCCGTTTATCCGTCGGGTCAAGGAGGAACTGCCGGATAAGGATGTCTGGCTCTACACGGGGTACCGACTGGAGTATGTTGGCACTTCTCCGCTTCTGTCCTATGTGGATGTTGTAGTGGATGGCCCATTCATGGAAGAGCAGAAAGATGCCGGGCTTGCCTTCCGGGGCAGCCGAAACCAAAGGATCATTCACTTGAGGGAGAAAAGCTTATGAACCGAAAAACACTGCAGAGCCTGATCCTTGCCATTGAGGCCGCGCTGATCATTGTGGCCTTGGCAACTGGCGCAAGAACGACCGTGGGCATGATTTGCTACTGGTCGATTGTGGCGATAAACCATCTGACCGACTTCATCATCCGCTGCATCGAGGAACGGGAAGAACGCAAGGAGAAAACTCATGGCCGACGCAAAAGTCATTGACCTCAAGACGGTCATCGGTGTGTATCCGCTGTGCAACACAGGCGCTGTCCTGGTGCACGCGATCGACTATGCCGAGGATAAGATACTCGCCAGCATCAACGGGAAGGAACCGTGCTGGTGTGACATGACCGAAGAATATATGGAATGCACGGGAGAGATGGAGCTGGGCTTTATGCTCGGCTCTTTGTTTGTCCCGCTGTGTGAGGTCATGCGGTTCTATAGCTGACAACGCAAATGGAGGGAACGATGCAGAAAACTGCTGAACTGAAAGTCCTGCCGGTATCCGTGCTCAAACCGGCAGAGTACAATCCCCGCAAGAAGCTGAAGGCTGGGGATAAAGAGTACGAAAAGATCAAAAACAGTATTGAGGAGTTTGGCTTCGCTGATCCCCTGGTTGTGAATGCCGATATGACCATCATCGGCGGCCATCAGAGATTGACGGTAGCTATGGACCTCGGCTACACCGAAGTGCCCTGCGCTGTGGTAGACATCGATAAGGTCCGGGAGAAGGCGCTGAACATTGCGCTCAATAAGATCACCGGTGCTTGGGACGATACCCTGCTGGCGGAGCTGCTGGAGGATATCCAGAACAGCAACTTCGACCTGGGTAAGACGGGATTTGATCCGCCCGAGATCAATACGCTGTTCAATAAGCTCCATGACAAGCAGGTCCACGAGGATGATTTTGATGTGGATTCCGAACTTCAGCAGCCGGTCTTCAGTCAGCTGGGAGACCTGTGGCTGATCGGAAAGCATCGGGTCATCTGCGGCGACAGTACCGGTGAGGAAATCTACACCCGCCTGATGGACGGTGATAAGGCCAACCTGGTCCTGACGGACCCGCCCTATAACGTGGATGTGGAGGAGACGGCCGGGAAGATCATGAACGACAACATGGGCGATCAGGAGTTTTACAACTTCCTGCTTTCTGCCTATCGCTGTATGCACGCCAACCTGGCCGATGACGGGAGCATCTATGTCTGGCACGCGGATACGGAGGGGCTGAACTTCCGGAAAGCTTTCAAGGACGCAGGCTTCTATCTCTCCGGATGCTGCATCTGGAAAAAGAACAGCCTGGTGCTGGGCCGCAGTCCCTATCAGTGGATTCATGAACCTTGCCTTTTTGGCTGGAAACAGAAGGGCAAGCATCAGTGGTATTCCGACAGAAAGCAGACGACCGTCTGGGAATATGATAAGCCGCGATCATCTAAAGACCACCCGACCATGAAGCCGATCACGCTCATGAGCTATCCCATTAAGAACAGCACCATGACCAATGGCATCGTACTGGATCCCTTCCTGGGAAGTGGCTCGACCCTGATCGCCTGCATGCAGACAGACCGCATCTGCCGGAGCATTGAGCTTGATCCCAAGTTCGTGGACGTTATTGTGAAACGGGCGATTCAGGAAAACGGCGGCAAGTATGATGATGTATTTGTCATCCGTGACGGCCAGAAGCTTCGCTTTGACGAAGTTGCTTCCTTTGAGCCGCAGGAGGTGGAGACATGAAGGTTGAGCTGATCGCCTTCACGCCGACCGCCTCAGGTGTCTGCTGTGACGCGGCTGCGGTGTGTACCGCTTCGGACAACGGGTATCGGTCACTGCAGCACTCCCTGGCATCCGGGCATGAGTCCGTGCTGGAGCACGCGGTGTTTACCTTCCGAATCGAAGGCATCAGCCGGGTGACCCTGGCCCAGCTGACCCGCCACCGACTGGCGAGCTTTTCGGTACAGTCCCAGCGATATGTGAAGATGAACGATTGGAAAGCCGTCATTCCGGATACCATTACAAAGTCCAGGTTTCTGCAGGAGGCGGACGAGCAGATCCGGCATAGCATGGATCTGTACCAGCGCATGATGGAAGCAGGCATCCCGGCAGAGGATGCCCGGTATGTGACGCCCCAGGCGATCACCACCAATCTGATAATGACGATGAACGCCAGGGAGCTGCGGCACTTCTTCAGCCTTCGCTGCTGCAACCGTACCCAGTGGGAAATCCGCCAATTGGCTGATGAGATGCTGCGGCTTTGCTGGAAGGAAGCACCGATTCTCTTTGAAACGGCCGGGCCTGGATGTGTAACTGGTAACTGTCCGGAGAGCCGCCCCTGTGGGCAGCCCCGGCGCAAATCAGACTGGGAGGCGTGAACCTTCCAGTAAGGAAGGAGATGGCCATGAACCATGTAGCCGCTATTGTGATTATACTCGTGATCATCGTGCTTCTGATTGTGTTCCTTGTTGGTGTTGCAGCTGTCATTGGGGCTGGTGAAGATCTGTACCGGGAGGACGAAGACCGGGAGCAGGAAGAGTACATCCGTCGCTGGGTCGAGGAGAAGAAAATGCGGGATACGCGTAAGAAATCCAGATGCCGGAAACGATGATTGTGTACTGTGCCGAAAGTGAGATTTTATCAGATTATTCCACAGAATTAACTTTACTTTTCGGGGCTTCAGAGTGATGAATACCATACCGCAGAAGACTGGCGGAAAACGGAAAGGAGCGCAGGACTCCGGAAAGGAAAGAACATGCTGAGATGGAAACTGAACATCAACGATAAGAAGACGCTGGTGAATCGAATTGGTGAACTGACAGGAGAAAGACCGCGGTACACCTTCATGCCCAAATGCGCCTACGAGATCGGTGCGTACACCGTGGAGAAAAACGGAGACCTCATCGCTGAACAGGAAAATGTGGATGCGGCACTCATTCAGAAGCTTCTGGACGAGGGGCTGGTTATCCAGGAAAACGCGGAAGAGGAAGCCGAAGAAACGGTAACAGTTACAGTAGCAGAGACGTCCGTTGAGGATGTTTCGGAAGAAGATATCCGCCCGGAAATGGAGCAGGTGGCGCAGATGCCTGCGGAGGAGTCAACAGAGGGAATAGACGGATTAACCATCAGTGTTCCCATGACCCGGCATACAGCCGAGTCACTCCGCAGGCTCATCAACCTGATTTACAGCCGAGGCCCGCTTCTTTCCAAGGCAACCGGTGGGCAATTTGGAGTAGAGAAGGATCTGCTCACGGTGCTGGATGAAGCAGGCATGATCACTTCGACATCGGCCTTTGTCGCCCTGGTGAAAGAAAATGGAGGGATTACCGGGCTTTCCTTTGGGGATGACAAGATCAGGTTCACAGGCTTCCCGATGACCTACGATACCTTCAAGAGTAAAGCCTTTCAGGAACTCTGCTGCCTGATGAACAAGCATGCCCTGGAACAGAAGCGTGTTCAGGCAAAGGTGGTCAATGACGACAACGAAAAATACGCCTTCCGGATCTGGCTCCTGCGCATCGGTATGAACGGGGACGAGTTCAAAACCAGCCGCAAAATCCTGTTGGAGAATCTTTCTGGGCACACAGCCTTCCGCACCAAGGAAGAAGAAGCCAAGTGGAAGGCCAGGCAAAAGGAAAAACGAGAGGAACTGAAGGCTGCAAAAGCGGCGCATCAGGCGGAGAATACGATGGTGGAAACCCAGCCGGATGCGGTGTAAATGTACCAATTTCCTGGGCAAAAACACCCCGGATAATTGTCTGATAATTATCTCCGAATTGACTTGCTATTTATGCCTTTCAGAGTGATATATGTACACACCGAAAGGGAAAACACACACGGCAGAGCCGAAAGGAGATAAACACCATGACAGAGAAAACCGCCCGCCAGATCGAGAACCTGAAAGCACAGACCTTCGGAGTAGAGGTTGAGGGAAATAACATCACCCGCCAGAACGCAGCCAGGGTTGCCGCCGAGTACTTCGGCACCGGCCGCTACGAATACACGGCCAGCCGGAACGGATACATGACCTGGAGCGCCTGGGATGCACAGGGCCGGGAATGGAAATTCCAGCGGGATGTGAGTATCAGCGGACCGGACGATGAAAAGTGTGAACTGGTCACCCCGATCCTGACCTACGCCGACATGGAAACCTTCCAGGAACTCCTCCGGAAGCTCCGGCACGCCGGGATGAAGAGCAGCCCCTCCAGAGGCTGCGGGGTACACATTCACATCGGCCTCAAGGGGCTGGACGGCAGAGACCACAACGCCAAGACCCTGCGGAACCTGGTGAACATCATGGCTGCACATGAAACACAGATCGGCCGGGCGATCCGGATCGACGAAGGCCGTACCGGACACTACTGCAAGGTGGTCAACCCCGACTTCCTGGCCAGGGTCAACTGCCAGAAGCCCCAGACCATGCAGCGCCTTGCGGATTGCTGGTACGAAGGCAACCACGCCAGCTACGGCAGGAACCAGCATTACAACGACAGCCGGTACCACATGCTGAACCTTCACGCGAGCTTCACAAAGGGAACCATTGAATTCCGCCTCTTCCAGTTTTCTGACCCGCACGATGGCAAGCGCGGTGGCATTCACGCAGGCGAGATGAAGGCTTACATCCAGCTTTGTCTGGCCATGAGCGAACTTGCCAAGGAGATCGCCTACGCCAGCCCCAAGCCCCAGCAGACCGAAAACGAGAAATACGCCTTCCGGTGCTGGATGCTCAGACTTGGCTTCATCGGAGACGAATTTGAGACGGCCAGGGAGATCCTCCTGAAGAACATGGACGGCAACGCAGCCTGGAGACAGGCCGCCTGCTGAACCGGAACACAACAAGCCTTTCGCCGGGGAGACCCGGCTTAAGGCAGTGAAAGGAGGCGACAGGCCATGAAAGAATACAAGGTTCTGATTACCGAGACCCTGCAGAAAGCCGTGATCGTAGGCGCAGAGTCAGAGCAGGAAGCGCACCGGCGCGTGTCCGATGCCTGGAAGAACGCAGAGTACACTTTGGACGCTGATGATTTCCAGGGCGTGGAGTTCCATGTGCTGGGTGAAACGGATGGCGATCCGGGAGACAAGGACTTAGGTCGCATCGAGAGCAAAGGCGGTGACGGCGTTGAGTGACTTCTGGAAAGGCTTTCAGCTTATGCGGCCGGAAGACAACGAGGTCTTCTGCATTGCCTATGGAAGCAACCTGGATGAGGCCAGGATGAAGAAGCGCTGCCCCAGCGCCGAGGTGTTTGGCACTTCGGTTATCGGCGGATACCGGCTGCTGTTTAAGCAGAGCATGACGGGAGCTTATGCGACCATCGAGCAGGACGCCAACTCCTGTGTACCGGTGGTGATCTATCGGATCACGGCGGAGGACGAGCTTAGGCTCGACCGGTTTGAAGGGTATCCCAAGTATTACTACAAGCGGGATTTCCTGCTTCCCGTGTGGGGGCTGAACGGCAGGAAGAAAAAGCTCCGGCGAAACTGCATCGCCTACATTCTGCATGAATACCGGATGCTTGGAGAACCGGGCGAGGATTACTTCGACCTGCTGGATCGCGGATACGACCGATGGGGTTTTGAAAAGAGCATCCTGACAAAGGCGATGGAGGACAGTATCGGAAGAGACGCAGCAGCCCTTTGGCTTGCAGAATACTACGGTGAGGAGGACGAACGTGAGTAAGAAGTACATAGCCTTCGGAAGCAATCTTTCCGTCAGGCAGATGGCACGCCGGTGTCCGGACGCCAGGATCATTGGCATGGCAGCCATTCAAGACTGGAAGCTGGTCTTTCGGACCCATGCGACCATTGAGCCCGCTGCGGGCAGGGTGGTGCCGGTACTGATCTGGGAGATCTCGGATCGGGATGAGAAGAACCTGGACCTGTATGAAGGGTACCCGACTTACTACGATAAGCGGGACATGACTGTGACCATGACGGACCTTGACGGGAAAGACCCGCAGGAAGTCACAGCTATGATCTACCTGATGGAGGAAGGGCACGATATCCGAGTCCCTTACAGAGGCTACCTGGACACACTAGAAGAGGGTTACCGGCGATTCGGATTCAACCTGTATCAGCTGGAGTTGGCCATGAAGGAAGCAGAGGAGGCGCATCGATGAACTTTCCCAGCAGAGAAACTGTTGATCGGCTGCGCCGGGAATACCCGGTTGGCTGCCGTATCGTCCTGGATGAGATGAATGATCCTTACACGAAGATCCCGGTCGGAGCACAGGCAACCTGCCAGGGCGTGGACGACGCCGGGAACATCCTGTGCACCTGGGACAGTGGAAGCGGGCTCTCGATTGCCTTTGGAGCGGATCGATGCCATAAGGTAGGAAGCGAAGAGGAAGCGAGGGTCACGCTGGAATGGTACGGAAAGCGTCAGCCCAGGGAAAACGCTATATGCCCCAGGTGTGGGTGCAGGATGGACGGAGCTACTTCCCGCCATGCGCTGAGCCGCAGGACAGGCATCATGATCTGCGATGAAGACGGGATGCGGGAGGCTTTGGAGGATGCCGGAATCATGGAACGAATGCCGCTCACACATTGGGTCGCAATTGCGGGGCCGGATCGTGGTGAAGGAGCCTGGGAAGGCTGATGGCAGAGCGTAATGTAAACAATTTCAGACGGTGAAGATTGTCGCATATTTTGCCGAAATTCCGGAAGATATAACTTGCTATTCTCCGCGAGTAGAGTGATATATGTACATGCCGAAAGGCACAGAACACCTGCCAGGGAGGACAAGGCCATGATCACCTACAAAACCAACCACGCCACCACCACGAAGAGCATGACCGAGTGGTACTTCGGAAAGACCTTCGTTGCCAGCATGACCGCCAAGGCCAGAAGGGAAAGCAAAGGTGATCCGCACCAACCTTCCGGGATACGAAGAGGTCAGGCTGATCAAGGTCGGAAAGCACCTTTGCTACATCGACGAAGACACCAGCATCCTGGAAAAGGCCACCGGTGAAAAGCATCCGGAAGCCAGCTGGCTGGTTGAAGTCGAGAGAGCATAAGGAGGGCAGGAACATGGCGAGCAGAGCGAGATTAGAAGGAATTTGCGATTACAGGCTTTGGACCACCGAGGAGCTGATTGAGGCTTACGCCTTCGAGGCCAAGCGGATCAATCAGAAGGATCGTGAGGATGCGCAGCGCCTGATCAAGCGGGAACTGAAGCGCCGCTTCGATGCAACTCTCCAGCTCCTGGATGATGAGCAGACCACGAAAAATCCCCAAGGAACCTACAGATACCTACTGAATGAAGCAGATACCCGGCAGGAGACCCGGTAAAGGGGCTTTTGCTCGTAGTAGAAAGCACAGTATTTCCCGCAGATATTTGTTCATTTTATATCGCAGATATAACTTGCTATTTCCTCCGAGTAGAGTGATATATGTACATGCCGAAGGGCAAACGACAACGAAAACGGAGGAAAAGACCATGACGATCAACGAAGCAATGAGAACATACAGACTGCCGAACCCCACCACCCCGGAAGACCTCGAATGCCGCTGGAGCAAGGTTCTGAACTTCGGAGATAAGGTTCTCCTTGCCGGATATTACTACAACGGAAAGGGAAAGCCCTCCTACTTCGGAGCGGTTTACGAGCACCTGGACGACGACATGAGCTGCGAGGGAACCATCGGGCTGAGAGCAGTCAGCAACACTGAATTTGAAGATGACGGTCATGCGATGGCATGGGCGATGAAACAATAAAGCAAGATACAGGTTAAACACCTTACAGAGTCTACGGAGCAATCCGCAGGCTCTTTTCTTTTGTGAATTTTGAAGGAGAGGAGGAATGACCCATGGCGACCAGAGGAAGAAAACCAACGCCGACTGCGATCAAGGAGCTGGAAGGCAATCCGGGTAAGCGGCCCATGAATAGTGCTGAGCCGAAGCCTGACCGGAAAGCACCCCCCTGTCCGAAGTGGCTGGAGCCGGAAGCAAAAAAGGAATGGCGGCGGCTCTCCAAGCAGCTGGAGCAGATCGGTGTGCTGACCGAGGTTGACCAGGCAGCCTTTGCCTCCTACTGTCAAGCCTATGCTCGTTGGAAGGAAGCTGAGGAGTTTATCACCCAGCATGGCACCATTGTGAAGACGCCCTCCGGCTATTGGCAGCAGGTACCGCAGGTTTCCATCGCACAGACCTATCTGAAGATCATGAACAAGATCGCCGAGCAGTTCGGTCTGACGCCGTCCTCCCGGTCCCGCATCATTGCCGGTTCCGGCGAGAACGCTGTGCCCGGTGACGATATGGAAGATCTGCTGGGAGGGAACTGATGGTGGCGAAAAAGACTAGACCGGCAGATTACCCCGTTCTGAAGAACTATAAGCCGACGCGCTTCATGCTGCCGGATTCCCATTACGATGAGGCGCTGGCGGACCGTGCCGTCCGGTTTATCGAAAACCTCTGTCATACCAAGGGCCGCTGGAGCGGGAAACCGTTCTGGCTGCTGCCCTGGCAGGAGCAGATCATCAGGGATGTGTTTGGTATCGTCCGGGAGGATGGCACGAGACAATTTCGTACTGCGTATGTGGAAATTCCCAAGAAGAACGGGAAGAGCGAGCTGGCGGCGGCCATTGCCCTGTATCTCCTGTATGCGGACAACGAGCCATCGGCGGAGGTGTACGGCGCGGCAGCCGACCGGCAGCAGGCCAGCATCGTCTTTGATGTGGCCAAACGCATGGTGGAGATGACTCCGGCGTTACTGAAACGCTCGAAGATCATGGCAGCGACCAAGCGCCTGGTGAATTATTCCAACGTCGGGTTTTATCAGGTCCTGTCGGCGGAGGTCGGGACCAAGCACGGCCTGAATGTGTCCGGTCTGGTGCTGGACGAGCTGCATGCCCAGCCCAACCGGAACCTGGTGGATGTGCTCACCAAGGGCTCCGGCGATGCCAGGACCCAGCCGCTGTACTTCCTGATCACGACGGCCGGGACGGACCGGAACAGCATCTGCTATGAGTATCACACCAAGGCAAAGGATATCCTGGAGGGCAAACGTATCGATCCTTCCTTCTATCCGGTCATTTATGGACTGGACGACGGTGAGGATTGGAACGATGAGAAAGCCTGGTACAAGGCAAACCCCTCTCTGGGATATACCATCCAGATTGATCGTGTCCGGGACGCACACCGGGAGGCCCTCACGAATCCGGCAGAAGAAAATGTGTTTCGTCAGCTGCGACTGGATCAGTGGGTGGGCAGTGCGGTGGCATGGATTCCGGAGCACATCTACGATCAGGGGGATACGCCCATCAATATAGACGCCCTCAAAGGCCGTGAATGTTACTGCGGACTGGACCTTTCCTCTACCTCCGACATCACGGCTTTTGTCATGGTGTTCCCTCCGCTGCATGAAGGAGATCAATATATCGTCGTGCCGCACTTCTGGCTTCCGCGTGAGACTCTGGACCTGCGAGTACGGAGGGATCATGTCCCCTACGATGTTTGGGAGAGGCAGGGCCTGTTTCATGTGACGGAGGGAAACGTGGTCGATTACAACTTCGTGCGAAAGACGATCAACGACCTGAGCAAGGAGTTCAACATCAAAGAGATTGGCGTGGATCGCTGGAACGCGACACAGCTGATCACCGACTTGGAGGGCGACGGTTTCACCATGGTGCCCATCGGGATGGGCTTTAAGGATATGAGCCCCGGCATGAAGGAACTATACAAGCTCTTGCTAGAAGGTAAGATCATCCACGGCGGCAATCCCGTGCTCCGCTGGATGGCGGGCAATGTGGTCGCCGAGATCGATGCGGCGGAGAACATCAAGCCCAGCAAGAAAAAGAGCACGGAGAAGATCGATGGCATTGTTGCCTGGATCATGGGTCTGGATCGAGCGATCCGCCATGAGCAGCAGGGCAGTGTATATGACGACCCGGAGCATGGACTGTGGGTTTTCTGAGAATGGAGGAAATAAAGATGGACTGGAGAGAATGGTTCGGTTTCAGTAAGCCGAGGGATGCTCCTGGGGCGGAACTGCCAAAGATCGAAGATAACGTCCGGGATTCGGGCGGTATTTTTATTTTTGGGCAGACACTCAGCGGGGAGCGGGTGGATGAGAAGTCCGCCCTGCAGATCGCCACAGTATATGCCTGCGTGCGGCTGCTGGCGGAGACGGTGGCAAGCCTGCCGCTGCACCTTTACAAGTTCACCGAGAAGGGTGACGGAAAGGAACGGGCGACCGAACATCCGCTGTATAAGATCCTGTACCGGCAGGCCAATCCGGAAATGACGAGCTTCTCCTTCCGGGAGGCCATGATGATGCACCTGCTTCTGTGGGGCAATGCCTACGCACAGATCGTGCGGGATGGCAAGAACGGCATCCTGGGACTTTACCCACTGCTCCCTGAAAACGTGGAGATTGACCGGGCAGAGAACGGAGAGCTCTTTTATACCTACCATGCTTACACGGATGAAGTGCCCGGTGAGCATGATAAAGATATCATTTTCCAGCGCGACGAAATCCTGCACATCCCCGGTCTCGGCTTCAATGGCCTGGTTGGTTTTTCCCCCATCGCCATGATGAAGAATGCCCTCGGGACAACACTGGCGGTGGAGAAATACGGCAGCTCATTTTTTAAGAACGGCGCTCAACCGGCCGGTGTGCTGGAGCATCCGGGTGTGCTGAAGGACCCGCAGAAGATCCGGGATAACTGGATGAACGCTTACGGTGGCGCGGGGAATGCCCACAAGGTGGCTGTGCTGGAAGAGGGCATGGCATATAAGCCGATCAGCCTGCCTCCGGAAGACAGCCAGTTCCTTTCCACCCGTGAGTTTGGGGTGGAAGAAATCTGCCGCATCTTCCGTGTGCCTCCGCATATGGTCCAGGACCTGAAACGGGCGACATTCAACAACATCGAGCATCAGTCCATTGACTTTGTGATGCACACGATCATGCCCTGGCTGGTCCGTATCGAGCAGGCCATCATCAAGGATGTGCTGATCGAGGAAGAACAGGACACCTACTTCCCCAAGTTCAACGTGGATGGCCTGATGCGCGGCGACTATAAGTCCCGCATGGACGGCTACGCGGTGGGCTTCTCCAATGGCTTCTTGTCGCCCAATGATATCCGGCGACTGGAAAATATGGATCTGATTCCTTCCGAGGAGGGCGGGGACGATTACTACCTGAACGGCAGCTACACCAAGCTAAAGGACGCCGGGTCTGCCTATGGCGCAAACCAGGTGGCGGAGCAGGAGAAGCAGCATGCCGAGGAGTCGGAAGAGCCAGAGACAGAAACACCGGAGGAAGAGCACAGCGAGGAACAGGAGGAGCAGCATGAAAGCAAAAATGCAGCCCAGCGCCACACACAGCGCAAGGCGCAGAGAAGAGGAGGAAACCGAAAGTGATGAAGTTTTGGAACTGGATTCACGATGACAGCGGCGGCAGGGTTCTCCGCCTGGAGGGACCGATTGATTCGGAATCCTTCTGGGGCGATGAGATCACGCCTCAGATGTTCCGTGATGAACTGTATGCGGAAGAGGGTGATATCACCCTGTGGGTCAACAGCCCTGGCGGAAACGTATTTGCTGCGGCAGAGATCTACACCATGCTCCGGGATTACCCCGGCAACGTGACGGTGCGGATCGCCAGCATTGCGGCCTCGGCAGCTTCCGTGGTGGCCATGGCCGGGAACCTGGTGCAGATGTCTCCCACGGCGCTGATCATGATCCACGATCCTTCCACCATTGCAATGGGCAATGCCAAGGATATGGAGAAGGCGATCACGACTCTGAACGAAGTCAAGGAAAGCATCATCAATGCTTACGCCTACAAGACCGGTCTGACCCGAAACCGCATCAGTAAGCTCATGAGCGATGAAACCTGGCTCAACGCCAAGAAGGCAGTGGAGCTGGGCTTTGCCGATGAGATTCTCTTTGAGAATAAACCGAAGCCGGAAGAAGAGCCGGATGAACCCGAAGAGGAAAACCCTGATAAGGAGGAAGGCGGAGATGAAGGCAAAGAAGGCGGCGAGGAAGAAAAGAAAAAGCCCTTCCAGCTGGGGAACGCCATGTGGCAGTTCTCTTCCCGGCTCATGGGCGAAACCATTCTCAACCGACTCGGCGCGGAATGTAAGCCTCAGGGCAAAGAACCTGAACCGGAAGCCGGAGATCCGGCACCGGAACCTGCCAAGGCAGGGGTAACCGACTCTACTGTGG
>Ga0256404_1008245_pt1 | contig 15815 bp, 27 predicted proteins | sample RumenRJG_01DNA_FD_185990 | JGI IMG/M metagenome (GOLD analysis project Ga0256404, IMG submission 185990) | Bovine rumen microbial communities from Lethbridge, Alberta, Canada - RJG_01 | ecosystem: Host-associated > Mammals > Digestive system > Stomach > Rumen | place: Canada: Alberta | collected...
TCCATCAGCTTTTTCAGCTGCTCGCGCCAGTATGCCAGGCGCTCCACGATTTCATCACGGGTTGCCACTGCTCTCACCTCACATATCCATCAGTTCATTCATGCGCTCTTCGATCCTGTCCAAAACACTGGCCCGTCTTGGCGCTGTTTTGGCCCGTCTGGGGGCCTGCTCCTGTTCGGACGAGTTACCGCTCGCCTTCCGGAGCAGAGCGTCCATATCGGGGCTCAGAGCCGTCAAAGCAGCCATGGCGTAATTGCGACAGTCGAGCGCTTCATTCCGTTCATGCCCGGGGATTTTCTCCCAGACCCACGGATTTTTGTTGTGCTCTTTGTACACCAGGTGCTCGGACAGGAGCCCGACGAAGTACCGGTGCTCATATCCGCACTCCGGATTGATGGGAAAGTGACAGTACCGGGGGCCGGGCGTCTGGATCTTCAGCCCGTCCATGATCATTTGCTTTCCGGCGTCAACGCCGAGCTGGTACTGCCAGCACTCACCGATGGTCTTCCCGCGGACAACGATCTTCACCTTTTTCGGCGGGGAAGTGTATGGTCTGCCGTCTCCACCGTAACCCTTGCAGTCAAAAACGCGCATTCCGATGCGCCGTGCGCACTGCATGCGCGTTTCCTGGGTGAAATGACCGCCGTCATCGACGAAAGTCATGCTGATCCGGAGCCCTTTTCCGCTCGCGAACCGGTAAACGCGCTTGACGATCTCATCCAGCGCGGCCCATGGCTCCGGAGTATCAGGCCTGCCGATCAGCACACCCCGCCGGATGCCCCAGTTTTCCTTCCGCAGGCCCCAGCCGACAACCTCATATTCGAGCCGGTCATCCTGCACATCGACCCCGCAGGTCAGCACCAGGACGCCATCCGGCAGCTCTGCAGCGTATTCCTCGCGTCTGGCCAGGTAATCATCCTCGTTGGCCAGCCCTCCGCGCTCTTCCCAGAGCTCGCCGAACAGGGTGTTGTACACCACCTTCAGCTTGCTGGTGTCCTTTCGCGCTGCCAGGTACTCGGAGACGATCTTTTCCCAGGCGACCCACGGCGAACAGAACGCATTCAGCCAGAAGGACCGGATGCCGTTCTTCTTCGCTTCCGGATTCTCCGGGATCCACCGGGCATGTGCCTTCTTCATCTCGTGCTCATGGGAGATGCCGCCGCAGCCGGGGCAGACATAGTACACTTCGGTTACGATATAAGTTTCTTCATGCTCGACCTCCACGGTGTCGTAGTGGTAGCGGATATCCTGCCAGCGAATATTGTGATACTCGCCGCAGTGAGGGCACTTTGAACACCAGCGTTCCCGGGTGCCCTCGTTAAACGCCTTCTCGATGGGGCTGTAGCCCTTGATGGTAGGCGTTGAACACTCGTAGCTCTTGGCATTGTAGAAGGTCCGCTGTCTGGCCATGGCCAGCTTCCACGGGTCGCCTTCCTTGCCGGCTTCCACAGCCCATCTGTCCCGCTCATCACCCAGCACGTACCGGATAGGTTTCGATGCCAGGGCATGGGCTTCGGTGCTTCCGCACATGGTCAGGATGCCGCCGGGATAGCTCTTCTGCAGAATCGTGTTGCCGGTGTCGCCCCGTAGCGTCTTGGCCACCTTCTGCCGGAGCGTCTTGCTATCCCGGATCATGGGCGCGATACGGAGCTTGGAATACTCTCGCGCGTCACCGTTGGTGGGTTCAATCATCAGGATGGAGCCGGGATCCTGGTCGATAATGTAGCCGATGATGTTGTTCATGGCTTCGGATTTACCGACCTGGGACGCGGCCACCATGACGATATGCCGGATTTTGGGATCCGTGAAGGCGTCCATCACGTCCTTCAGATACGGTGTTTTCCGTGTCCTCCACGGTCCGGCTTCTGCAGATGATTCGGGAGACAGCCGGCGAAACTTGTCCGCCCACTGGGAAACAGTCAGATCATCAGCGACCAGGAACGACCGGATCTGCTTCTTCAGCTCCCGGTTCAGCTTCTTCGCGCCGATGCGCTGATTATCAGAGATCATCTGAATCATCCTCTGCCTTTTCTGCCATGTTCTCCCGTTCTCTCACCAGCTCTTCATACTTCTCCGGATCATACTCATACTCGCTGAGCTCCCGGAGGATGTCCTTCACCGTGTCCTTGATGATCACGGAGCACTCTTCAGCCGTCTCACACAGCGACAGCTCCACGCTCATCCGGCCCGGCAGGCTCAGTAGGGATTGCTTTATCGTGTCCACAAGGCTTTGAGTGAAGGCCTGCACATCCTCGGAGCGGTGCATCTTGCCCTTCAGCTCGTCCGCCTGCAGCTGCGCCATGGTCGCTTTGGCGGCTTTCAGCTTCACCTCAGCGGCCATCTTGGCCTTGTCCAGCTTCTTTTCGTCCTCGGTCTTCTTCGATTTCTCTTGGAGCGAGTCCAGATGCTCCTTCACAGTGTCCATCAGGTTAAAGAAGCTGCCGTTGTCGGTCATCTCCCGTGTCAGCGTTCCCGCTGACACCAGCTGACCGATGTATTGCTTGGAAACACCGAGCAAGGAGCACAGATCCACCGTCTTCAGATGGATGTTCATTCCAGTCTGGAGAATGTACACGTTTTCGTCATCGAAAATGACGTTCGGCTTGTCGGCCATCTGTGCTCCTTTCCCGGGTTTCCGTCAAGTAAACCACCGGATTTTTTCTTAATATCGTTGCAAAAGTTGGGCGGCGAACGGGCGCAGCTCTTTTCTCGGCCGTTCACAGTACCTTTTTCCCCGGCGCGATCGTCAAAACCATACCCATTTTTTCCTGCTTTGGCCAAAAAACGCTTTCAGCTTGGGCCGCGCTGAAAAACAAACCAATGCGCGAGCGCGAGTGTGGCGCTGTGTGAGCATTTGGTGATGGGAATTGGGATATTGGACCGGGTTCTGTACGGGGGATGGCATGTGTACGCCCCGCCCTCTGCAGAAGGGGTATCATTTCCTCCGCGCTGTGTGCGCAGCGATTGCTGCAGGGCTTTCGATCACAAGACCTTCTTGTAGATCGTGGCCTTACTGTAGCCCTCTACGCCCTTTGTCATCATCTCCAGGAAGTCTTCCCGGGAGAAGTCAGACAGGCGGAAGACCTCTTCTCTGGTCATGCCGAGCTGTTTTGAAATCTCGGGAACGCTCTTGCCTTCATTCAGCAGCCCTTGGATGATACTCTTCATCGGTCCCAGGACGTGCGTTCCTCTCGCCCGATTATGGGTGATAGTTCCATAGATGTCCGCGGACTCATTTCCAGCATGGTCCACGATTACCACGGGAACTTTTCCTCCGAGCTTAGATAAAAGCGGCTCACGACCTGCCACTGTCCAGCGGTGAAATCCGTCTATGATAGTGAAATCCGGACGAACCACGATAGGCAATGTCCAGCCGTTGGTCAGGATTGATTGGACGAGCAGTTTCATGTTCTCGTCCGAGACTACATTTGGGTTGTAACCGTTGGCGTGTAGCTTTTCGCGGTCAACCCACTGCAGGGATTTGAGCGGGGCGAATAATGCGTTATCCATCTGTACTCACCCCCTTTCCCGCAGGAGATGATTTCTTGGCGTACTTCACATAATCCGTGAAGATGTCCGTATAGATGGCGCGTAGCGTCCGCTTCTTCGGATCTCCGGCCCTCATGCCCTCGTACATCTTTTTGAAATGCCGTTCGGTCATAAAGGAGAAGCCGTTCACATACAGCTTCTTGTAGGACTTGGCCACGTCCCGCCGGGCCGGTGTGGTGAAATACAGTTCCGGGTGGTCGAACAGCATCTCTTTACAGAGGGCTTTGTAGTCCTTCTTCTCCTGGTGCTCTTCGAGCTTTGCTCTCTTCCGGGTGGATCTGTGGAACATCTCACTGTCCCAGTAGAGCAGAGCCAGGTATGCGTTCGGCTCGCGCTTCTGGATCCTGTCCCACAGATCAGGATCAGTCTCAGCGACCCACCGCAGACCGGCAATAGATTCAGCTCCGAAGAAATTGCACAGGCGCAGCTGATGCTTATTGACGCCCACTCTGTACAGATCGATGTATGACTGGGGGAAATGCAGGTGGTGCTCTTTGATATAGAGCCACACGTCGCTGTCGTGCCAGTCATATATCGGGTAAACAAGGTTGTTCCCGGTGACGTTGCCGGCGGTCATGTTCACGGTTGCCAGATACTTCAGCCGCTGGACACTCTCGCAGGCTCTCACGCCTACCATCATCAGGCCGTCCTTACTCACCTTGGGAAGGAAGGTCTGATAATTCATCTGCCCGGCGTATTCCAGGGCCGGGTCTCTGAGGATCGCGAAGGGCGGCGCCTTTCTCATCCAGACGTCTTCCTTACCCGGTTCCCATGTGATCCATGATTCATCATCCTGGAGCTGATGCAGCATGGAGACCTGTTTGACAGGCAGGCAATACCAGCGGTATTCCGCGCCCATCCGGAGGAATTTCTTTCGCCATTCCTCGGTCATCTCCAGCATGGAAGGGTAGATGCTTTCCTCATCAATGAAGCACACCGTCAGCTGATGCAGATCGATCTTGCCGGCCATGGCCAGTTCCCAGATCATCCCGCACAGGCAGAGGGTGTCTTTTCCTCCGGAGAAGGCCAGATACACCTTCACTCCGTTGGAGAATGTATTGAGAATACGCTGTTGAGCTGCTTCCACCACGTTCATCTTGCCGGTGACTTTCATGATGGCCATGACCGTCACCTCACATCCAGATGCGCTCGCCGCATTTGGGGCACAGAATAAAGCGCTTCGGGAGGGCTTCAGGCGGGGCGTCCGGCGCCGGGGGCGGGGTAGGCTTAATTTCCTCCGCGGCTGCGGCGTGCTCGACCTCCTGGGCCTCGTAGCGCTCCGCTGTTGTGGCGATCTGCTGTTTGGTGTTGTCGTTGATCGTACCGTAACCGCTCAGCATTTCATCCACGTCGCCCAGATCTGCGGTGATGGTTTCCAGCAGTTCCAGATCATACCCGGGGATTTCCAGATCGTCTCCCAGATCCCGGAGGAATTCCTCGAAGACGTCCATGTCATCCACGCCCAGGCTGTAGATCTTATTGTCCGCCAGCATGAGCTTTTTCTTCTCATTCGGGGACAGACCCTTCATCACGTACACGTCGGCTTCCGTCTCGCCTTTGGCCATGAGAGCCGCATACAGGCCGTTGCCGGCAAGGATCGTGTTATCCTCGTCGACAACGATCGGGCGTATCTGTCCGAAGCTCTCAAGGCTCCGCACGAACTCTCTGACCTGCTTCTCGGAATGGATCCGGACATTCTTCTCCGGCGGCTTCAGTGCTGACAGTTTCATCCGCGTCACTTTCATTTCGTCAGCACCCCCTTCCGCTTTTCAAGGAGATGCCAGACCAGCGCGGCAGCGAACATGGCGAAGACCATCCAGATACGCGAGTTCTGCATGACGGTCCATACACCCATGACGCCCATAGGCACCAGCAGCTGCCAGGACGCAACCGCGGCTATATCGATGCAAACACCGATCTTCTTTCCGAAGTTGACCATTGTGCCGTAGAGGAAAGAGGACAGGGACGAAATCGCCACCAGAGACACCAGGATGCCTTTCAGCAGATCCACGATGGGTGAATAGGTGGTGAACGCACCGGCCAGGACGAACAGCAGATAGAATCCGAACAGAAGACCGCCCATCACAAAGGGCCGCTTCATGTCGATCCGCTTTGTCTCGTCCTCGTTCGCGTCGTTATAATCCAGCAGTTCCCAGAAGGTGGGATAGAAGAATGTGCCGAATGTCAGTGTGATGCAGGTCCAGCCCTTGGCCTTGATCTCTGCCGGCACGATTTCCGTGCTGATGGGATGGATCCCGTTGGTGATCATGGAATAGATCACCAGGATAAAGATCAGGCCGTACACCAGAAACCAGCTCATGTTGTCCGTGGCCACGTTCCGGAAGGTTGCCCTCTTCAGGTAGAAGATGATGAAGAAGATGCTCACGCCGTACACGATGATGGTGCTGGCCGTGCTGCCGATCACGGTTGGACTCAGCATCTCCAGGATGCCGTTCATGTTCAGCCAGATCTGGAACACGCACATCAGGCCCATGATGATCTGTACCGGCTTTGAGTTGGCCACCTGCCGAAGCTTTGGAAATCGCTGTGCCAACAGGCCAAATACGATACAGGCCAGCGTGTTACCCAGCGCCCACAGCAGCCAGGGGAATATCCCGGCGGTCTGGGCTACCTTGGTACCGACAATGAAGGATCCTGTACCGGCCCATGTGGCCGCGATGCTCATTGCGTAGTAAAACTTGGGATTGGTCTTAAAACTCGCTCTCAACTTAGCGAACATGTTGTTTTGCTCCTTTCAATCTCGACGCGCTTTAGGCGAAGTCGGCGCGAAATTGCCAAACACGATACAGGCCAGCGTCCAGGAGCGGAACACTGCTGCGGAACCTCCTTTCCACAAAAATAGGAGAGTCAGCGTTTGGAAACTGCTCTCCCTGTCGGTTCAGAATTTTACAGCCTGCATCATATCATGGTTTTTCCGGACATGCCGGACATTTCGGACAAATTTGGGGAAAATCGTTCGTGAAAATTTGAAAATTAACTTGACGCCTGTACGTCAAGATTAAAGAAAAAGACCGCCAAGCTTTGAAAACACTACGTTTTCTTACTTGACGGCCATTTGCTTTTGGATTCAAATAATCTTTTAATCTTCGGTGTCGTCAAAGAGTCTTTTCTCGATCGTCCACCTATCCGTGCCGCGCATCATGGCCACCAGGAAGGAATTGTACTCGATCCCCATGATCTCCGCGCACTTCTTTCCCGGAAGATCGATGGCGATGCATTTATCCGTCCGGTTGTCCCAGACCGTGTATAGCACCGTATGTCCCTGCTGGCTCTTTCTGTGGCCTTTCCGTTCGATCCTGCCGGCGGCTTCTTCCAGGAGCTTTCGCTGCCAGTCCTCGGTGATTCCTTCTTCGGCGATTCTCCGCAGCTCCTTCGCGATTGCCTGATTGGTTCTGGGGGCCATGTTTACCCCTCCCGATGCAGACTCTTTTCCGGATCAAATCCTTGCGGATACCGCTTCCTCAGCTTATCAATGTTCCGCTGAGCGATTTCGTCCATCCAGATCCCCAGCGCTGTGGCCGTCTCCGACACATACCAGAGCACATCGCCCAGCTCATCGATCATCTTATCTTTGATCTCCCGTCCATCCTGATACAGCGCCTTTTTCAGCAGATCCGCGCATTCGCCAGCTTCACCGGAGAGCCCAAGGCATCCGTTTGTCAGGTGATTCATGCTGTCAAGATCCTTCCTACTGGTTCTTAAGGCCAGTTCCTGGTATTCATTCAGCGTCATCTTCTTCTAACCTCCATTTCCAATTCTGTTTCAGTGATCCTCCGCAGTCCCGCCATCTCCGGAACGCTTCGCTGTCTATATTCGCATCCGGAGAACACTTCTCGATATCCGTAAAAGCGCAGACCTTGCATGATTTCACTTCCTGGATATCGTTCCAGAGCTCTTCGAGTGTTTTCATGGCCACCTGCAGCACTTCCTTGTCGTGGTGCGCGTTGACAATTCCAACATCAATGATCCGGTCAAGCTCCTTCATCATCTCTGCTCTGGTCATTTTCGGCACCTCCTTCAGACCATTCAATCTTCACATTTATCGGGCCTGGCTGTGGTGGCAGGAACAAATCACACTGATATGTCATAGGGAACGGATAAGGTTTTTCGGGAAGCCCCTTCAGCCGGCGCCGTCTATTCTTTTCGTCCCATCGAATAGCTCTTCGTTCTTTTCTGGGTGATAACCCAAGCTGCCTAAGCTTCTCAAAGACTTCATTTGCCGTGCTTGCTGTCGGAATTATTCTTTCCAGGGCTTCTGCTATGCTCCGCACAGCAGCATCCGACAATATCCAGCTGCCCGTATGCTCCAGCGGAGGAAGGCAGTCATACTCCTGATCCATCCGGTTCACCGCCTTTCACATAGCACCAGCTCTGCGGCGGCTTATCAATACCAAAATCGCTCAGTTTCTTCGGCTGGCCATAGGTAATCAGGCTCCGGATCCGCCACTTGAAGATCTGTCCTTCTCCGGCGTATTCCCTGGCTTCATCCACCGTCAGGCAGGTGTCAGCAAGGAATACCTTGTCGATGCTCACGCCCCGGGCCTGATTCACATCGTCGCAGATGAATTCTGCGACCACGCCTTTCCCTCTGGTTTCATAGATAAAGCAGTGCAGGGGAAACGGCGCACGGGGCGCCGTCTTTCTGATCTCTGCTTTCTTCTCCAGGTTAATAATCTTCTGCACCCATTTGGGCTGGATGCTGATCATGATCTTTGTCATTCTACATTTCCTCCGCACAGTCTGATCACATATTTCCAGTCAGCTGACAGAACAATAGCAATCGCCTTTGCATGGTCTTCAGGCGGTACCTTTTCTCTGGCGTTATATCTGTGCATCGTAACTTCCGTTATGCCGGTATCCCTCGCCAGATCACGAAGCGTAATATTCTTCGCAAGCGCCAGTTCTGAAAGGCTTTCTGCCTGATCTCCACGCAGCTTGGCCAATAATGCATCGCTTACCCAGTAGCGTTTGATGGTGTCCCGAAGTGTCTTGGCTTCCTCGATACCCTCCCGGAACCGGTATTCCCGCTGGCACATGCGCAGGAACGCATATCCCAGAAACTCATTGATCGTGGCGTAGGTTGAATTGCAGGCAATTCCGATCGCCTGACCGTTGCAGTAGAGCATCTTATCATCTGCCTTGACTTCGATATTCAGCTCCTTGGCCATGGGCTCGATCAGCTCCAGGGCACGTTTCGTGTCATTTGTCATGTCCATCCTCCCAGATTGTTTCCCACGGTCCCATGCTCAAACGAACCATGATCGTCTTTTTTTCCGGATCAATATGCATCCCGGTCTTCCAGGGGAAGTTTGCGCAGTTGATTCCGGCTTCCTTGGCGGCTTCTGCAAGGATCTTATCCGGACCGTAATCCACCCAGATGCTCTGCCACATCATCCGATACTTTGCAGTCATGATTTTCTCTGCCAAGATCTCTTCGAACCGCTCCAGGGCCCCAACCTTCGGCGGCTCGTTCATCGTGTCGGCCAGAATCCCGGCGAATACGCTGGCCAGATCACCGCCGCGGTTGTTGTGATGCGCGGTTCCATCCGCTCTCTCGGCCCACCAGTGAGCAGCTGCCCGGGCCATTGCCTCGGGCACTTCGTTACGTACAGCTTCCATTTTCGTCTCCTTTCAGTCTGCTTCTTCGATAAACTCAGGCATCGGGCCGAACTCTCCGGCCAGACACATGGATGTCGCACAGCAGGCAATCGTCATGAGCGTATGCTCCATGGCATTCCAGTCAACATGTTCTTTCTTGCCCCTTTGCCCAGCGGTCTTCTGGGTGGTCATCCGGATCAGTCTGGCCACAGAGTCCTTCAGAGATTCCTTGTCGTTCTCTGTGCCCAGATTGCCGGCATTGGCCTTCAGCCAAAACATGGCCCACATGGTATCCTTGCAGTTTTTCTTCCAGTCAATCTGCATCGTTCGTCTCCTTAGTCTCCGGATGGTCTGTCTCTGCAGAGCCTTAATCCGGAGGAATCGTTACCTGGCGTTTACATTGACGCCTTTCGGGGTCCCGTACTTCTCGATGAACCGTTTCCGGCCGTACGGCGTCCGGACGAACATCTGCATGCTGAGGATGCATTTCCTCGTGCACTTCGGACAGAGATTGAATTCCAACGGAGGATCCGCCAGATCATTCCTGATGTGCTGCAGAGGGCCTTCATAATTGCAGCTGTCGCACTTTCCGGCGTTCATGGATCATCCCTTCTTTCTGGACTTCCGGAACTTTTCAGCTCCGGGACAGGTGGCGAAATGGCTAATATAGCCAATCCCGGTCGCCTTCTGCGGATCGTCCGTCAGCTCCGCGCTCAGCACTTCGCCGTTGGGCGTCACAATCTTCTGGCTCCCGCCGGCCTTCTGGATGTAGTAAACGCTCTCCGCGTTTACGGGCATCGTCTTGTCCTTGCCGGCGATCTTGATAAAGCCGATCTTGGCCTTACAGTCCCGGCATTCAGTCACTCTCATGGTTCCAATCATTTTCCCGTCTCCTTTACATCGTCTTGATAATCCAGATCAGAAACAGTATTCCCAGCACAACCCATACCCAGATCATCACATCTTCCCCCTCGGATGAAGCAGCCGGTACCAGAACGTGGGCCGGAAGTGCGGACACTTCGGGCCGTAGCAGTGATTGCGAATAGCTCCGTCATACCCGCAGCGCAGTTTCCACTTGCCATTCTGCGTCTTGATTTCCTTGTACATGTGGCAGGGCTTTCTGATAATCATTCGTTCCACTCCCTCTGGCTGGCCTGGGCCAGCGCCTTACTCATCCTCCGGACCGTCTCTTCCAGATCCTCGATCCGGGCCTTCTGTTTCTGAATCACTTCCAGAGCGTCTTTCATCAGCCGTCCGCCGCACATCAGCGCGGCGATGTCCGAATTATCCCAGTAGCAGCACCGGTAGCAGTCCTTTTTCCATTCTCCGGATGCGTCCCGTACCCACTCGCTGCAGACGCTGAGAGCCTGTTCCACCTTTTCACGGGGCGACCCCCGTTCCTTGAGCTGCACCGCCCTTTCTGCGTCATTCAGCATGGTTTCCTCGGTCATCCTTGTCCCTCCCTTCTTTCTCCAGGTATCGATCCACCATTTTCCGGACTGAATCATCCGTGTACATGCATCCGGCTTCGTCTGCAACCTCGCTCCAGGGTCTCCTTTCCTTGAACCGGAGGGACATAATCAGATTGACCTGGATGTCATCGATGTCATCTATCCACTGATTGATGGATCGTTCCTCCGCTTCGTATCCGCGGACCATCTCTTCCAGCTCGTTCTTCTTGTCCACCAGCTCCGGGACGCCTTCGCCCAGCTTGTCGTGGACACCGCCGCCGTGCGGCATTCCCGTCAGGGAGGGAGATATGGCCGTCAAACGTTCCATAATCCGCTGGATCTCCCGCTTTTTTATGGCAATCTGTTTCGGCAGATAAAACAGCCGATACAGCGTTTTCTTGTCCATATCTCCCCGTCACCTCCGGTAGTCAGTTGCAGCTGACGTCATTCCTCGTCTTCCAGGTCTTCGTCATCCTCTTCCACGTCAAACATGGAAGTCTGGCCGTTGATGCTCTTCAGCCCGTAGGTTCCCTCATCCTTGGTCAGCTCGTAGTCCCCGCCGAACTCGCCGTCAAAGGCTTCCTTCAGCGGTACGTTGCTTTCGGCCTTCCACTTGAACCTGGGCACCGTCGCGTCCCGGTAGTCCTTCTCGGTCGTGACCGGGATCTTGTCCTTGTTGATCGTGATGGACAGCGTCACCTTCCCGGTGTCGCTCTTGGCTTCGTCCATCTTCTTCAGACAGTCCTGCAGGGCCTGGGTCAGGTCGCCCTTCATGGCGCTAAGCGTTCCGCTGGCAAGGTTGATCGGCATAAAGTCTTTCATGGGTTTTCCGTCTCCTTTCATTATTCGACCGCGATGCCATCATCGCAGTAGGAATCAAGGTTCTTGTGCTTCTTCTGGATCGGGCAGTAGACCCGGGTCGTTTCCCGCTCTGTGGCGTTAAGGCAGTTCCGGCAGCAGACAACGGTGGTCACGTCCAGCGCCTTGCAGTTGTTCAACGCCTGATCGGCGCTTTCGATCGCATCGTTCCATCCGTCCCGGTACCCGCTCTTCCGCATCTGCAGCGTCTTGCCCTTCAGCCTTCGCATCTGGACATGGGCGTCATACCGGCTAATCGCGTCGCCTTCCATGCTTCTTCGTCACTTCCTCTTCTGTGGTGTCAATGATCCGGCCCTTCATATCATCGGGGCATTTCTCAAGGTATTCAGCCAGGTCGGAGCGTTTGTCACTGCCCCACATGTCCCGCCATGCCCCGCCGTACCAGATCTGCAGCAGCCACCTATACTTTTTGTCCATCCGGCACCTCGGCTTTCTGCACCATCGCAGCCGCGAGGATCCGCTTTGCCTGAGCCTCCGCAATTCGTCTGCAAAGGCGCTTATTCGCGCTGCATTGCGTTTTGCAGTAGCCCCGCCGCCGGCACATGGCACAGTTCCCATTGGCTTTCCACTGGTCATGGATCGGTGAATCGCTCATCCAGCATTCCTCCTATCGTTTTGGCTCCGGGAAGGAACCTCTGTCCGCAGCTGACGCACTGCTCCGCGCAGTACACGAAATCTCCGCACCGGGGGCAGGTGCAAATCACATGCCCGTTCCGGTCCTCTGTTCGCGCTTCCCGGGGCGGCAGGCGTTTCCCAATGGAGAACACGATCCTGCGTTTCAACCGCCCTGCTGCGGCCCACAGACGCGCACAGGGCGGCTCCCGTGGGGCTTCGGGCACGTCATGGTAATCATTTGGTGCCGGTAGCATCATTCTTTTCCTCCTTCCCGTACTCGGCGATGACGATGGTCACGTTCGGCACCTCCGCGTAATGCTTTTTGCTCACCTTGGCCACGATCTGGCTGTCATCCTTGTAGGCCACCTTGTTCAGCGCGTCCATGACCGCCTTGTCCAGGTTGTCAAGGTCCGGCTTCACGGTGGGCCGGATGACCTTCTGCAGCATCGCCGGAATGTTTTTCTTCGGCGTGCTCTTCGGGATCCGGAATCCGTAGTAGATCTTCGCCAGCAGCTGCCCCTCCATGGGGGTGTTTCCATGCTCCCTTATCCACGCGTCACGGATTTTTTTTTCGTAATTGGCCGTGGTGCTGGGGGTGTAGATTCTGGCATGACCGCCGACAACCGTTGCCCTCGGGCGTTCCTTCGGTGCCGGCTCCACCGTGATACTGAGTCGCTTTTCCATTTACATCCCTCCTGTCAGATCGAACATCAGCTGACCTTCGCTCATGCTCCGTTTGATCTTCGTTGCTGTGATCAAGTTGGACATTTGCGACGTTTTTTGTGCATTTTGATCCGCTTTTTGCGGATTTTTCGACGTTTCCGGGGGATAAAATACACTTTCCAGCGCTTTTGGCTCTTCGGGCGGGTTCTCGCTCGCCTTCGTCTTCGCAGGCTCCGGAACCGCCCTCCTGGTCGCTCCCAGCAGCATGTCCATCCGTCTGGCGAAAATGCGTCCGGACCATACTGGCCCGTAGAGCATCGGGAGATACCAGGTGTTGGATTTCCCGTCGCCCATCAGCAGATCTCCGACGTCCGGATTCGCCAGGCTGTCTCCGATCCGGATCCGGCCTGCGCAGCCCAGAAGCGCCAGCTGGATGTAGCACATCATGGCCACCGTGCTGTCCAGATCCTGGGCGATGAAAAGCGCCTGCTGCTGATAGTTCACGCCCATCAGGTACAGCCTTTCGGCCGCGGCGATCAGTGTCGCGCCGGCGCCGCAGGCGCAGTCGTTGATGCTGATCCATCCGCGCTCTTCCAGCTGCTGCTTCACTTTTTCCTCCGGCATGGCCATGCTGGCCATCGCCTGGCAGACGCACATGGGGGTGAAGCACTGCCCGTGCCATTTGCTGCCCATGTCCAACTGCATATACATGCTCCCGAGGAAGTCCTGGAACGGGTTACGTTCCAGGCTGTCCACCAGAATGCAGAACAGGTCTGCAAAGCGTTTGAATTCCTCGGGCTTATACTTTTCAGCGATCCGGATGTAATCCCGGTTCCGGGCTTCCTTATGGTTCAGGTCTACCGTGTTCACCAGCTCAATGGCGAACAGATGAACCATGTCATTCCACCGGTCCCAGTTTCCGTTCCACTGGCAGATACTGTTGAATGCCTTCACGAACTCCCGGGCGTCTGCTCCCCGGACAGTCCCGGAACTCATGCCTTGCTGAAGTACGGATAGGTTCCGTCCTTCAGCTGCTGTTCCGTATCGCTCATCTGGTACCCGTTAGCCACCAGGTAATCGTAGTAGGCATCAAGGATCGTGTTTTCTTTCCACCGCGGCATCTCACGCTGGTATCCCTCGTAGTAGCAGGTCTTATTGTCTGCATCGAAAAGACACCGGATCAGTTTTGCCCACTCGTTCATAGGCATACCGGACAGCTTCTGCATTGCCGTCTGAATCCGTTCGTTGTACGATGTCGTTTCCAATGTCGTTTCCAGTCCGAACAGGCCCTTGATGTTATCGCTGATGCTGACGTATTCCAGTTCTCCGAGCACAACAGCGACCATCAGAGAGTGCATCATCTTCGGCACGTTCTTCTGGGTCACCGACAGGCCATCTGCGAATTCTCTCCGCAGCTGCCTGGCCAGCTCTGTATCCTTCTTCACGTTTTCCCAGGCTTCTGCAATCCGCTTTTCCTCGGCCTTTTCTTCCTCAGTCTTCGGCACCGGATCAGCCCTCTTGTGCTTCGTAAAGAACTCGATCTCGTTGTCATCCAGGAAGTAGAACAACTCGTCCTTTTTCTTTGCTTCCGGGATCAGCTGATCACCTGGTTTCCACTCGTACAGCTTCACTGTCCAATCGTAGTGTCTGTCGTACTCGCTGCTGTAGCGTTTTCCGTCCGGCAGCTTGTTGATGTGCGCAGCGCGAAGGATCTTTTTGATTTCAGGAAGGGCTTTCGCCGATTCCTGATCTCTCCATGTCTTTCCGTATTCCCAGGCGAAATCACTGGTGCCAAGCTTATTCAACAGCGCGTTCCGCTTTTTCAGATCATCAATCTTGGCCAGCTTATCAAACTCGGCCATGCTGATCTGCCGATTTCCGGCGGCTTCATCCTCACACACTTTTTTCAGTGCCTTCGGATCCAGTTCGGCCATTTTCAGCCGACGTTTCACGGTGGCTTTGCTGAAGCCAGTACGCTCCGCGATCTGATCTTCGTTAAATCCCAGATCCATCATCATCTGGAATCCCTGAGCCTGTTCATACACCGTCAGGTCCTGCCGCTGCATGTTCTCCTGAAGCATCGTGGCTACCTGTTCCTCGTGACCCATATCCGAGATCACGCAGGGCAGCTCCGTCAGCCCTGCAGCTGCGGCTGCTTCCAATCTCCGGTTGCCAATCACGACCCAGAACAGGTGATATCCGCTCTTCTGATCTTCCTTGCTCAGACGGTCAGCGTCAGCGGTGACTACAGTCAGGTTCTGCAGAATCCCGCGAACTCTGACAGATTCCGTCAGCTCCGACAGATCTCCCAGATCCTTCCGGGGATTGTCCGGATGATGACGAAGAAACTGAATGGGGATCATCTCAATCCTGTCCATCGTCAATCTCCTCCTGAATCGCCTCAAGGGCAAAATCGCTCCTGCCGGGCAGGATCTTGATGCGGATGCAATCAGCGCTCACATAGAATGTGGTCGTTCCCTTCAGATCTTCACCCAGAACAACCTCACCGTCGGGGCCTTTCCGGATATAATCCGCGTCCTCGCCGTCGTACATCAGCTGAACGAGATCCGGGAACACGCTGTGCATCCGGCACAGCGCCAGCTTAATCTCCCGGTTGTCCGTCATGATGGTTGCCACCCCATCACGCTCCATCCTGTGCCAGAAGGTCTTTTCTCCGATCGTTACCTTGTAGGGAAGTTCCATGGTTTGTTTCTCCTTTCGTTTCTGTCATTCAATGATTTCCGTCATTTTCCGAATCGCCTTCGGAATCTCTGCTGCCAGGTTCAGCCAGTCTTTTATCGTCAGCGCAAGCACGTTCAGCTGCCGGTCATCGTAGAAATTTGACTGGAAGATATACAGGTCTTTCTCCCGGTTGTATTCCCAGACGCCCAACTTGCTGTCCATCTTCTTGACGCTGAAGACCATTTCTTCTTCGCCGATTGGATAGATCGGCTTCGCGTCCTTCGCGGTCTTGATTTCCTCAAGCATCTCCCTGGCAACAGCCGCAACCCTCTGGTAGCCATCAGGTTCCTCCGGCAA
>Ga0256404_1008248_pt1 | contig 15809 bp, 14 predicted proteins | sample RumenRJG_01DNA_FD_185990 | JGI IMG/M metagenome (GOLD analysis project Ga0256404, IMG submission 185990) | Bovine rumen microbial communities from Lethbridge, Alberta, Canada - RJG_01 | ecosystem: Host-associated > Mammals > Digestive system > Stomach > Rumen | place: Canada: Alberta | collected...
TATATTTTAATTGTTCATTCATTCTTAATTCAACCTTTCTCACGTTTCCACCTCAGTGGAGTATTATATCATATTTGAGACATTTTCCTGGAATAACACTTAAGACATTATCATAGAATAATCATAATTTCTTGAAATAAATATTAAAATAGAATTATTGTCATATAATAATATTTATGATATTATATTTAGTAGATAGAAGGTGTGATATGAATAATAAATCATTAAAAAGTTTTATAAGAATTATGATTATGTTTGTATTAATATTTGTAATTATTAGTAGTTGTTTTAATGGTAGTAAGAAAAAGAATGTATTTAGAATTATTGCATCAACATCAACACGTAATATGGAATCTAGTATAAAGAAGTTTGCAAAAGATGAAGGTTTTAGTGTTGATATTGATTACTATGGAGATTTAGAGATAGTTGATATTTTAAATGAAAATGCAAGTGATTATGATGCAGTATGGATTTCTAATTCAATATGGCTATATAATCTAGAGAACAGTAATATTATTACTGATAGTAAGTCTATTATAATTGATCCTGTTGTACTTGGTATTGAGAAGAGTAAGGCTATAGAATTAGGTTATGTAGATAAAGATATTTATAATAAAGATATACTTGAGAGTGTTAGAAATGGAGATTTAAAATATATAATGTCTTCTGTTACTAAGACTAATACTGGGGCTACTACATATTTGAATTTCTTAAATAGTCTTGCCGGTAATCCTGAAGTACTAACAAGTGAAATGCTAAATAATGATACTTTACTTAATGATTTAAAAGATTTATTTAAGGGAGTAGAAAGAGTATCAGGAGATGAAGATTATTTACTTGAGATTTATGATAATGGTAATTATAATGCAATGTTTAATTATGAAAGCACTTTAATTAATTATAATAAAAAAAGAGTAAGTAAGGGTTTAGAGCCACTATACTTAGTTTATCCTAAGGATGGAGTTGCGATTAATGATATGCCTATTGCGTACATTAATAATGATTTAAATGATACTAAGAAGAAAGAAAAGTTTACTAAATTACAGGAATATTTAAGAAGCGATGAAATGATTAGTAGGATGGAAAGCCTAGGTTATCGTTCTTGGTATGGTGGTATTAAAGAGGATACTGATAAAAGTGTATTTAATCCCGATTGGGGAATTGATACTACTAAGTATTTAAAAGATATGAAGTTTCCTAGTAAAAAGGTAATGAGTGAAGCTATTAACTTATATATTGAGAAATTAAGAAAACCTACACATGTAGTATTTTGTCTAGATGTATCTGGTAGTATGTATGGAGAGGGACTAGATACTCTTAAAGATGCAATGAATTATATTTTAAATTATGAAACTGCATCTAAAGATAAATTACAGTTTTCTGATACTGATAAAATAACTATTATAACTTTTGACGATACTTATAAGGTATATGATACTAAGTTAGGTAATGATACAGAGAGTGTAATATCTATTATAAACTTACTTGATGTAGGTGGCGCTACTAACATATATGATACAAGTGTTGAAGCACTTGAAATACTTGATAAGGATGATTCTAATGAATATACTAAAACTGTAATACTTATGACTGATGGTATGTCTAATGTAGGTAGTTTTTATGATTTAGAATCTTATTATAAAAAGAATAAGTTAGATATTCCAATTTATAGTATTACATTTGGCGATTCTTCAGAGTATCAATTAAGAGAGATTGCACTTCTTACTAACGGTAAAGTATTTGATGGTAAACACAACTTAAAGAGTGCATTTAAGGAAGTAAGGAGTTATAACTAATGAAGGGTAAAGAGATTATTTCTGCACTAGTAGGTTCATCATTTTTTGCAGTACCTTATATTGCTCTAGCTACACCGCTCGCACCCGCACTTGCGATAGGTGCAGGAGCCTTTGTTGCATCAGAGTTAGTTCTATCTAGTTATAAACCTAAAGAAACACTAAAGACTACTAATGTTAGTTTATATACTAAGTTAAATAAGGCAAAGAAAGATAATAAAAAAATATTAGAACTAATACCTAAAATAGAAAATATAGATACTAGAAAGAATCTAAATGAAATAAATGATATAGTTAATAAAATAATTAAAGAAGTAGAAAAAAGACCTAAGAAAGCAGATAATATTAAGAACTTCTTTGATTATTACTTACCAGTATTAGTTAAGATTACTGATAGATATGATGAGATAGAAAATCAAAAATTAGTATCTACTGAAGGAGAAGAGTTTATTGCAAAGGCTGATACTATGATTAGTAATACTAAAGATGCTTTTAATACGATACTTGCGTCCCTTTATGAAAAAGATATAATGGATATAGATGCTGATATGAAGATATTTGATATGATGTTAAAAGCAGAAGGTATTACAAATGATAGTTCAATTATGAAACAAGCTAAGAAAGGAGTAAAACATGAAAAATAAGAAGTTATTTATTGGAATTGGTATATTTATAGTATTAATTATAAGTATTATTGTTATAAAGAATCTCGGAGATAAAGGAATTACTGGTAATAAGTTAACAGATGTATTTGTAGCAACCGGTGGAGGTAAAGAAGATTTCTTATCAGATAAAGAAGTTATAAAAATACTTAAGAATAAATATCATATTAATCCAGTATTTGATACTTGGAGTAATGGTAAGACTATAACTAAACCACTTATTAGAGAGTCTATTGGACTAGGTAATAGTAATATAGTAGATGATATTGCATCTGGTAAGGAATATTCAGTATTATCTAGTGGAGTATCTAAGTATGATGCACTCTTTACATCAGATCAAAGATTTTATGATTATTATAAATTACAACCTAACAAGGAATTAGGAGAAGCTGATAGATATACGGTATTAGATGGAGGCCTTACATTAAATACTCCGATAGTAATATATAGTTGGGGTAAAGTAGTAGATGCTTTAATTAATGAAGGGATTGTTACTAATACTGATGGCGTATATTATATAACTGATATGAATAAGTTAATTAATTATATTTTAGAAGGTAAGAGTTGGTCAGATATTGGTCTTACTGAGTTATATGGTAATATAAATATTGCATCAACTGATCCAGTATCATCATCACCAGGGGCTACTTATTATGGATTATTACTTTCAATATTATCTGGTGGACAAGTAACTAATGATAATATAGAAGCAAATTTACCTAAATTAAAAGAGTTCTATACTAAGTCAGGATATATGAATAATACACCTGCTGATCTTTTTGAAAGATACTTAAAAACTGGATTAGGTGGAGAACCTATGATAGTAGATTACGAAAAGAGTATTATTGATTTTAAAAATTCATCTCCTGATGCATTTGAGCAAGTAAAAGATGATATTAGAGTATTATATCCAACTCCAACAATATGGAACTCACACTGTTTTACCGTATTTAGTGAAAATGGTTCTAAATTATACAAAGCATTAGAAGATAAAAAAATACAAGAAATTGCATTTACCAAATATGGTTTTAGAACTGGTATTACCGGTGGTAACTATAATGTAGATAATATTGGCATAGGTATACCTAAAAGTATCACAAGTACTGTATCTAGTTTAAAGATGGATATATATAATCAATTGATAGAGTACTTGAGGTGATTATGAAGAAAGTATTTAGTTTATTAATTATATTTTTATCGATAATTATATGCAATAAAGTATATGCATATAAGGAATATAAAATAGGTGATAAAGTAACATATAATGATATAGATTTTTATGTTATTAAAGATAGTAATAGTGATAGTGATTATGTTACTTTGTTAAAGGCAGAACCTCTTACAGTAGATGAAGTAAATATGTATGGTGAGGGGCATGTTAATATGCTTGAATCAGATGATGATTATTATTATCAAAGTGCTTATAACGTTAATGGGTATGGAGGAATGACTTACCATGATCAAGATAGTGTTGGAAAATCAAACTATGAAAATAGTGCAGTAAAATATGTAGTAGATTCTTGGGCTGATTCAAATTTTAATAAGCAAGATATAATATCTAAGCGATTGCTAAATTATGATGATATAATTAATAGTATTGGCTATGATAAGAATAACATAATATATGGTTGGTATATTTCTGTTACAGATAAAATTCCAACTTGGTTTTACAATGAAAAATATTGGTATTGGACCATGATTCCTAATGAAAATTCTGATTATGAGTTATGGGTAGTTACAAATGAAGGGCATATAAATACTTCTTCTGCAGTTGGCAATTTCAGTATAGTAGTGCGACCTGTTATTGAATTATATAAAGATGCGATTGAAAATGTTGATGATAATCAAGATAATGAAATTATTGATGATAATAATAAAGAACAAAGTGTGATAGACAATACAGTTGAGTCAAAGCAAAGTGTAACTGTACCAAATACATTAAAAAGCGTATCAGGATTAATTATTTTAATTGGAATGGTACTTGTATGTGTAGGGTTAAATATATTTATAATTGTAAAAAATAGGAGTCATAAATGAAAAAAGTAATAATACTTATATCTTTAATAACTAGTATATTTATTCTAAATAATAAAGTTTATGCATATCAATCTTATAAAATAGGTGATAAAGTAACATATAATGATATAGATTTTTATGTTATTAAAGATAGTAGTAGTGATAGTGATAATGTTACTTTGTTAAAGGCAGAACCTCTTACAGTAGATGAAGTAAATACATATGGAGAGGGACATGCAAATAGATATACATCTGATTCAGTAGGCACAGCATATAACAACAATGGTTATGGTGGAATTGCATATTATACATCAGATGGTTGTGGAGTTGTAAATGGTAATTCTATAAAAACAGGTTGTACCACTAATTATCTAAAATCTGAAATAAAATATGTAGTTGATAGTTGGTCTCAGGATAGAATAAAAAAAAGGATTAAAGAAAGCAAGGTTAATTGATTTTGATGAAGTAGCAATTCTAGGATATGAATACTTTGATAATGGAAGTGTTCAGTATTATTCTAAAACAGATTCTACACCAAGTTGGCTTTATAATGAATATTATTGGTATTGGACAGATAGTTCTTATAATGATTCAGATTTAGACATGTGGTTTATCGGAAACGACGGTTTTCTTAGTCATGCATATATTTATGATGGTCGTGGATTTGTTTATAGAAATAACGGAGCTGTTCGACCAGTAGTGGAATTGTATAAATGTGCAATTGATAATAGTTGTGATAATAATGATAATAAAATAGATATTAATAATAATAGTGAAGATAATAAAGAAAGTGAAAAAGAAGTTATAAACACTAATAAAAATGAATCAAAAACAGAAGTAAAAGTACCAAACACATTAAAAAGTGTATCAGGATTAATTATATTAATTGGAATGGTACTTGTATGTGCTGGGTTAAATATATTTATAATAATTAAGAATAAAGATAGAAAGAAGGATTAAAATGAATGGATTAGAATTAAAAGTTGAAAAGAAGATGGAAGAGGAAGAGGTTAAAGAGATTACTAGTAGTAATGTTACTGAAGAAAAAATTGAAGAGTCACTTAATTACGACTTATTAAGTGAAGAAGAGAAGAAGGCTGTAGATGATTTTAATAGTAAGATTGATATTAATGATGCAACAGAGATTTTACAGTTTGGTGCCCCTGCACAAGATAAAATATCGAAGTTTTCTGATAGTATCTTAGAAGATGTTAAAACTAAGAATACTGGTGAGGTAGGAGAAATGCTAGCTGATTTAGTTAGTCAAATTAAATCATTTGATTCAGATATTGCCGGTAGTAAAAAGAAAGGATTCTTTGCTAAATTATTTTCAAGTGCGAAGAAGGAACTTGATTATATAATTGCTAGATATAGTAAGATAGAGAAGAATATTGATACTATTGAGGGTAATTTAGAAAAAGATAAATTACAAATGCTTAAAGATATTAGTATTTTTGATACTATGTATGAGAAGAATTTAGAGTATTTTAAAGAGATATCTCTATACATAATTGCAGGAGATAGAAAGATTGAAGAATTAAGAACTAAGGTACTTCCTGAATTAAAAGCGAAAGCAGAGAAAAGTGGAGATCAATTAGATATTCAAAAAGTAAATGATATGGAAAGTATGATTACTAGGTTTGAGAAGAAAATATATGATTTAAAAACAACTAGAATTATATCTATTCAAATGGCTCCACAAATTAGACTTTTACAAAACAATGAAGCTGAGTTAGTTGAGAAGATTCAAAGTTCTATTACTAATACAATACCTTTATGGAAGAATCAAATGGTACTTGCCTTAGGTATTAATAATGCAAAACAAGCTTTAAAAACGCAACAAGAAGTATCTAAGCTTACTAATGAGATGTTAGTTAAGAATAGTGAGACATTAAAACAAGGTTCTATTGATATTGCAGAAGAGTCTGAGAAGGCTATTGTTAATATTGAAACATTACAGAAGACTAACCAAAACTTAATTGAAACATTAGATAAAGTAATCGAGATTCATGAACAAGGTCGTATTAAACGTAAAGAAGCAGAGAATACTTTAACTGAGATTGAAAAAGAACTTAAAGCTAAAATGTTAGAAATACATGTAGAAAAGTAGTGATTAAGTGAATAAGATGGATTATTTAAAAGATATTTATACTGATTTCTTTGATGATAAATATAGTGTAGATAATAATACTATTAAGGATAATGGTATAGATATTGACTCAATATATATTACAGATGATTCTAAAGAATTACTTAAAAGAATTATTAGTTATATGGAAGAGTATCATAATAAAGATAATATAGTTTATATTCCTATTAGAATTGTTATTAATACAAATAGTACTAAGACTATAAAAGATGTAATCGATATACTTGTTAGAAGTGCTAAGAAATATTCGTATACTAAGAATAATGATTACCTAGATTATTCTTTATATAAGATTAATAATACTGATTTAACTAAGTATGGTATTGTAAACATTACTGAGTTAAGTGGTATTAATATGGAAGATGATAAGACTCATAAGAAGTTAATGCATGATATTGATAATATAGTAAAAAGCGATGATAAAGTAATAACTATTATATCTGGTAATAATGATTCTATTAATAATTTCTTTTTAGGTTATGAAGATATTAAAAATAATTATTTTAACTATAGTATTACTGGTATTAGTCCTAGTATTCAAGATATATATAATAATATAGCAAGTAGTATAAGTATTAGTGATGAATTAGGGGTTAAAGTAATGGATTATATAACTAAAACTTATAATGATACTAAAGATTATTATAATTATCAAAATGAATTAATTAAGTATATTTCATTTAATAAAGATGTACCTATGATAAAAGAGACTAAGAGTATAGAAGATGTATTTAAAGAACTTGATAGTTTAGTAGGGCTTAATAAAGTTAAAAAAGTATTACATGAATTAGTAGATTTAATGACTCTTAAAAATAAGACAGATAAACTTAGTATTGGTAGTGTTAATATGCATATGGTATTTCTTGGTAATCCTGGTACAGGTAAGACTACTATTGCGAGACTTATTGCAGATATTATGTATAACTTAGGTTATATTAAAGAAAATAAATTAATTGAAGTTAGTAGTAAAGATTTAATAGCTGAATATGTAGGACAAACAGCAATTAAAACTAATAGTGTAATAGAGAAAAGTTTAAATGGAGTATTATTTATTGATGAAGCATATACACTTGCTAGTAATAATAACTCTTATAATGATGAGGCTATAGCTACGCTTATTCAAGCAATGGAGAATTATCGTGATAAATTAATAGTTATATTTGCTGGTTATACAAAAGAAATGCAAGATTTCTTAGATTCAAATTCTGGTATAGTATCAAGAATAGGATATACTTTAGAGTTTGATGATTATACAACTGATGAGTTAATTAAAATATTTATTAACTTTATGAATAAAAGTGGTTTTGTAGTAGAAGATAATGCTATAGAATATTTGAAAAGTATTGTTGATAAAAATAGAAATATGAAAAACTTTGGTAATGCAAGATTTATAAGAAATATATATGAAAAAACTATTATTAAGCATGCTTCTAGGGTTAAAGATAATAAACAAAATAAAATATTAACCACAATAACTAAAGATGATATAAGTATTGATAACTTAATAATAAACTAATGTTTTACTTTTTCTTTACATATATTTAATAATAATTATTAAATTTAATAGCAAATACTAAAAATATTTGCTATAATTATTATTAGGTTGTTAACTAGTTGTGAGGTGGACTTATGGATAATTACGATGAAGAATTAGAAAGAATAAGAAAATATATAGAAGAAAGACGTGCTAATAATTATGGTATGAGTAGTGATAATAAGATTAGTGGAAATAATCCATTATATAATAAAGAAACTACTGAAGTGTTATCGAGGATTAGTAGAAAGAATAATTATCAAGATGATACTGTAAATGATACTGTAAATGATACTGTAAATGATACTGATAATAATAAGAAGAATAATAAAATAGATGATATAGAAAAACTATATGATAAACAAAAAAAGAGTAAGCAACCTAGTAAAAGAAGTAATAGAAATAATAATGGTGAAAAAAAAGAATATGCACCTTATAAAAAACATAATATAATATTTACTATATCAATAATGTTGTTTTTTATGTTTATAACATTTTATATAATTTCTACTCATTCTACTTTACTTATAAGAAAACCTTTTAATACCATATCATTAGTTATAGCTATAATTAGTTTTATTGGTATTATAATTTCATTAATTTTAAAAATAAGACATAGGGATTTATCACATTCAAATAGAAAGTTTAATATTAAATTAACTATAGTAGGTATTATATTTGCTTTATTTTTACTAGCGTTAATACCAATTGTGAATATCTTACGTTTTTGGGAGTATATGGATTTTATTATTGCTCACAAGAAAAAAACTGCACTTTTAATATTTGCAGTAGCATTTATATTATTTGTAATATTTATAATTAGAGTAATTATGCATAAAAGGTTTAAAGATAATACAAGAAGAGTATTATTAACTTTATTCTTGATAAGTTATAGTTCTGCTTTCCTTGGAATGTTATTTACATTCTATGGTCCACTTGAAGGATTTAGAGAGTGGCTAATAACAACAGCTATGCCTACTATGGAACATCAAAAGTATTGTAAATGGTTCTATAGTGATGCTGAAATAGAAAAAGTAATGAGTAAGAATTATGTTGTTGAAAGTGGAGAATCTACTGATGAATCTTTAATTGATAAAAAGAAAGTTACTAAATATAAAGATGAATATGAAAGACAGATATTAGAGCACGAAGAAGGACAAAAATATAAAATTATTAAGCTTGAAGTAGATGGACAAACAGGTTTTTTAGCTGCTATATATGATCCTACTAGTATTAAAGTTGAGGTTACTCAAGAGTTAGGTAGTCGTGGTGAATATGTAACACATATGGCTCAAAGAAATGAAGCTTTACTTGCTATGAATGGTGGAGGATTCTATGATCCAGGTGGAAGTAGCTGGGGTGGTACTCCTACTGGAATAACTATTGCAAATGGTAAAGTTATTACTAATAATGAATATGGTATTGCAACAGAAACAGGTGGTGTAGTTGGTTTTACTGAGGATGGTACATTAATGTTACTTAAAGTAAATACTGCACGTGAAGCACTTAATAAAGGAGTAGTTAATGCTGTATCTTGGGGACCTTTCTTAATTGTTAATGGCGTTACTTCAAAAGTAAATGGTAACGGAGGATGGGGTCCTGGTGCTAGAAGTGCTATTGGTCAAAGAAAAGACGGAGTAGTACTAATGCTTGTAATCGATAGTAATGCAAGTAGAACACGTGGTGCTACTATGGCTGATCTTGCTGAGATTATGGAAAGATACGGTGCTGTTAATGCATCTAACCTTGACGGTGGTACATCTAGTGTTATGGCACTACCAAAATCTATTGCGAAAAGTGAGTGGGATGCTCCATGTAGAGATTACTTCACAAATACACATTGTGCAATAAATGATCCAATAGATTCAACAGGTACACATCAAACAAGATTTGTTGCAACAAGTTTTGTAGTATTAGATAAATAAGTAAAAGAATTCTTTTGCTTATTTTTGTGAATTTATTAAAAAGTTGAATAAATAAATTGACAAGCATTATAAATTGTGCTAAAATTTATAAATGTGTAGGCCTCACCCTACAACCGCATACAAAAGGTTTAAAGTTATTACCTTAGTAGCGAGTCTTAGATTATGAAGGAGGTAATTTATGAAAGCAGTAATTATTACTGGTGGAAAACAATACTACGTAAGTGAGAAAGATGTTATCTATGTTGAGAAACTTGATGCTAATGAAGGCGATAAAGTTGTTTTTGATAAAGTTTTAATGGTAGATAATAATGTTGGTACACCTTATGTTGATGGTGCTAAAGTTGAAGGTGTTGTACTTAAGAATGGTAAACAAAAAAAGATTACTATATTTAAGTATACACAAAAGAAGAAATATCGTAAAAAACAAGGACATCGTCAACCATATACTAAAGTTGAAATTAAAAGTATTAAGGTTAAATAATGATTAAGATTATTATTAATGAGACTGATAAAATAAATAATATTGAGATTAGTGGGCATTCCGGTTATAAAGATGCTGGATCTGATATTGTTTGTGCATCAGTATCTAGTATTTGTATTACTACAGTAAATGGTATTTTAAATATAGATAATAGCGCTTTAGAATATAAAGATTCAGATGGCTATTTAAATATTAATATTATTAAACATAGTGATATAGTAGATAAATTAATTATGAATATGATTAATTTATTGGAAGAATTAAAAGAACAATATAAAAACTATATAGAAATAAGGAGGTGCCAAATATGAGATTAATGCAATTAAATATTCAATTATTTGCTCATAAAAAAGGTCAAGGTTCTACTAAGAATGGTAGAGATTCAGAATCAAAAAGATTAGGATGTAAAGCTGCTGACGGCGAGTATGTTACAGGTGGTTCTATTATATATCGTCAAAGAGGAACTAGAATTTATCCTGGTGTTAATGTAGGAATTGGTGGCGATGATACTATTTATGCTAAAGTTTCAGGTTATGTTAAATTTGAGCGTAAAGGTAAAGATAAAAAACAAGTTAGTGTATATGCTACAAGATAGTATATTAAAAAAAGTTCAACAAATTTTCAAAACAGGGTTGACTTTTTTTTAGCAAACTAATATCAGAAGGTAAGGTGAGGCAAGATAGAGTTATATAACGTATAAAAGTGTAATCATGGTATACGCTAAAAATATAATCCATGAGAATTAAGAAAGAAGGTAAATTATGTTTAAAAGATAACATCATAATTAACTGTGGGTAAAAACACAGTTTTTTTCTTTACAATAATTATTATTTCTTATATAATTATATAGAGGTTAGATTATGAAGTTAGATAGAAAAAAGGTATTAATTGGAATTCTTGCTTTTATTATTCCAATATTAATTATATTAGGTGTAACTATTACGTTAGAAATAATAAGTCATGGAACTCATTTTAAGAATGGGGAGAATTATTTGCTTGCTGATATGGCTAGTCAATATAATTCTTTATATAATTATATTCACAATGTACTGGTTGGTAATGATTCTATTTTCTATTCCTTTAGTAAAGGATTAGGAGGAAATATGGCTAGTACATTTGGTTATTACTTGGCTAGTCCATTTAATATTCTTTATATGTTCGTATCTAAGGTTGATACACCATTAATGACTTATATTATCTTACTTATTAAGTTTGGTTTATGTAGTTTTTTTATGAATATATTTTTGAGTTATAAATATAAACCTAAGTTTACTAATTTAATATTTAGTGTTAGTTATGCTTTAATGGGATTTACTACTGTTTATTACTTTAATAATATGTGGTTTGATGTTATATATATGGCACCACTAGTTATGCTGGGTATTAATAAATTAATTGATAATAATAAACCAGTATTTTATATAATTACTCTTGCTCTTGCAATTATGTTTAATTTTTATATGGCTTATATGCTATGTATATTTGTTGTTATTTATTTCTTATACGAGTTATTCTGTAAATATAAGTTTAAGGATTTTAAAGAGTATAAGCGCATTATACTTGGATTTATATTATCAAGTTTAATTGCAGGGGGGATTGCTGCATTTATACTACTTCCTAGTATAATTAATTTAAGCCATGTAATGCGATTTGAACTTGATAAGACACTTCTTAATATAAATGCTGAACAAATATATAAAACATTTTTAAATAATGTATTTTCTAAAACATATATTGGTACACATAATACAACTTCAGTTCTTGGTAGAAATAGACCAGTTATATATGTTAGTTTATTTTGTTTCAGTCTTGCTTTCTTGTATTTCTTTAATAAGAAGATTAAAACTAGAGAAAAGATACTTAGTTTAGTTGTAATAATATTTATGACACTTAGTTTAGTTATTCCACACTTACAGCTATTCTGGCAGGCATTTTCTTTTCCTAATGGTTATATATCTAGATTTTCTTATCTATTTACATTCTTTATTATTTATATTGCAAGTAAATGTTTTTATAATGATGATAAAATTAAACTTAGACACTATATAATTCTTCTGCTTTTATATATATTCATTAGTTACAAAGTTAGTAAAATATATTTAGTATTCTTAGGTAATTCAGATATAATACTTAGTTGTATATTTGTTACTTTATATTTTATTATGCACTTTATTTATATAAGAATTAATAAGAAGTGGATAGTAGGTATTATTATACTAATTACTGTACTTGCGGAACTTACTATTAATTATGTTGATACATTAGTTACAGTAAAATCTTTAAAAGTAGTTAATAGTTATTCTATGTTTTATAAAGAAGCATGTAATAATTTAAATAGTATAGATGATAGTTTTTACCGTATGGATGGTAATTACTATTATAGTTATTTAGATAGTTATACATGTTCAACGCATGGTTTTACTACTGCTTTATCTACCAATGATGGAGATTTATATAGATTCTTTAAAAGACATGGAGGATCACTTACTTATACTACATTAATATATGATTTAAATAAACTGCCTATATTTGATTCAATACTAGGTATTAAATATATAAATAGTAAAGAAGTGTTAGAAGATCCTTTATATAATTACAAAGATAAGTTTAGAATTACTAAATATAATTCATTTAAGAAAATATATGAAAATAAATATGTTTATTTATATGAAAATCCTTATACATTAAGTTTAGGTTACTTAATAGATAATAATAAAGATTTATATAAGAGTTATAAAGGGGCTAATAGTTTTGAAAATATTAACAAATTTGTAAGTATGATAAGTGGTATTAACGATAAAGTATTAAAACCTATTAATAAAGAGTATTTACCTGATGGTACTTATAAGTTTAATATTAATACAGATAGTGATAAATTATATTTAACAGTAGATTATGATGTAGCTATAAACTGGTCTGTTTATGAAACTGTTTATATTAATGATGAGTATGTAACTAGTCTTGATAGTGAGAATGTAGGTACTGTTGTACTAGATAATAAGTATAAAAATAGTGAAATTACTATGAGACTTGATAATAGTAATGCAAAAAAAATTGATAAAACTAATATGTATTATTTAGATGAAGAAGTATTTAATAAAGTTTATAATAAGTTAAAAAAATATCAACTTGAAAATGTAAGTGTAAAAGGTAATAAGGTTAGTGGAGATATTAAAGTAGATAAAGATTCAGTAATGTTTTTATCTATTCCATATGATAAAGGTTGGAGAGCTTATGTAGATGGTAAGAGAGTAAAAGTAAATAAAATAGCCGGAGATTTTACGGGAATTAAACTTGATAAAGGAAAACATCATATAAGATTAGTTTATTATTCTGAAGGGTTATTTATGGGAATCATAATATCAATTGCATCTTTAACTTTACTTATTGTTTACATCATTAAAAATAATTATAAAAGAATATTTAGTAAATAGATTGACAGTTTTTAGATTATTTGATATGATTTATATAGAATTGAGGAGGATTTATGAAGAAAGTTAAAATATTATTTATGTTTACAATTATGATATTTGTAATACCAATGATTGTAAAAGCAGAGAGTGTAATTAATGTTATTACACAAGGAAGTGAGTCAAACTATAAAATTGACAATAATTATGGATGGACATTTAATTTTAAAAATGTAACAGTTGATCCTAGTACTGCAATTGTACCAATTAAATCATCGACAGAAGCTGCTAGTCATAATTTTCCAACTGAAGGTGTAGAGCAAGGATATTATGATAAATCTTATAATTATGTTATAAGTAGCAACTCTGATTGTAGTGGAAATAAAATATACATGCTATATAAAAATGTTGGTATGTATCAAGGGAAAAAAGTTAATTTAAAAGTATCTGTAAAAAGTTGTGAAATATTTAATGACTATAGTTATGAGCGTATTATTGGTTTTTCAAAAGAGGCTATGCAACTTGTTATGAGAGGAGTATATTCAGTTAATTTAGATTATGAATTTTTAGATGATACTGGAAATGCTTTAGAAATTAAAGGATATGGTACTCTTACTGACTTAGATGCTGCGCAAGCATTTAAAATGGGAAATGGAATTGATAAAGCATATATGTATTCAATACCTAGTCCTGCAAATCAAGGACCACATTTATTAAAAGATAAACTTTGTGCGCAAGGAAATTTCTCAAATTTATCTGATGTTACAAATGCAATTCAATCTAGACCAGAAGAAGTTACAGAAGAAACAAGTAATAAACATAAGGAAGCTTGGGCAACGATATTATTTAGTGGTGGAAAATTTAATTTATCGTTCTATTTAGGAACAACTAATGGAATGTTTGTTTTCACACCTGATTCATTAGTTCCTTTTGCAGTTGAAAAACCTGTTAAAGGAGTTGATAAATACTCAATTAATAAAACCGAAGAGTTTACTTATACAACTTCTCATCGTGTTCCTTATATTAATTTAGATGGAAGTGGAAATAAGTATACTGCTTATGCGTTTAATGATACTCTAGAACCTTGTCTAACTGTTAAAGATGTATCTAAGGTTGTTATAAAAAATGATGAAGGAACAGATGTAACAAGTAATTTTGATATAAAACTATCTGAGAGTAATGGCTCGGTTGTAGTAGATGCTAAGGCAAAAGATTCTTTCTTAACATCTGATAATTTCTATGGCCATGAATATGAATTTATGATTACTACACAAGTTAAAGATAATTATGATTTATCAAAATACTTAAGTAGTGATAAAACACAATATATTATTCCTAATATCGCACATATAAGTGTTACAGATAATAAAGGAACAGTAAATAATGATACTAATAAAGTAGATGTAGTTATACCAATTCCAAAGGAAGTTGTACCTGCTCCAAATACTGGAAAGGTAATTTCAATTCCATTAATTATTGGTGGATGTGTAATTATTGGTCTTGCTATATTAATACTTATTAAGTATAAGAAAAATGTATTTGATAAGAAGAAGAACTAATTAGTTCTTTTTCATTTTGACAAGATAATTATTATGTTATATAATAATCAGCAAGTTGGTGGTTTTATGTTTTATTTAGTTATTGCTCAAGGAAAATATTGTGAACAATATAAAATAATAAAAACAGGTAGTTATGATGAATTATCATTATATACATCTAAATTTAATGATTCTAATGAGATTAGAAATAATAATAAGAGTATTGTAAATGATTTTATTCAAACCTATAATAATAAAGGTGATATTGTTATTATGGATGATAATAACAATAGATATAGAG
>Ga0256404_1008249_pt1 | contig 15808 bp, 9 predicted proteins | sample RumenRJG_01DNA_FD_185990 | JGI IMG/M metagenome (GOLD analysis project Ga0256404, IMG submission 185990) | Bovine rumen microbial communities from Lethbridge, Alberta, Canada - RJG_01 | ecosystem: Host-associated > Mammals > Digestive system > Stomach > Rumen | place: Canada: Alberta | collected...
GTCATGTAATCGGTAAACTGGCGGAGGTTCTCCTGCTGTGTCTTCGTCTCCTTCACCAGCGTTCCCTGTGCTTCCTGAATGGACTTCAGATACCCGTCCGCCGCGCTGATATACGCAGACTGCGCCTCCTGAACACCCTGAAGTGAGGAGACTGTCAGATCGTTCATTTTCGATATTTTATCGGTCATGCGGATATTGGCATCATTCATGACGGAAAGTCCCTCGGACAGATCCGAATTGTCCGCCTGAACCTGCGCAAGACTCCGCGTATACTTCTCAGACAGTTCCGTCAGCTCTGCAAGCCTGCCGGATACCGCCCCGTTCATCTCACTGAGGTGCTCCATCTGCCGTGTCATTTCGAGGTTGGTGTCGTTGACCTTCGCCATATTCGCCATCGACCTCTGCATGTCCGCGACAAACTGCGACAGCTGCTCCTCCTGGGCGTGCATCGCGTCAAAAACCTCGCTCACAAGCTGTGCGGAGCCGTTCATAACGTCAACCATGTGCTGCTGTCCCTGGTCGATGATCTGCTGGTACTGCTTCTCGGACTTCTCCATGAATTCCGCGTGATCGCGCTGCACCTTGTTCGTCTCGCCCATGACCTTGCGCATTTCCGTAAACTCGGAGAAAAACTCCTGCTTCATGGTACGGGCGATTCGCTGTGAGATATTCTCCAGAAGCTGCCCCTGCTGAAGCGTGACAGTCTCCGAGAAGCTGTCCATCGTATTGTCCAGATGCTCGACCATCGGCCGGATGTTGTTCGCAAGCGTCTGGGACACCTGCTCGGCGAGATCCTTCTGCATCTGCCCGAGTACCTTCGTCTGCGCATTCTGGTTGGCAATGATATGATTCATAGCTGTCGCGTCGGTTGGCGTGACAGCCGTCGTATAATACGCATCCAGGAAACGATCCAGACTCTCCGAGACACCTGTCAGCGCTCCTCTGAGCCAGTAGGAGAAGGCCAGCGACAACGAAATCCCGTAGATGGAGGTGACAAACGCCACCTTGATCCCGTCAATCAGAGATTCCACAGACCCAGACATCGCCTCGTAGCTGGTCGGGTTGAAATGACGCAGCCCAAGTACCAGTCCGACAAAGGTTCCCAGAATACCAAGACTCGTCAGAATGTCCGGAATCATTTCCAGAAGTCGGCGATGGGTATAGTTATTGATCTCATACTCGCCGATGTAGTCCCCGATATCTGTCGGGCTGTTTGTCTTCCGGAGATAATGCAGGTATTCCTGGTATTTTGCGTCAAAGTAAGGGACGCCGAAGATTGCTGCCCCCGGCTTTGTAATGACAGACATATTGCCGTCCCCGTCGGAAATGCTTTTCAGCTTTTCCGTTGCCTGATCGAGCCCCTGCTGTGTCTGGCGCATGCGTCCGAACCCGATCCCGCAGCCGACAATCAGAATAACAATCATCGCCGACAGAAAACAGCTGTTGTAAATGATGTTGCTCAGACTGGAGTCGAGCGTAATATAGGTGATCGCCACGACCACGGCGGCAGCCATAAGGCCGACGATCCAGTTTGTGATTTTCCGCATATCCCTCTGCCTCCTCCATGCAGCTTCCGTTTTCTTTCCTCATCATGATACACGATTCCGCCAGTCGTGTGAACAACTCATTTTGTCCGAACCTTCAGCACCCGGCTCCATGCCCCGACCCTCTTTCCGCTCACTGCGCGGATTCTGACATAATAGGTCTTCCTTCTGCCTGCGAGGATCGTGACCGATGCGGTTTTCTTTTTATTTTTGACTGTGCGGGTTTTTGCTTCCGTGAAATCTTTCCTGCCAGCATACTGAATCTGATACCTGGTGTATTTTCCATTCTTCTTGAATGTGACGCGGAACTTCCCTTTTGAGACCGCTGAAGCCTTCCGGAGGTTCGTCTTTTTCAGCAGCTTCGCCGTGTACTGATCCTGCCAGGTACCTCCGCAGCGAATGCAGGTATGCAGTGTATAACCGCCCCTTGATGTTGTCGGTTCCACAATTCGTGCCGTATACACGTGCCCCAGCGCAGGCAGCTCCGTTGTCTTCGTCCCTCCGCACCGGCTGCACGTCTCCGTGACACTTCCCTTCTGCGTGCATGTCGCGGCCTTCCGTGATGTCTCCTGGAAGTCGTGGCCTAATGCCGGAATCTCCTGCTCTGACTTCACTTCCCCGCAACGGCTGCAGACGACCGACCGCCTGCCCTTCGCTGTGCAGGTTGCCGCGACTATCTTTTCATGGAAGTCGTGTCCCAGAACCGGCAGCTCCGTTGTCTTTATCTCCCCGCAGCGGCTGCACGTCTCTGTGATGCTTCCCTTCTGTGTACAAGTCGCGGCTTTCCGAGACGTCTCCCTGAAGCTGTGCCCTAATGCCGGAATCTCCTGCTCTGACTTCACTTCCCCGCAGCGGCTGCAGACGACCGACCGCCTGCCCTTCGCTGTGCAGGTCGCCGCGACTGTCTTCTCCTGAAAATCATGCCCCAGCGCGGGAAGCTCCGTTATCCTTGTCTGTCCGCACCGACTGCACGTCTCCTTGACGCTTCCCTTCTGCGTGCACGTCGCTGCCTTCCGAGACGTCTCCTTAAAGTCGTGTCCCAGAACCGGGATGGTTCTATCCACATTCTTGCCGCACACCGTGCAGGTTCCACTCTCCCTGCCCGCCTTCGCACAGTCTGTCCCTTCAATCGTCGTCCCCTGGTGGGCAGTCTCGTAGCACGTATCCGACGCCGCCGGATAGCTGAACGTTGTTGTGATTGTGCTCCCGCTGAAGTTTCCGCTCGCCTGACGGCTCGTCAGCAGTGTATTATTCGTATAATTGGAAACCAGCAGATATCGCCTGCTGCTGGCCTGAGCGCCTGCCCTATCCGAATCGTCCCAGGTGACATCTACCAGATACCACACGCCGCCGATCTGAGCAAGATTCCACATATGCCCGCTGCCAGTCCGGTTCCTGTCCGACAGGCCGCTGACACAGACAGCCGGAACACCCAACTGATCACACAGAACCTTGAAGGCCTTCGCATAGCCCTCGCAGACAGCTCCCATCGTCAGGTGGTCTGTCCCGCCCAGAAATGCAGCCGCAGACGTATAAATCCGGTATGCGTCGTTGCAGGCGACACTCTGACTGCCGCTGTTCTCCGCAGCACTGACGGAAACGGCTGTGTTGAGTGCAGAGTGATCATAGAACAGGCGGCTGCACAGATACTCATCCGCCGCCCGGACAAAAAGGGCCTGGTAAGCGGCGCTCCCGGTCTCCACACCTTCTATGTTCCACGAATCTGCCATCTCCCTCACCTTGGCGGCGGCAGCCTGCACCCCTTCCTGGTAGCTGCTGATCAGGCTTCCCGCCCCGGCAAATGTCTCTACCGGTTTGTACGTCGCTGAGACGATCTGAAAAACGCCCCGTGTCTTCCCATCGTCCCCAGTCTGCTCAGTGCCCGGCACAAACGAGACAGAAAAGGAATATGTCTTAGGTGACCGGATCCAGAACACCTCCGGATGATCATGCTTGAAGGCATCTGCCGCCGCCTGCATATCAGCCGTCATCTGCTCTTTACAAGTCTCAAAGGCGTTCTTCGTATCCGGATCTGTTTTGTCATAAGATATCCCCGAGAGATTGCTATTTTTAGTGACAACCCCCCGAAACTGATAGACACCCTCCCCAAACTTACAGCTCCACTCTCCGGTATGATGTTCTGTCGCGTACCACTCGACCTTGGAATCATAAATCGCTTTTGCATTCGCTCCGAGCTGGGAGGAAAAAGCATATGAACTGCCACTCAGGGCACTCCTTAAAGTCCGGCGAACCCTCCGAAGAGAGGAAGAACCGGTCTGTGTCTGGACAATCTGCCCTGGTGCGCTCAGCGGGTCCTGAATCTGAGCCGTCTCCGTCATCGTGACAGGCTGACCCTCAGAGGATGTCTCTGTCTCCTCGGTCTCCTCTGTAATCAGTCCGTCATCCGGCGTTTCCTCACTTACGATGTCAGACACGCCATCTGTTCCGTCCTCAATCACAAGGCCGCTTTGATCATCCTCACCGACAACACTTTCATTCGCTCTGCCGGATGGCTCTCCGTCCGCTGTTCCCGGCGAATCATCCCCCGTCTCCTGCGAACTGTCTCCCGCTGTCTCCGGCAGGCCGTCACTCGTCTCCTGAGAAGCTTCTGTCCTGTCTTCCGCTGTAACCGGCAAGCCGTCACTCATCTCCTGCGAAGCTTCCGTCCTGTCTTCCGCTTTAACCGGTGAACCATCCCCCGCGTTCGGAGCGGCTCCCGGGTTTCCACCAACCGTTTCCGGTGCAGACTCCTCATTTCCAGCTGCCTCTGTCGACACGATGGCTTCTCCTGCTGCATAAGCTGGCAATGCGTTTGGCAAAGCTGTCATGCCCATTGTCAGCGCCAGCAGAATTGCAGATGCCTTCCTAAGATTCCTGTTCCATCTGTCGCTCATCAATCTTCCTCTTCCCTGATGCTTTTCTGTTCGCTTTCTCCTGATACAGGAAAGGCGCTTCCCCGGTTTTCCCGGAGCAGCGCCCGCACTTATCACTGAATCATTCGTTTCGCTTTTTATCGCTTCCGTTTAACCAGCCCAATATCTTCGGTTCTGATTATGCAGCCTTCCGCCGACATAGTCAACCGACGAAACGATGATGCCCAGCCTGGAATTGGCAGCATGGACAACCTGATTGTTCCCGATATAGATGGCAACATGGCTCGCATAAGAACCCGATCCGTAGAAAACAAGGTCTCCCGGCTGAAGGTTTGCATCGGAGACCTTCATGCCTGCGGCATAGCCAATCGTTGAATAGTACCCGCTGGCTCCATTCATCTGGTCAACGGCAACCCTCATGATCCGCACCCCGAAGTGTGCCATCACGGCCTGTGTAAACCCAGAGCAGTCCGTTCCATTTGTCAGGCTCGTCCCGCCGTAAACATATCTGTTTCCGACAAACTGCTGCGCGAACCGGACAACCGCATTTCCGCTGACCGCCGATTCTGACACGATGTGTCCGTCGGACGGGTCCGTATAGTAGCAGCTTCCTGCAGCAAACACAACGGAATCTGTCTGAAGCACCCCCTGCGCATCGAAATAGAACTTATATCCGCCGATGATCTGGAGGCCTGTCAGAGCCCCTCCATCGCTTCCTGCATAGTAGCGCTTTCCATCGGATGTCGACAGCCACTGATTGGTAAGCGGGCTCCCGCTCGTACCGAACAGATAGGTTCGGCCGTTCCGTGTCACAACGCCGGAAGACGGTCTTTCTGCCTTGGTTCTGATCCCGTCCGTGCCGACATAATAATCTCCGATGAAGCGGTTCGTCGCGATTCTGCCGTCCGCATCACACCAGTAATAATGCTTTTTGTACTTCACCCAGCGGTTTACCGCAATCCGGCCAGTCCTATAGACATAATAGCGGCTCCCAAGGTAGGAAAACAGCCTTGCGGAGGTATACATCTGCCCGTTCGGGCGGAAATAATAGGTAGAGGCACCGATTCCAACGAGCCCCTTCGCAAAGCTTCCGTCTGCCTGGGCGTAGTACTTCTTTCCCTTCAGCTTTACAAAACAGTTTCTCAGAAGATAGCCCTTTTTCCCTGCATAGTACTGTGCGCCATTCAGGCTGATCAGCCTGCTCTTCTGAAGCACGCCCCTGCCGTTGAAATAATACAGCCTTGAGCCGATCTCCTGCATTCCGGTCAGCTTCTGATGCTGTTCATTGTTGTAATAGGTCTTGCTTCCGATATGGTACCAGCCAACCGCTGCCGCTGCAGCGCCGCCCTTGATCAGAGCGCCGTCCGGGCCGAAATAGTACTTGCCCTTTCTTTTATTGATATATAGCGCGCCGGTCTTCTTGTGCGCATAGTACTTTGCGCCGGCATAGCTGATCCAGCCATAGCGGCGCGCCCCTGTGTTCAGGTCGAAGAAGTATGTCTTCGCCCCCACCCTCTGAATCCCCCGGAGCATGAGGCCGTTTTGATCGAACAGGTAAACCTTCCGCCCGATTTTCTTCAGGCCGGTCACTGTCACCCCTGCCTTCGTCACATACTTCACACCGTCGGGAGTATTCACGAAACCTGCCTGCACGGCTATCGGTGCTGCTGTCATCAGCATTATCAAAAGCAGCAAAAACGCCGCGATGTGTTTGCCCAATCTCTTCATTCCGCTCCCTCGGTTCTCACAGGTACTGCTCTTTTTCTGTAACACTTGTAACAAACCATTCGAAAAGCCTCGCTGTATTCATTACAATTTTGTTACATTTATTTGAATATTACACATTTTCGATCTGTGTGTCAATAGAGGAGCGAGTGTGGTATGATGTCGGGAAACAGCGCATGCGGTGCTTTGGCGGGTTCGTCTGCCGTCGACACCAAAGCAGCTGTCGATAACCTGTCAATCTGAGGAATACCGGGAGGGCTTTGTGATGAAAATTGGTTTTATCGGCTGCGGAAACATGGCAACTGCAATGATTCACGGGATTCTGAAAAGCGGTCTCGCATCCGAGGGCGATCTGATGGCCTCTGCAAAGACAGAGAAGACAAAGAAAAAAATAACAGACGAGCTGCACCTTGCGTGTGGAACCAACGAGGAGACAGCATCGTTCTCCGATGTCCTCTTCCTCGCCGTCAAGCCTCAGTTCTATGAGGATGTCATTCTTTCGATCCGTGACCACGTAAAAAAGGACGCTCTGATTGTGACGCTGGCTCCCGGCAAGACGCTCGAATGGCTCGGATCTCTCTTTGGGGAAGACCGGAAGATTATCCGGACGATGCCCAACACCCCTGCAATGGTCGGCGAAGGCATGACAGCTGTCTGCCCGAACCATTCCGTCACTGATGAGGAACTTGACACCGTCCTGACACTGCTCTCCAGCTTTGGGCAGGCTGAGGTGATTCCGGAAAACCTGATCGATGTCGCAACCGCCGTCTCCGGCTCCAGCCCGGCTTACATTTTTCTGGCAATTGAAGCAATGGCGGATGGCGCTGTCGCAGATGGTATGCCGCGGAACAAGGCATACAGATTTGCCGCGCAGGCCGTCCTGGGTTCCGCGAAGATGGTTCTGGAGACAGGGAAGCATCCCGGCGAGCTGAAAGATATGGTCTGCTCCCCGGGCGGAACAACGATGGAAGCTGTCCGCGTCCTGGAAGAAAAAGGCCTTCGGTCCGCCCTGATTGAGGCGGAGAAGGCCTGCGTACGAAAAGCCCGGGCGATGTAAAACCGCCCGGGTGATCTGCCAGTCTTTACTTCGTTCCAAAGATCCGGTCTCCTGCGTCGCCGAGTCCCGGAATGATATAGCCGTGATCGTTCAGCTTCTCATCAACCGAGCAGACGTAGATATCCACATCCGGGTGTTCTCTCTGGACTCTTGCGATTCCCTCCGGAGCCGCAATGATATCCAGGAGGCGGATGTGCCTGCAGCCGTGCTTCTTCAGCATCGAGAGCGCTGCGCATGCACTTCCGCCAGTTGCCAGCATCGGATCGACGACGAATACCTCCCTCTGTCCGCAGTCCGCCGGGAGCTTGCAGTAATATTCGACCGGTTCCAGCGTCTTCGGGTCACGGTACAGCCCGATATGACCGACCTTCGCAGCCGGAATCATCGTCAGCATTCCTTCGACCATACCGAGCCCGGCTCTGAGAATCGGCACCACCGCCAGCTTACGGCCTGAGAGCTGCTTTGCGGTCATCTTCGTGATCGGTGTCTCAATCTCCACGTCTTCCAGTTTCAGATCTCTTGTCGCTTCATAGCACATCAGCCCGGCGATCTCAGATACGATTGTCCGGAAATCCTTTGTCCCGCAATTCTTGTTGCGAATCACGCCAAGCTTATGCTGAATCAATGGATGATCACATACCGTAACTTTCGACATTCTGTCCTCCTTTATGGGCAGCTTTCGCCGCCATTCTCATGCTGCAGCGCTGCAGCTTCCTACCTGTCTCTCTTTTCAGTTCAGCTCTTCCCGCTGCAGAATCCCTGCCAGCCGCTCAACCTGCGCGTCCAACTCCCGGAAACACTGCCCGTAATCTCCAAGCGACCCTCCGTACGGATCATGCACCTCGCCTTCCCCGCGGATATACTCGCTCAGTGAAAATACATTGATCGGGTTGGCAAAATCCTGGAGCAGCCGCTCCTTCTCGGCATTCGTGATCGTCAGGATCAGTGTCCTGTCATCAAAGTCTGCCTCATCGAGCGGATCGCTCATATGATCTTTCATCGTCAGCCCCTGGGAAACCAGCACAGCCTCCGCCTTTGGATTGATCGGCTCCGGAAAGAGCACCACAAGTCCCTTCGAAAGAATCAGGATGTCCTCCAGCAGAAAATGTCTGGAGAGGATCGCCTCCGCCATCGGACTTGTGATCGTATCACTCTCACTTACGAAGATTAGTTTATCATAGTGTTTCACATCCATACCTCCGGCAGAGAAGTCTCCCTGCCCGTCAGACCCTGATGACCTGGTGGCCTGCAGCCTTGATCAGACGATTCATGATCGCCTGCCCCATTCTCGGTGTATCGAAGGCTTCCGAATAGATCACATCCACCCCCAGATCATCAAAATCCCGCAGAATTCCATACAGATGCATGGATATGGTGATCTCCTCCGTCCTCGTTCCGATGGACTTGACGATTCCTCTGTCATAAGCTGCCGCAGACTCATCCGTCGCGATGATTCCAACCTTTCCTCCGGCAGACTCCTTCTGTGCCGTCAGAGACCGGATCTTCTCCACAACCCTGTCCTGCGGTCCCTCCACAATTGTGAGCGGTGCCTTCGGCGCATAGTGGCGGTACTTCATGCCCGGTGCCTTCGGATGGAAATTCGGGTCATTGAAATGAAGCCCCGGGTCCATCCGGACTTCTCCCAGCACGCCCCGAAGCATCTCCATATTGATATACCCGGGTCTGAGAATCATCGGAATTTTTTCTGTCAGATCGATAATCGTCGACTCAACTCCGATTCCAACCGGTCCGCCGTCAATGATCATATCAATCTTGCCGTCCAGATCGTCCTTCACATGCTGTGCCGTCGTCGGGCTCGGCCTTCCGGACGTATTGGCGGACGGCGCTGCAATATAGCCACCTCCCGCCCGGATCATCTCCGCAGCGATCTCATTGTCCGGCATCCGGATTGCCACGGTTCCAAGGCCACCCGTTGTTGAAGCCGGAACACTGTCATTCTTGTTGAGAATCATCGTCATCGGTCCCGGCCAGAACGCGTCCGCAAGGTCTCTCGCCTCCTGAGGAACCTTTGTGACAATCTGCTCAAGTGCGTCAAACTCCGCAATATGGACAATCAGCGGATTGTCCGAAGGTCTTCCCTTCGCCGCATATATCTTTCTTGAGGCTTCCGCATCAAGCGCGTTTCCCCCAAGGCCGTAGACTGTCTCGGTCGGAAATGCAACCAGCCCGCCCGCTAAAAGGATATCGCCGGCCTTCTGCATCAGCTTCTGGTCGATTCCCTCTGTCATATCTGCATATATGGTATTCATATCTGTCCCTTCTGTCAGCTGCACCTGCAGCCGGGTTTCATTATAGCACCGCTTGAAGACCGTGTGAACCGTTTGAGCGGTTCTGCCTCCTCCGTTCTGCGTTCTTATGAAGCATGCAGCCCGGCTGTGCAAATTGCTCAAATCATCCGTATGTTTTGTCCCTCTGTTGTGCTATACTGTTGGAAAACCGCGCGCAGCTTTCCCCTGCGCACAATGCTTTGGGAGGGTACCACTATGGCAGATGAAATCAAATCAGAGGCGCTGTCAGAAAATGAGGCAGGCCAGGCAGCGGCTGCAACGCCGCAGACCGCCAGTGCGAATGCTGACGCACCGCAGGCTTTAAAGCCGCAGGCGGATGAACAGCAGGCTGTGAGCGAAGAATCCGGCACGCAGGCACCGGAGGCGCAGGCTGACGAGCCGCAGACCATGGCCGATGTGGAAGCGGAGCTGAATGCTTCCTTCCGCCCAATCCGCGAAGGCGATACACTGGACTGCGAGGTTGTCGGCGTGGAGGATGACAAGGTCACGGTTGACATTGCCTCCTATACGGACGGCATCATCCGGAAAGAGGATGTCAGCGACGATCCCTCATATTCCATCCGCGAGCATATCAGCGTCGGTCAGAAATTTCAGGCGACGGTCATCCGGCGGGATGATCATGGTCATATCGGCCTTTCTCTGAAAAAGGCAGCCAGTCTGGCGGCCTGGGACCGTGCCAGAAGTCTTCTGGCTTCGAAGGAGAATGTCCGCGTGAAGATCTCCGGCGTGACAAAGGCTGGCGCGATCGCCTACCTGGACGGCATCCGCGCATTTATCCCGGCATCCAAGCTCAGCCTGGGCTATGTGTCCGATGACGATCTTCCTGGATGGATCGGGAAAGAGATCGATGTCCGGGTCATCACAGCGGATGAAGATGGCAATCATCTTGTCCTCTCCGCTAAGGACATCCTCCATGAGAAACGCGAGGAGGAGCGCAGGGCACACATTGCCCTCGTGAAGCCAGGCACCATCACGGAAGGAACCGTCGAATCCCTGAAGGACTTTGGCGCGTTTGTCGATATCGGAGAGGGCGTGACAGGTCTGCTCCATGTCTCCCAGATCAGTCAGAAACGGATCAAATCACCAGCGGATGTTCTGAAGGTCGGGCAGAAGGTTCGTGTCAAGATTACCAAGGTTGCGGATGGGCGAGTTTCCCTGAGCATGAAGGCGATCGAGGATGAAGGAGATCCGCAGACAGACACAAGGGAGGAGCACTATGACCTTCCGAAGAGCGAAGAAATCGGGACCGGACTCGGTGCCCTTCTGAAAAATATTCGTCTCTGATGCCGGCCGCTGCCAAGCCGCCATCCACGGCGGCCGGGCGGTGTTTTACCGGCAGCATGCCGCCCAGGACTGCCAGGCAGCTTCTGCTGTCTTTGGAACGCAGGCGGCAGACTTCACAAAAAACACGGGATCCCCTCATCGGAACCCCGTGTTTTTTATTTGCTTTTTATTTGCTTAATTCTTGCTGAACAGGCCCTTCGCCCAGTCAAAGGCTCTCTTGTACCAGGCATCCGGCTTCAGCTCTGCGCCGTACTTATCACACTGATATGATTCTGCATTTCCACCTCCTGCATCGTACTTCAGGTGGTAGTAATGCGTGTCGATGTGGATGCCCCGCACACCATCGATCATACAATGCGGCTGGATTTTGATCCGCCCGTCAAAGGCCTGTTCGGTCGGAATCTTGATCACAATCTGGAAGACGCCCGGCTTGATCTCCGTTGAATCCGTCCAGGAAACATAATCGGAGCCGTTCACCGTATACCCATACATATGAAGCGACGCCCTGAAGCCCTCCACCTTGTCGGAGGTGACATTGTCGATCGTGTAAGTAATCGTCGAGGTCTCCGGGTCATACTCACCATAGTGAATGTCCGCCGTGACCTTCTTCAGGTTCGACTGCTCATCCATCCAGTCAGAGCTCTTCATGAGCTCGGTGTTTACATAATCCAGACCATCCTTCTCAATCAGCGTATCCTTGTCGGAGAACAGATTGGTTCCCATTCCAAGGCGGTCTCCGTCAATCTTGACCCCGAGCGCTGCCAGCGTTGTCGGGAAATTGTCGATCGTCGCAAACTCCCTGTAGTCATCACGCACCGGCTTGACAGCCGAGTTGAGATAGCAGGTATAAACCTTTCTCCTGTAATCGTAGGATGCTCCGGCGCAGATCTCCTTGTTCATCGTCGGATGATCGCCGGAGATGACAACCGTCGTGTTGTCATACCAGTCCTGCTGCTGGATCCATTTCACAAATTCTGCAACCTGCTTGTCCGAAAGGTGGATCACATTCTTGTACTGATCCGGAAAGACCTCCTCATACCCGGTATCCTTGTACCCTTCCGGATAATGGGTATCGACGGTCAGCATCGTGAAGTCAAACGGTTTTCCAGAATTGCCGAGCTCCGTCAGCTTGTTCTTTGCATACTCAAAGAGCTTCGTATCCTCAAATCCCCACCAGACCTTGTAGTCGGAAGGCAGTGTCCCGTTTGTCGTGTACAGTTTCCAGTCATCAAAATTGAAATTACCATGTTCTGTGAAGCAGAGACGCCGTCCGCCGAATGTTGCGTCAGAGCCAAACATCATCTCCATGGTATATCCCTCTTTCGAGAGAATATCGCCCAGGCAGGTCAGGTTCGGAAAGAACGAATCCTGCGTGTTCATGAAGTTTGTTCCGACACCGTTGATTTCAATCGGAATCTTCAGCGGAAGCCCGCTTGTCGCAGCCCACATGCCTGCCATCGTCCATGTACTGTACTTGAGCGCATTGCCGCCATCCAGTTTTGTAGACTGATCCTTCCCGGCAAAATCGATATTATTGGTATCCTTTGCAAGCTCGGTCAGCTCGGGAATCAAGCTTTCATCGAAGAGACCTCCGCTGTCCCGATCCGAGTAGGACATCTCCATCGACTCCAGAAAAATGTAAATCAGGTTTCTTTTCTTCTCCGGAAATGTCAGTGTTGTCGTTGCCGGATCGACATAATTGTCCTCGATATAAGTGGACTTCTCGCCCATGGAGGCGATCCGCTGCCCGATTCCAAGCTTGTTCCAGATTCTGCCAATCTGGATACTTCCGAAGACAACTGCTGCGACTGTGACTGCCGGAAGGAGAAATCTTCTGATCAGCCGTCTTGCCTTTGTATTTTTTTTCGCATAATCCTTCCGGATTGCCTCTTCCTTCTCCGATGAAAGCTCTGCTGCTGCGCGAATTGCTTTCCCGTCCTTTTTCTGCTTTTTCCCCTTCGGAGGCTGCTTGGGCATCAGGAAGAGATGATAGATGGCAAGCAGTACAGCCAGAAGAACGACCGGACCAACGATACAGTATCCGATATATCCCCAGATGATCCCGGAGTCTGTTCCCTTCAGCGGCTGGGTGATCGTAAACATCACCTCGTCCAGTGACAGATCCCCCCACTCATCAGTGACCCACTTTGCCGACAGCCCGGCAATCAGCATGAACATCATCAGGAAATACAGCATGAAACGGATGACTCTCCATCTCGCTTTCTCCCGAACCAGCGGTCCACCCGGCGATGCCGCAGTGTCTTTCTCTTCACCTGCTTTTTTCGGGTCAGCTGTCTGCTTTCTCCAGCCTTTTCTCTTCCCGGGTGTGCGTTCATTCTGACCAGCGGTCCCGGGCATCTCCTGTCCTTTTGATTCAAACCCGGCGTCCGTTTCCCGGTTCTCCTCTTGTCCCTTCAAATCCTTCTCCTCACTCATCCGCATCTGCCTTTTCTGTGCTGTCTGGCCATTCTGCCAGCTGAAGTCAGGGCGATCCTTTCATGTACCGCTCACGGCTTCTGCCAGCTTTCTCCCCCCGGCTCTCTGACTGATTAAGTCCAGCCGCATGCGCCGAGTATTATAACAGCAAAAATGCGGTATAACAATGAACTTTCTATGAAAATTATCATAAGATCAGACCGTCCGGGACACAATATAGCGCGGTCTTCGCTTTGCTTCCTCATAGATTCTGGCGATATAATACCCGATCACACCCAGCGAAATCATGATGATGCTGCCTGTCAGAAGCACCAGAAGAATGACCGTTGTGAAGCCCTCCACCGCATGTCCCGTGAAATAGCGGACAAGGGTCTGGATTCCCAGTATGATCGCAAAGATCAGAAATACAGCGCCCGCCCAGGTCACACACTGCATCGGAGCAGTCGAATAGCCTGCAATGTTGCTGATTGCATAGCGGATCAGCTTGCGGGTCGACCACTTGGAGACGCCGGCTTCCCGCTCCTGAACGTCAAATTCCACCTGTGTCTGCCGGAAACCAATCCAGGCACTCATCGCCCGGAAGAAGGCATTCTGCTCCGGCATGTCAAGCAGCGTGTTCACCGCTCTTCTGTCGAGCAGCTTGAAGTCCGAGGCGCGTGACATATCGATCTTTATCGCTTTTGACATCAGACTGTAAAACATCCCTGCCGCTGCCCTGTGCGCGCCGCTTTCCTTCCCGCGACTCTTCTTGACGCCCTCGATCACTTCATAGCCCTGCTGCCAGAGCCGGTACATCTGAACCAGGGTCTGCGGCGGATGCTGCAGGTCACAGTCCATCACCGCCGCACAGTCTCCCTTTGCGGCCGCAAGCCCTGCGAAGATTGCCGCCTCCTTGCCGAAGTTCCTTGAGAAATGGACGCCATGCACCCGCTCATTTGCCTGATGGGCGGTCAGGATCTCGCTCCAGGTCAGATCCTTCGAGCCATCGTCCACAAAGACAAGCTCATAGTCAATGTTTTCACTTTCCAGCACCTGCGCCAGTACCTTTGCGGTCTTCGGAAGCATCGCTTCCTCATTGTATGCCGGCAGAATCACCGATAACGATGGCATAACTGCTCCTCCTGCTGATCTGTTCTTGATCTGTTCTTGATCTTGTCTCACAGCGATATTTTTATATCATGTATAGGGATCCGTCTGTCAGGCCTTTCCTGCTGCCTGCTTTTCCTTTTTCCGGAAGATAATCAGCTTTGAGAATACATAGTTCAGAATCACGACCAGGATACTGACCGCGACCTTGGCAAGCATCCCCTTGACCCCGAACAGTTTCTGATTCAGTCCGGCCTTCACCAGGAGCGGAACGCCGGCCATCTCAATGACGCCGGTCATGAGCCTTGCCGAGATAAACAGGGCTACTTCCCGAAGGATGAACCCGATCTTCCAGCTGTAGGAATGAAAGACCCAGACTTTATTGGTCAGGTAGGCGAAAATGACCGCGCAGACCCACGACAGGATGTTTGAAGCCGTAATGCCCATCCCAAGGTTTTTGGCGAACAGGGCATAGGTTCCCCAGCTCACAACCGTTGTGAGACCGCCCATCACAAGATATCGGATCACCTCTCCGAGGTCCATCCTGCCGGAGATCCCCTGTCGTCCGTTATCTGCCGCTTCCTGTTTCTCTTCTCTCATGTCCTGCCCCCTTATCGTATGCCGCTTCTCTCACTTTTCTCCATCTGCTCTGCACAACTCGGCTTCCTGCCCCGCACGCGTGCCGGACAATTTGATGTTCTCCGGATTCCAGGCTGACTGCGGCTGCAGAGAGTATACCACAGGATCACCCTGCCGGCATCTTCCTGTCTGCCTGCGGAAGGAATCTCTGTCCATAATTCTGTGTGAAAGTGCCATCCGGCGATGCCGCAGACAGAAGACGAAGAACCCGACGCGGCGGCCTGATTACAGTCTCTGAATACTGCCGATCCCAAGGGAGCGGCAGGCCGCCTGAAGCTGATCCTCAAACTGCGGGTAGAAGTCCTTCTCTGTGTCAAATCCGGCCAGATAGCACTTTTCCAGGATCTGCATGCAGACAATTTTCCGAAGATGATCCTGCGCGGCATCCGTGCGCCCGGCAGCTGTCCCCCGCATCTGCTCCGTCCCCGTGCTTCCTTCCCCGCCCTCGCAGCACGCCTGCGCTGCCTTCAGAAAGGCGTGCCAGGTTCTGCAGTATGCCTCGTACCGCGAAAGATCAGGAATGCCCAGCCATTTTTTCACCTTTACCTTGCTGCCGGTGCAGTGTGTGCACTCTCCGACCTGCAGAATGTAGGAGAAGTCCCCGTCCTCCCAGCAGCGCCCGAGCGGATAAAGCCTGCAGATTCCCGGGCGATACGCGTGGATCTCACATCTTCCATCCGCCCCAAGATAAGGGCACGCGCCCCCTGCCATGGCCAGCACCGGCTGGATCAGCCCGTCGATCACCTCAAGCCTGACTGTCACATTCAGAAGCTTCTCCAGGCCGCAGCCTGAAGCCTTCTTCAGCTGATAGATATCCCATGGATCCAGCACAATCAGCGCATCCATCCTGCAGCA
>Ga0256404_1008250_pt1 | contig 15808 bp, 19 predicted proteins | sample RumenRJG_01DNA_FD_185990 | JGI IMG/M metagenome (GOLD analysis project Ga0256404, IMG submission 185990) | Bovine rumen microbial communities from Lethbridge, Alberta, Canada - RJG_01 | ecosystem: Host-associated > Mammals > Digestive system > Stomach > Rumen | place: Canada: Alberta | collected...
AGCTATACGTAAAATGCATGAAAATATTCGGAAGATGTCCTCTCCAACGGACTGCAGAGGAGATATTTGGTAGTGCAGGAGGGCTGGATATTTTATATAATGTAGGCATATTGCATATTCAGACAAGTATCCAAATGACTGCTATCAGCAGTTTTGCATAGAAATCGGAGGGAGCTATGGCAGAGAACAAGCAAGCCGAGAGGGATGAACTGCATCGCGCAATATGGGCGATTGCGGATGAACTTCGTGGGGCGGTAGACGGATGGGATTTCAAGAACTACGTGCTTGGCGCGATGTTCTATCGTTTCATCTCGGAAGACCTCACTGAGTATATCAACAAGGGTGAACGGGATGCTGGTGATGAGTCTTTTGACTACGCGCAGATGAGTGACGCGGATGCCGCCGAAGCCGAGGAAGGCCTTGTTCAAGAGAAGGGATTCTTTATCCTTCCGAGCGAGCTTTTCAGTAACGTACAGAAGAGAGCAGCCGATGACGCGAATCTAAACGAGACATTGGAGCGAGTTTTCTCTCACATTGAAAGCTCTGCCAAGGGCAGCAAGTCGGAGAGTGACTTCGCCGGCCTGTTCGATGATTTCGATGTGAATAGTAACAAACTTGGAAGCACGGTCGCGAAGCGCAACGAAAGACTGGAAAAGCTGCTCGATGGTATCGCGGCGATGAAGCTCGGATCCGTCGAAGATCATAATATCGATGCTTTCGGGGATGCCTATGAATACCTGATGTCCATGTATGCCTCCAATGCTGGAAAGTCCGGAGGTGAGTTCTTCACGCCTGCGGATGTCTCTGAGCTCCTGACTAAGCTCGGCACGGTTGGGAAGAAGACTATCAACAAGGTATATGACCCAGCCTGTGGCTCTGGATCGCTCCTTCTGAAGAGTGCTACGATTCTTGGAAAAGATGCTGTCCTGAATGGCTACTTCGGGCAGGAAATCAATATCACCACATACAATCTCTGCCGCATCAACATGTTCCTTCACGGCGTAGGTTTCGATAAGTTCAGCATTGCCTGTGAGGATACTCTTACGAATCCGCAGCATTGGGATGAGGAGCCGTTCGAGCTTATTGTCTCGAATGCTCGTGAAGTATTTGGACTAACCGCCAGAAACCGCATAAATAAAGGCTTTCCGGGGCATACGCCTCTTTTTTTATGCCCTGAGACAAGGGCTGTGAGGCACCGGATGTCAGCATAGAGGCAGATGCGCCTAAGCTGGCGCAAAGAAAACTGAATAACGAGTACAGGCGATAAGACGTTTATTTGTTTCCCTTCGGGGACTCAGGTAAACGTCTTTTTTTATTGCCGATACATACGGAGGGACGATATGAGTTTCGATTATTTTTACGGTCCGGATGATGCAGAGCAGTATTCGTTCTACCGTATTCCGAAGAAGCTGATAACCGGGGACGAGTTCCAGGAGATCAGCACGGAGGCAAAGCTGCTGTACGGCCTGATGCTCGACCGGCTTCAGCTGTCCATACGGAACCAGTGGTTTGACGCTCTCAACCGCGTCTATATCATCTACACGGTCGAAGACATCATGACCGATTTACACTGCGGGAATCAGAAAGCCTGCAAGATGCTTTCGGAGCTTGAGAACAAAATCGGGCTGATCAAGCGGAAACGCCAGGGGCTGGGAAAGCCTTCCCTGATCTACGTTCTGAAGTTTTCCACAGGCAGTCCACAGAACGATACGGAATCACATTTCAAGAAATGTGAAAATCACACTTCTGGGGATGTGAATATCACATCTTCGGACGTGTGGAAATCACACGGAAATAATACTGATCTTAATAATACTGAATTGAATAAGACCAATCCTATCTATCCATCGCCGGAAGCACAGCCGGCATCGGCAAAGATCACCGTTTCGATTGATGGGATGAGAAGGGATGAGATGGAGGAACGAAGATCGTATGAAGAATATTTCAGAGATCATCTTGCCATTGAAGACTTAAAGATCAGTTATCCGTATGACCACGGACGCATTGAGGAGATTTTGGAGCTTATGATCGATACCGTATGCAGCTCTGCAAAGACAATCCGCTGTGCCGGAGAAGATCGGCCGGTGGAGGTCGTGAAGAGCCGGTTCATGAAGCTGGGCTATGAGCATATCCAGTATGTCCTGGACTGCATCCATGAGAACACCACGGATATCAGAAACATCAAGGCGTACATGCTCACTACGCTGTATAACGCGCCGCTGACCATCGACCACTACTATCAGACGAAGGTCAACCATGATTTATACGGCTGGAGGGAATAACACATCAGGAACGACAAAGGAGGAAGAGACAATGCCGAGAAAAGGCGCAAAAACAATCCCGCCCGATCAGACAGGGGAAAAGGTGCAGGATATTCCGTTATCCGAGCTGCATCCTTTCAAGAATCACCCGTTCAAGGTGCTGGATGACGAGGCTATGCAGCAAACTGTAGACAGCATCCTGCAATACGGCGTGATGGTACCGGCGATTGCAAGGCCGTCCCCGGAGGGCGGATACGAGCTGATCGCAGGGCACAGAAGGCTGCGGGCATCCGAGCTGGCCGGGAAAGAGACAATGCCTGTGATTGTCCGGGAAATGGATGACGATGCCGCAACGATTTTTATGGTGGACAGCAATTTGCAGCGGGAGGAACTGCTTCCCAGCGAGAGGGCATTTGCCTACCGGATGAAGAACGAAGCCATGAAGCGGCAGGCCGGAAGACCTGGCAGGGAAAATGTGGGACAACTTGTCCCTAATTCTTTTGGCCGGAGGACGACGGAACTGATCGGTGAGGTTTCCGGTGAAAGCTATAAGCAGGTACAGCGGTTTATCCGGCTGACCTATCTGATCCCGGAGCTTCTGGATATGGTCGATCAGAGGAAAGTGGCCTTCAATCCCGCGGTTGAGCTTTCGTATCTGACAGAGGACGAACAGAGGGATTTCCTGGAGGCCATGGATTATGCGCAGGCAACGCCGTCGCTCTCCCAGGCGCAGCGGATCAAGAAATACAGCCAGGAAGGCAAATGCTCGCTGGATGTGATGTGCGCGGTCATGGATGAGGTCAAAAAGGACGATATGAGCAAGGTCACGATCTCCCACGACGTGCTTCGGAAGTATTTCCCAAAATCCTATACGCCGAAACAGATGGAGGATACGATCATCCGGCTGCTGGAACAGTGGCAGAAACGAAGACAGAGAGAACAGGCAAGGTAACGGTCATTTCTTCGCAGTGATGCAGAGAAATGGCCGCTTTTTTTATTTCACGAAGGGAGAAAGCACAGATGACAAAAGCGGAACAGAAAAAAATGGAGAAGGCAGCTAAACAGGCATTCATCAAAAACGCCTTCGGCTGTGTGCTGGATGCGGTCTTTGAAGGCTCCGGCAGGATCAGCAGCAGCCCCCAGATCAGGGTTATGATGAAGAACGGCAGCCGGTATATCCGGTTTCACCGGTACGGGGACGATTTCAACATCCAGATTTACGCCAGCGGCGATGTGGATATTGAGTTCATGGAGTTCTGCCACGACACCAGAAAGTACCGCGTATTCGAGTATGACGGCGATATGGAAGTACAGGCAGCATTCCTGGAGCAGTTCTGGCAGGATATGCGCATGGTGATTACAGAGTTTCTGGAGCACGCGGACTGGCACACCATACTGGATTTCATGCCGCCGGACGGAGATCACTGGCAGGAGGCGTTCATTGATTCCCTGGAGCCTGCGGTAAACACGGAAGAGCCGCTGCGCTGGAATCCGGAATGGGTAAGTAAATATACGGACGATGAAGAAGATTCAGTTGGGTAACGGTCATTTCTTCGCAGCAATGCAAAGGGATGGCCGTTTTTTATTTCAGCCACAAGGAGGAAAACGGCATGTACAGATTAGACCAGAAACCAAAAAAGAAGCACGACGGCGCAGAGAAATGGAGGGCATACTTCACAAAACTTAATCCGCTTGGCGAGATCAGGATGCTTTCCGTGCATCCGCAGTGTGGCATCAGGATGATAGGCCGATACAGTGATGAGGCATTCGACATCTTTTCGGATGACGAGGAAGCGATCTTCTATCTCCAGCCGGACAACATTTTCTTAAGCTGCCTGACATCCGACCTGATCCGTATCGGGAAGCGCGTATATCTCATGGGCGATGCAGTTGCCTACAAGCTGAACCGTGAGGACGATTATGCGGATATGAGTTCCGACGAAATGGCAGAAACCTGTCTGGAGCTGATGGAACGAATGCAGCGCGTGAGGATGGGGCAGTTTTGCTTTTCAGTGATTGATCTGACAGATGAAATCAAGGAGGACAGGTTCGATGAAGAAGAATAACAGGAATGCCGCCGCGAAGGCGGCTGTAACCAGGCAGGACATGAACCGCCAGAATAACGCGGTCCGCAGGATGATGGCCTATCAGGAGAGGATGGTGAAGAAGCCTTGCAGGAAGAAGTTGAAAACAGGACAGTAAACCTCGCGATCAGTACGACACGGCTGTCGGCGCGGACAATCGTTGCCGGTATCCGCATGTATCTCCAGCACCAGAGGAACGCGGCAGCGAAGAAGTCGGTAAAGGTGGAGGGCGTGCATGGAAAGCAGTCGGTAAAAGAGCTGATCGGACAGAATCAGGGCGTTTCGCGTATGCCCCTGGGAGATGCCAGCATCCGGGAGTTTGAGCGGGAAGCCAGAAAGTATGGCGTGGATTTTGCCGTCACGAAGGATAAATCCGTTCATCCGCCGCAGTATACCGTGTTCTTCAAGGCGAAGGATAACGATGCATTGCAGCAGATCGCGGATTCCCTGATGGCAAAGCAGCTGAATGCGGAAAAGAAGCCGAGCATCGTGAAGCAGCTTGAAAAGTTCAAAGCGCTGGTCGCTTCGCTGCCATCCAAGGTACGCCATAAGGAACAGGAACATTCCCTGTGACAAGGAATGAGCTGAAAAAGAAAATCATCCTGCACATCCCTTATGTAGCGGCAGGATTGCTGGCAACGAACTTCGGGGAGGCATGGAGGCTTGCCGAAGGGGCCAATGCATCGGAGAAAACGCTGTCTCTGATCTCGACCCTGGGGGTGGCCTTCAGCAATCCCCTCCCCAGCCTGCATCCGCTTGACCTGGTGATTGGCATTATCGTCGGCGTAGTTCTCCGCCTTGCGGTCTATATGAAAGGCAAGAACGCCAAGAAGTACCGGCACAATACGGAATACGGCTCTGCACGCTGGGGGACGCATAAGGACATTGAACCGTTTGAAGATCCGGTGTTCCAGAACAACGTGATCCTGACCCGGACGGAATGGCTGATGATGAGCAACCGCCCGAAGAATCCGGCGAATGCAAGGAACAAAAACGTGCTGATCGTGGGCGGCTCCGGTTCAGGCAAAACAAGGTTTTGGTTGAAACCGAACCTGCTTCAAATGCATAGTTCCTACGTCATAACCGATCCGAAAGCCCAGGTGCTCAGCGAGTGCGGAAAAGCGTTGGAACGCGGCGCTCCCAAGCTGGATGAGAAGGGAAACCTGGTTAAAGACAAAAACGGGAAGATCATCTATGAACCCTATGAAATCCGGGTCTTCAATACGATCAATTTTAAGAAGTCACAACACTATAACCCGTTCGCCTATATCCACAGCGAGAAGGACATTCTAAAGCTGGTGACTGCCCTGATTGCCAACACCAAAGGTGACGGGAAAGCCACCGACGAGTTCTGGACGAAAGCGGAAACGCTGCTCTATACCGCGCTGATCGGCTATATCCACTATGAAGCGCCGGAGAACGAACAGAACTTCGCAACGCTCCTGGAAATGCTGAACAGCATGGACGTGCGCGAGGACGATGAGGACTACCAGAATCCCGTCGATATGATGTTTGAGGCGCTTCGGAAAAAGAACCCGAATCACTTTGCGGTACGGCAATTCGTTAAGTTCAAGATGGCTGCCGGCAAGACCCTGAAATCCATACTTGTGAGCTGCGGCGCGCGCCTTGCTCCCTTCGATATTCAGGAAGTCCGGGACATCACGATGTACGACGAACTGGAGCTGGACAAGCTGGGAGACCGGAAAACGGCGCTGTTCCTGCTGATGTCCGACACGGATTCCACCTTCAACTTTTTAATCAGCATGATCTACACGCAGCTCTTCAACCTGCTGTGTGAAAAAGCGGATGATGTGTACGGCGGCAGGCTCCCGGTGCATGTGCGCTGCCTGATCGACGAGTGCGCGAACATCGGCCAGATTCCGAACCTGGAAAAGCTGGTGGCGACGATCCGAAGTCGGGAAATCAGCGCCTGCCTTGTTCTTCAGGCAAAATCACAGCTAAAAGCGATTTATAAGGACAATGCCGATACCATCGTGGGCAACATGGATTCCCAGATTTTCCTCGGTGGCAGCGAACCGACGACGCTGAAGGATCTGAATCAGGCGCTCGGCAAAGAGACCATCGACACCTACAACACCGGCGAGAACCGGGGACGGGAGCAAAGCCACTCCCTGAACTATCAGAAACTTGGCCATGATCTTTTGTCCGTTGATGAGCTGGCGGTGCTGGACGGCAGCAAGTGCATCTTGCAGCTGCGAGGTGTCCGCCCGTTCCTTTCGGAGAAATACGATCTGACGAAGCATCCAAATTATTTCCTGACTTCCGATGCGGACAAGAAGAACGCTTTCGATATTGAAAAGTTCCTGTCCCGGAAGCTGACGCTCCGCGCGGATGACCGCTATACCGTGGTCACGCCGGATGAGACGATCTGACAACTGAATACCGGATGATGACAGCCCTCTGCGTGAAAAACAGGGGGCTTTCTTCATGCCAAAAAGGAGGCGGATATGGATTCCACAAGTTATCGGGCTAGAGCTCCCGACAGGTAGAACCTGACCCAGGTTGTACAGCCAACGCACCACGATCACAGCAGCTGCATTCAACAATAAGAAAAGAATGGAGGAAAGAAACCCAGGGACGCCATGAACGGCGGCAGCTGCTGGCAGAAACATATCCCTTTGGGTTTCGTAAAGCAATATGGCATTTTTCAACAGCGCAGTAGGTGTTCTTCAGACACTCGTTATCGCCCTTGGGGCAGGCCTCGGAATCTGGGGCGCGATCAACCTTCTGGAAGGTTACGGCAATGACAATCCCGGCGCGAAAGGGTAGTTTGTATTAAGACAAATGAATTTTGGGCATAACGATACATACGAACATCGAAAGGAGGCGGCGTATTATGAGGACTCAGCTCTCGACTGAGCCGGGGAAGATCACGGCATTGTACGAGCGTCTGTCGAGAGACGATGAACAACAGGGGGACTCCAACAGCATCACCAATCAGAAGCAATACCTGATGGATTTCTGCTCTCAGCAGGGTTTTCAGAATGTCCGGCACTTTACTGATGATGGTTATAGCGGAACAAACTTTGACCGTCCGGGATTTCAGACTCTGCTAGGCGAGATCAATGGCGGTCGCGTGGAAACCGTGATCGTGAAGGACATGAGCCGATTTGGAAGGAACTATCTTCAGGTCGGGTATTATACTGATGTTCTCTTTCCAGAGAAGCATGTGCGTTTTATCGCAATTAATAACAACATCGACAGCGCAAGACCGGGAAGCAATGATTTTACGCCATTCCTGAACATCATGAATGAATGGTATGCCAAGGACACCAGTCGCAAGATCCGGTCCATCTTTCATGCAAGGATGAAGAAAGGACTTAAGTGCAGTGGAGCAGTTCCCTTTGGCTATACAAGGGACCCGAATGACAAGCAGACTTTTATAGTTGCTCCGGACGAAGCAGCTATCGTGAAGAGAATCTTCCGGATGGCAGCGGAGGGAACTACCATGACAGAGATCGCAGATACGCTGACCAATGAAAAGGTTCTTAACGCGACAGCCTTCAGGCAGAAGTATCATCCGGAAAACGTCCACAATGTCCGTTACAGGGACCCGTGTTTCTGGTCACCACAAACCATACGCCATATACTCGTCCGAAAAGAATACCTGGGGTGTACTGTCCTTGGCAAGACAAGAAGTGAAGACTTTAAGCGAAAGAGAAAGAGACATGTTCCGGAGGAAGAACAGCTCGTCTTTCCAAACACCCATGAAGCAATCATCGATCAGGAAACATGGAACCTTGCGCAGAAGGTAATGAACCGCTGCGCAAAAATCACAAAACTGGGAATCACAAGCAGACTGTCAGGACTTGTATTCTGCGCAGATTGTGGCAGAAGGATGGGCTATTCAGCGTGCCATGCCAAGGCAGCCCCCGAGGCAGATTCCTCCTATTCCTTTCAATGCGCTGGCTTCAGGGATCGCTACAGGCAATGTACTTCTCACTATATCAAAGAAAGCACGATTGAGAAGGCTGTAGCGAAGGCTATCCGCGCGGTTATGAAACGCGTTTTTTTAGATGAGGCAGCTTTCGCTGACGACCTTCAGAGACAGTTCAATGAGCGGAAAGGGGACAGAAACAGCAGCGAGAAGAAAGAATTAACTGAAGTCAATAACCGGATCATGGAGCTTGGGAGGCTTACAAGAGGACTATATGAGAAAAATATGAAAGGTATTCTTTCAGACATGATGTTTGAAACGCTCATGAAGGAGTACGATTCCGAACTGCAAGTGAAGGAGGCCAGGAGAACTGAGCTGGAATCTTCCCTCAGAGAGGCGGAATCCCAGAAATCGGATCCGCGAAGATTTATCAGTCTTTTGAAAAGTTATAAGGAATGCAGCCATGTGACCAATCAGATGCTGTATTCCCTGATAGATCGGATTGAGGTCCATGCCCCTGCTCGCGGAGCCGATGGCAAACGTTCACAACAGATTGATATCTATTTCAGCTTCCTTCCGGAGTGCCCTACATCGGTCAGTGACGATACTCTTCTGGACGAGACACCGGAAGAACAGAAGAAGTACGATGAGGAGCTGGACAAATGGCTCCTTCAGAAAAGAAGAGAAGATCTTGTTAATGCGGCAGGCTCTGAGGAAGCTGCGGCAGTATTGATAACAGAGTATAGGGAGAGGGAGGCAGAATCAGCGCACAGGTATTACGAAGCACAAAGGAAGCGTATGGAAGAAGATCCCGACTTCAACAAGGAGATGCAAGAGAAATTCAAAAAATACAGACGCACGAGAAAGGAACGTGATAAGCAGAAGTGGGAGGAACTAGTTAAAAAGGCTGAGACTGATCCTGAGGCAGCAAGAGAACTGGAGGCTATCAGGGCTCGCAGAAGAGAGCGCGACAGAGAGAGAAGAGCAAAGCTGCGAGGTGGCAACCCGGCACCAAAACCGGAGAAGCAGCCCCATATGTCAAGAGCGGAGCGCATGAGGGAGCTGAAAGCAAAGGCCGCTACTGATCCCGAAGCCGCAGAGAAGTATGCCTCGATCAGGAAAGCCGAGAAGGAAGAAAGGGACAGACGGAAGATCCAACAGGAAGCAAGGATGGCAACAGATCCTGATTATGCTGAATACATCAGAAAGCGTACCGCAGAGTACAACCGGAGACATTGCGCACAGCGGGCACGAGACAGAAAGAAACTCATCCAACAGGCGGCTACTGATCCTGAAGCAGCGAAGAAGCTTTCAGAGATCCGTTCCATTGAAAGAGAACGAATGAAAAAGAGCCGGGAAAAGGCCAAAGCTGAAAAGGCCGCAGCGGCAGAGGAGGCATCGAAAAATGGACATAGAGACAACGGAGGAGAAAATCAAGAAGGTTGACGCAAAAATCAGTACGCTTCAGAAAAAGAAGAAGGAGGTCCTGAGGAACATCAGCACCGAGCAGAGAAAACAGAGGACCCGGAGACTGATCCAGGCGGGGGCTATTGTCGAGAGTGTCATGAACCGGCCGCTTGAGGAGGCTGACCTTCCAAAACTTCAGTCATTTCTTTGGAGACAGGAACGCAACGGAAGATATTTTTCAAAAGCGATGGACAAAGACGGCGGAACAGAGAAGTGAACAGGACGATTTTTCGGATCCATTTATTGTTGGAAATTCCTTATTTTTTGAAAAAAATAAGGCGCACTTATACGCACACTTCGTATGCATAAGCGCGGAAGGGTTTCACCCTTCACTGAGCAGAGGCGCTGCCTCTGCACTCCGGCGGGCGCCACCCTGCACCCGGGCAAAGGCTCCGCCTCTGCACTCTATCAGGCATCGGATAAGCAAAGGACAGGATTCCCATCCGGGACCTGTCCTTTCTTTTCCGGTGCCTGTTTCACTTCCGCCCCGAAAGGAGGGACATGGCAATCTATCATCTCAGCATCAAGATCGGCAGCCGGCACGGAACGAAGTCTTCCGTAGCTGCCGCGGCATACCGGGCCGGGCAGAAGCTGAAGGACGAGCGGTCCGGTAAAACATATGACTACACGAACAAGAAGGAAGTCACGTATTCGGAGATCATTCTTCCGAAGAGCGCGCCTTCCTTTTTTTCTGACCGTGCGGCTTTGTGGAACAGCGTTGAAGAAGCGGAGAAACAGGACAACGCCCAGCTCTACCGGGAGTTCGAAATTGCTCTGCCGAAGGAATTATCAAGGGCACATCAGCTTCAGGCGGCACATGAGTTTTTCCAGAGAAGGGCCGCTGAAGGGATGGTCGTGGACTGGTCCTTTCACGACAAGCCGGGCAATCCCCACGTTCATGGCATTGCGCCGACCCGGGGCGTAAAGAAGGACGGCAGCTGGGCACAGAAGAGAAAGCAGATCTATGCCCTTGACGAGAGCGGCGAACGGATCCCGGTTATCGACAAAAGGACTGGCCAACAGAAGATTGGCGCGAAGGGAAGAAAGATGTGGAAACGCGAGACAGTTGAGGCGAACGACTGGAACAGCCGGGACCGGGCAAGACAGTGGCGGGCGGAATGGACTCTGATTTGTAACCGGTACCTATCCATGGAAAGGCAGCCGGAACGGATCGATGACAGGTCCTATGAAGAACAGGGTATCGACAGGGTACCGACAAAACATGAGGGCTATGCAGCAAGACAGATCGAGGCGAGAGGAGGCGTCTCGACGATCGCGGAGCAGAACAGGCAGATCCGGCTGCTGAACAGACTGCTCGAGCGGGCAAAGGAAATGGGAGTGCAGCTGATCCGGCAGTTCACCCATTTAAAGGAATCTTTCAGGAAGGAGATCGAAAGCATCGATGAACTCAGAGCAGGGTACAGCATTTCTTCAGCTGGTCAACGAAATGGAGAAAGTTATGACGGACCAGCAGGAACTGATCGGGAGGGCAGAGAAGGAGTTGATGGTGATTACGGAAGAATACAGCCAGAGTCTGGAGAAGATCGTGGAACTGGAGAAGGAGAACGAGAAACTCAGATACCTGCTTCAGAGATACCGGAAGCAATCCTCGAGCGACTGAACGAAATGAAGGCGCGGTCGGAATCACAGAACAGGGAGATTGGAAAAACTCTGAAGAAAGGAGAATCACTCAGTGAACATTTCAGCAGATGGATACAGCGCAGAGCAGCTTATGAGTCTGCTCGAGCAGATGCAGAGCGAGACAGAAGAAAAAGACCGGACCATACAACAACTTCAGAGGCAGTGCGAGTTAAAGGAGAGGGAGATCGAATCTCTGGAGAAAGAAAAAGAAGCAGAGTCATCGAGGGCATGGAACCTTTCGATGAATCTCGAGATCAAGGGGAAGAATCTCCGGAGTGCGGAATACGAACTGCAGAACCTGAGGAGACGCGTGAGAGATCTCGAGGGAGAAGTCTCTGAGCTGAAAAGCAGGAAGAGATTCGGCCTGTTCAGGTAACAAGGATAGGAGGGGATATCAATGAAGAGAATTACGGAACTTACAAATGAGGAACTGATTAGCAGACTGGTAAGCGGAAGCAGATATTACGGTCACGAGGAATTATCCAGAGAGATCATAAAGCGTTTCAGGCTTTACGTTGATCACGGTGATCTTTCCAGAATCGATGACAGGAAGAGCATCGAAGGCGGGTGGATGGAGGACCGTGAAGAGAGAGGCCCGTGTCTTTGAGAAGAGAGGAATGACAGCATGAATCTTTTTGACGCGGTCAAGGGACAGGTCACGGCGAGGGATGCGGCAGAGCATTATGGGATCCGGGTCAACCGCTACGGCATGGCTGTCTGTCCATTTCATCCGGACAGGAACCCGAGCATGAAACTGGACAGAAGGTTTCACTGTTTCGCCTGCGGTGCTGACGGCGATGTGATCGACTTCGTGGCAAGGCTGTTCGGCCTTAAGAATGGAGAGGCGGCAAAGAAAATCGCGGCCGACTTTGAGATAGCTTACAGCCGGAGCCGTGCTTCTCTGGGGCAGACATATCAGGAGAGGAAAGCAAGAAACCGGGAGAAGGACCAGCGGGACCGTTTCGCCAGCGCAGGGAGAAAGTTCTTCCAAATCTTCTGCGACTATCGGCAGACACTTGACGAGTGGGAGAAACGGTATGCTCCTGTGGACATGGATGGATGGGACCATCTGGATCCCAGATTTGAAGAAGCATTACAGAACAAGTCCAGGATCGACTACATCCTGGACTCTTTTATCGGCGGCAGCCCGGAAGATATCGCTGGACTGATCGCTCAGTATGGAAAGGAGGCAGCGAGCCTTGGCAGACGTTTTGAAAAACATGAAGGAAGAAGAAAAGAAGAAGCTGGACGAGGCGATGACGGACCTGGGGTTTCCAAATGAAGCAGATGGCATATCCTGTCCACCGTGGATTGGCGAGAAAGGGAAGCTCATCGAAACAGAATTCTGCGAGTGTTTCCTGAAGAACCATCCGATGAAGTGCATCAACAGCAGACTCTACGATACGGAGGGAGAGGTAACTGACGAGGCCTTGAAAAAGGGAATCTACGATACCGTCAGTCCATATTACAGCACAAACATGGTCAGGAGGATCACGCAGCTGGCACAGCTGATGAAGATGGTCGCGGATTCCGAAGAACCCCTGAGACAGCTTGATCTTCTGAACATGAAGAATGGCACTCTCTACCTTGATGGTAGGTTCTCTCCTGAGAAGAACATCTGCATGAACCGGTTCCCGGTTAATTATGATCCGGACGCGGCTAAGCCGGAAGTATGGCTGAGATTCGTTACTGAACTTCTTTATCCGGAGGATATTCCAGCCTTTCAGGAGTTCATGGGATATACCTTCATCCCGACCAACCGGGCACAAGTTATGATGATGCTGATAGGTAAGGGAGGCGAGGGAAAGAGCCAGATTGGACATGTCCTGAGGGCGCTACAGGGAACAAACATGACGATGAGCAGCATACAGAAACTCGCGACCAACCGCTTCGCCAAGGCGGACCAGATCGGAAAACTTCTGATGGTTGACGATGACATGAACCTTGATGCCCTTCCCGATACAGGAACGCTGAAGAGCCTTGTCACGTTGGAGGATAAGACCGATGTCGAGTGGAAGTTCGGGCAGAGCCAGCAGGTCAGTCTTACCTTCCGCATCATGGGATTCGGGAATGGGTCCCTGTCGGCCTTGTACGATCGTTCTGACGGCTTCTACCGCCGCCAGATGATCATTCAGGTCAAGGAGAAACCAGCGGGCAGGGTGGACGACAGGTTCCTTACAGACAAGCTGATCGCGGAGAAAGAAGGAATCTTCTTGTGGTGCCTTCAAGGCTTGAAGAGGCTGATCCGCAATGGGTATGCTTTCTCTGTCAGCAACAGGATGAAGCAGAACCTCGAGACGGTCCGCCGGGACGCAAACAACATCATCGAGTTTTTTGAGTCGGCAGGATATATCCGCCTTGAGGCACATACTTCTGCCTCATCAAGACAGCTTTACAATGCTTACGTGAAGTGGTGCAGTGACAACGCCGAGAAGCCTCTTTCGGACCGAACATTCACGAGATGGATGCGCGGCGAGGAAGAGAGACTGGGCATCAAGTACGATAAAAACATTGATATTGGTGGAGGAAAGAAGGTCCGCGGATACCGTGGAATCAACGTGATAATCAATACAGATCTCGTATGATTCAGGACAGAGAGCGGATCAGGGGAAGGGGAGAGATCCTTCAAAGATTGAATCGAGGCGGATAGGCATCGCTTTCCCAAATTCTTATATATATATATTTTTTGTAACTACCATTACTATCTCTTATTTTTTATATATAAGATTTTAAATGTAATGCCTATAGCCTAGAACCACCCGGAAATGCTGTTAAACACTGACGATCCGGGAAAGGCACACACTTCTCCTGATGCGCCTCTTGTGGCGCCATGGAAAATAGACAACGGTGGACAGGATCAGAAAAATTTCCTCTTCGTCCTGTTCACCTTGTAGGAGGATACAGATGAAAGAGAAAGAACTAAAGCATGAAGACTATGAGAGAGGTGGAGAGGTCCATACCTCATCGGGAAGGACTAAATGTCCGATCAGCCTGTTTTTCAAAAAGGAAAAAGCATCGACTCTGGAGCAGACAATTAAGGAAATCATCCTGAGAAATTCAGCTGATTTATGAACTGCGGACAGGAGGCCACAATCACTATTGAAGAATCCTATATTTATGATATAATAATCGAACGTGTGGTCGTGGCCACTTATACAGACATTGTTGCACAGTACTATGTGATGAAGGGCTTTCATAGAGGAAATGTATGAAAAAAACAATTTCGATGAGTATACGTGTTAGTGAGGCCGAGCTTAATAAAATAAAGCAGGCTGCTGAATTACAAGAGTATTGTTCTTACAGTGAATTTGTTAGGCGAACAGCTCTGATGGAAGCATCACGCATCATAAAAAACCAAGAGAAGCAAACAACAGAAGATGAACGGAAGAGGGAAAATAAGTGAAGGTTGCATCATTCTTTAGTGGGATTGGCGGGATTGATCTAGGGCTTGAACAAGCCGGAATGGATGTTGTCTTCCAATGCGAGATATTAACTTTTGGTCAGCAAATATTAAGAAAGCATTGGCCAACTGTTCCACTATATAGCGATATTACTACTGTAAAACCGAGTGATATTCCTACTGTGGATGTATTCGCAGGAGGTTTTCCTTGTCAAGACTTATCATTAGCAAACCAAGGAAAAAGGAAAGGATTGGAAGGTGCACGAAGTGGGTTGTTCTATAAATATGCTGAACTCATCGGAGAAAAAAGGCCTCGTTGGATTTTTATTGAAAATGTTCCCGGGCTTCTCAACAGCGCCAAAGGTGGAGACTTTAGCGTCGTCCTCTCAACCTTGGATGAACTCGGGTATTGTGTTTCATGGCGAGTATTGGATGCAAAGTTCTTTGGAACACCCCAAAGACGTAGAAGAACATACATTGTCGGAAGTCTTGGAACTCTCGGCGCCGCTGAAGTACTTTTTGAGCGTGGAACAAATCCAGTCGCTGATAAAGAGAGCAACCGACCGAGGAACTTCCTTGCCTCAGGCGATGATGAAAGCTTACCAGAGTCAAATTACTTTTCTATCCAGCATGCAGGAATCGGGAGAAAAGCATCCGCAGGGCCTCAAGGAAAAGGATATCGGAATGATGGAGAGACGTATACTCTCGACTCCAGAGGAAACTCGGATGCTGTATGTAAGACGGATGCTCCCTTCAGAATGCGAAAAACTTCAGGGCTTTCCGGAAGGGTGGACGGATCCCGGTATAGAGCAATAGGTAATGCGGTTTGTGTTCCAGTCATTAAGTGGATTGGGAAAAGGATTATAGAAGCAGATATAAAATATTATAGCTGATAAAATGTGAACTCTTCACGGGAGTTACACTAAAAAAGGGTCAATCATTTTTCGTGTGGGGTGAACACATGAGCGTTCTCCCCGGTTAACAGTTTCAACGGACGCCGTCCTTGACATGAACCTCAGGAAACGTTGTCCGATCTATGCCGACGGCGAAGAACTCA
>Ga0256404_1008251_pt1 | contig 15807 bp, 15 predicted proteins | sample RumenRJG_01DNA_FD_185990 | JGI IMG/M metagenome (GOLD analysis project Ga0256404, IMG submission 185990) | Bovine rumen microbial communities from Lethbridge, Alberta, Canada - RJG_01 | ecosystem: Host-associated > Mammals > Digestive system > Stomach > Rumen | place: Canada: Alberta | collected...
CCGGAGCAGGACCCGGTGATCAGAAGGGCTATACATACATCGGCGGATTTTGACTACGCGGAGACGCTGACTTTTTCGGAAGGTGCAGTGGGCAAAGCGCGCGATCTCATCAGGGCCGGTGCGCTCATCGTGACCGATACCAACATGGCTCTGACCGGGATCAACAAGAAGAGGATCGCGGCGTTCGGCGGCGAGGTCAGGTGCTATATGGCGGACGAGGATGTGGCGCGCGAAGCCAAGGAGCGCGGCATCACAAGGGCTTCTGTAAGCATGGAGCACGCTGCTGCGGATAATCTGGCGAGCGGACGCAAAACGGTTTTCGCTGTCGGCAATGCTCCGACGGCTCTCATAACGCTGAGAAACATGTATGACGAAGGAAAGTTCACGCCGGACTTTATCATCGGTGTGCCGGTTGGTTTTGTGAATGTGGTAGAGGCCAAGGAGCTGATACTCGAGACGGACATACCGCACATCGTCAACAGGGGCAGAAAGGGCGGAAGCAATGTTGCCGCCGCAATCGTGAATGCTCTGGTATACGGGATGTGAGAAGCAGACCGGTAAAAGGGTACCGGTGCTGAATTATAAGGAAACATAATGGCAGAGCTCAGAAAAGGATTCACAACAGGAAGCTGTGCGGCGGCCGCTGCGAAGGCTGCATGCAGGATGCTCCTCTCGGGAAGTGAAGTGGACAGGATATCCATCATCACGCCTAAGGGGCCGGCTTTTGATGCTGAGATCCTGAATACTGAGAGGGCTGCGGAATATGTAAAGTGCGCGGTGCGTAAGGACGGGGGAGACGACCCGGATATCACGACCGGGGCACTTATAGAGGCAGAGGTGAGATTCGCAGGCACTGAAGAGGGTATTGAGGCTGAATGCACTGAGACAGTTGCGAACAAGGAAGATGAGCGATCCGGAGCAGAAGAAGCACCGCGCGTAATCATAAAGGGCGGCAAGGGTGTCGGCCGTGTCACAAGGCCGGGCCTCGACCAGCCTGTGGGAGAAGCTGCCATCAACTCGGTCCCGCGGGAAATGATCACGCGCGAAGTCACTGAGGTCCTCGACATGTTCGACTGCAGTGAGGCAGTAACGGTGACAATATCGGTACCTGAGGGAGAGGAGCTCGCTTTGCACACGTTCAATCCGAGACTCGGGATCGAAGGCGGGATATCCATCATCGGGACATCCGGCGTGGTAGAGCCGATGAGCAGGCAGGCGATCCTCGATACGATAAGGGTCGAGCTGAGGCAGAAGAGGGCCGAGGGGCACGACATCGCTTTCATATCCCCGGGCAATTACGGGCTCGACTTCATGAAAGAGACTTACGGTGTCGACCTCGACAGGAGCGTCAAGTGCAGCAATTTTGTCGGCGAGACCATCGACATGATATGTGAGCTCGGGTTCAGCGGGATGCTGCTGACGGGACACATCGGCAAGCTGGTCAAAGTCGCGGGCGGCATCATGAACACTCACTCACGCGAGGCTGACTGCAGGATGGAGATAATCGCTGCGGCCGCGGTCAGAGAGGGCGCGGACACAGAGGTGCTCGGGCGGATATTCGACTGCCTGACGACGGAGGAGGCCTACGGAATTCTCTATGAGGTGGGCCTGGCTGAGAAGGTGTCTCAGCGGATCATGGACCGCATAATGTATAACCTTGACAGAAGGGCCGGCGGGAGGCTCGACATTGGCTGCATCGTGTATTCGAAGGAGTACGGGCAGCTTGCGGCTTCGGACAGAGCCGCCGGAATGATAGAAGAGAACAGGAATAAGTGGAATGGATAAGATGCAGAATACAGCACAGGTATATTTCGTAGGCGCCGGCCCGGGAGCGGCCGACCTCATCACGGTAAGAGGCATGAAGCTGATCGGACAGGCTGACATAGTCATCTATGCGGGCTCTCTCGTCAACCCTGCTCTGCTTGACTATGCGCATGAAGGAGCTGAGATCCACAACAGCGCGCACATGACCCTCGAGCAGGTCCTCGATGTGATGAAGGATGCAGCAGCAGCGGGCAAAACAGTATGCCGCCTTCATACCGGCGATCCGAGTCTGTACGGTGCAGTGAGAGAGCAGATGGACGCCCTCGACGAGATGGGCATCACTTATGAATCGTGCCCAGGCGTCACCGCGGCATTCGGAGCGGCAGCTTCGATGGACATTGAGTACACTTTGCCCGGAATATCCCAGTCACTCATCTTTACGAGAATGGCAGGCCGCACCGACGTGCCAGAGAAGGAGAGCATAGAGAGCTGGGCGGCTCACAGAGCGAGCATGGCAATATATCTCAGCACGGGAATGCTCGAAGAGCTGTCGCGCAGGCTGATCGCGGGCGGCTACGAGGCGGATACGCCGGCAGCCATTATTTACAAAGCGACCTGGCCTGAAGAGGAATTCTATTACTGCAGAGTCGATGAGCTGGCAGCCACAGCGGCAGCGCATGGAATAACGAAGACAGCTCTGGTGCTCGTGGGCGATGTTCTCGCCAAGAGCATGAGCGGATACGAGAAGTCGAAGCTGTACGACAAGACATTTTCGACAGAATTCAGGGCTGCCGAAGAGTAGCTGATGGGCAAAATTGGTCCTGCGTGTGGCCTTGAGAAGAGTTAATCTGGCAAAATGCTGCTAAAATGGTCCTCTGTGTGGTCCTGAGATGAGGTAATCTGGCAAATGTGCTGCGGAATTGGTCCCGGGCGTGGACCTAAAGTGCAGAAGAAATGTGAATTTGCTGCCAGATTGGTCCTGCATGTGGTCCTGAATTGAAAAAATAGATCCATGAAGATAAAAATAATCACTTTTACTGAAAAAGGAGCGGAGCTGGCTGCCGGACTGAAGGCGGCTCTCGGCGGACATGAGACTGAGCTGTGCCTGAGGGGCAAAGCCCGGGACGTTAGTGCGCCTGAAGTGCCTCTGGATGATCTCTGCAGGGAAGCTTTTGAGCAGGGGACGGCGCTCGTGTTCATAAGCGCGATGGGAATCGCGGTCAGGTCGGTCGCGCCTTTTGTTAAGGACAAGCTGACGGATCCGCCGGTTCTGGTGATGGACGAGCTGGGACTGCATGTCATACCGGTGCTGTCGGGGCACATGGGCGGAGCGAATAGCCTGGCACTCGAGATAGCTGAAGCGACCGGGGCGGATCCGGTGATCACTACGGCGACGGATATAAATGAAGCGTTTTCAGTTGACCTGTTCGCTAAGGAGAACGGGCTTAGGATAGTGAACAGGGACGGCATCGCGAAGGTGTCGGCTTCGGCGCTTAAGGGCAAGCCGGTCACTATATCCATCAAGGACTATCCACCACAGGAAGCAGTCGATGTGCTGATTGCTGATGCTTTGGACGCTATGGACAAGGCTGGTGCGGATGAAGGAGCGCAGGCAGAAAGTCCTGCGGCTGAGAACCTTGCGACGATCAGGCTGTGTCCGGGCAGGTATGCGGTAGGCATTGGCTGCAGGAAGGGCAAAAGTTCTGAGGAGATAAGAGAGTTTGCGGAGCGTGTTCTGGCGGAAAACGGCTTAGATGCTGCTGAGGTCGGAGCAATAGCAACTATAGACATAAAGGCGGAGGAGCCGGGAATAAAGGCTCTGGCGGAATACTGGAAGGTGCCTCTGATCACATACGAAGCGACACTTCTCGAGAAGGTGCAGGGAGATTTTGCCTCATCGGAATTCGTAAAGAAGACGGTCGGAGTGGACAGCGTGGCGGAGCGGTCGGCGGTGCTTGCTGCGGGAAGCGGCTCAAAGCTGATCGTACGCAAGCAGGCGGAAAACGGGATGACAATCGCAGTAGCCGAAAAGCGCTGAGCCATATATGTAATTAGATATAAAGCAGACTGCGGACGATGAGATCAGGTAGTGTGCTGACAGATGCAGATTTAGCGCAGATAATATGATAAAAAAGGCGGATAGAACATGATCACAGTAGTCGGAATGGGACCGGGAAAAGAAGCGATGATGACGGAAGAGGCTCTGGCGGCACTCGACAGGGCGGACGTGATCATCGGGTATACGGTGTACCTTGAGCTGCTCGGGGACAGATTCGCGGGGAAAGAATATCTGTCGACGCCGATGAAGCAGGAGGTCGAGCGCTGCAGGATGTGTTTTGAGCAGGCGGCGATGGGCAAGGAGGTCGCCATGATATGCAGCGGAGACGCCGGAATATACGGGATGGCATCCCTCATGTTCGAGCTGGGCGAGGAATACGACGCTGAGCATCCGGGCGCATCGATGCTGACGGATATATGCGTGATCCCGGGGATCACTGCGGCTTCGAGCGGAGCGGCAGTACTCGGAGCGCCGCTGAATCACGACTTCTGCGTGATCAGCCTGTCGGACCTTCTGACACCGTGGGAGCTCATCGAGAAGAGACTCAGGGCTGCAGCGGAAGGGGATTTTGCGATAGCCATATACAATCCGTCGAGCCGCAAGAGGCACGATTATCTGCAGAAGGCATGCGACATCCTGATGGAGACAGCATCGCCTGAGACAGCGTGCGGCTACGTCAGGAACATCGGGCGCGACGGGACCGAGTCGCACGTGTGCACTCTGGCAGAGCTGAGAGATACGCAGGTCGACATGTTCACGACTGTTTTCGTTGGTAACTCACAGAGCAGGATCATAGGAGACCGGCTCGTGACGCCTAGGGGATATAAGAAGTAAGTGTGCCAGAAGGACTGTCTCCATTGACACATCTGAGGTAAAGATATGAAACCTATCATTTTTTCCGGGACAACTGAAGGAAGGACGCTCTCTGAGAAGCTGACCGCATCCGGCATCGCGCACATCGTGTGCGTGGCGACCGAGTACGGCGAGCTTGTCATGGAGCCGAGCAGGTATGCTGATGTGCGCAGGGGAAGGCTCACAGCGCTGCAGATGTATGACCTTATCAAGGAAGAGGGCAGCGTGATTTTCGATGCCACTCATCCTTATGCGGCTGAGGTATCTCACAATATTCTGACGGCGTGCAAAGCGGCGGCCAGGGAGTACGTGAGGATACTGAGACCTGAGGATGCCGCCATGATGCCTGAGGACGCTGAGCTGCATGTTTTCGGGGATGCGGCGTCGTGCGCGGAGGCTCTTAAGGAGACTGAGGGAAGTATCCTGCTGACTACGGGCAGTAAGGAGCTAAGTATATATGCGGCTGATGAAGGTGTGAGGAGCAGGCTCTATGCGAGGGTGCTGCCGTCACATGAGAGCATCAGCCTGTGCGAGGCGGCCGGTTTAAGCGGCAGGCAGATAATAGCGATGCAGGGCCCGTTCATCAGGGAGACTGATGCGGCGCTCATCCGCCAGTTCGATATCAGGGTGCTGGTGACCAAGGCGAGCGGCAGGGCCGGAGGAGCGCCTGACAAGATCAGGGCCGCAGCTGAGGCAGGCATCCCTGTATACCTTATTGGCAGACCGGCAGAGGAGACAGGCATCTCTGTCAGCCAGGCACTCGGGCAGTATTTCGGCATAGGAAGAAAGCTGCGCCTTGATCTTGTCGGAACGGGCCCGGGAGACAGGGCGCTTCTGACCGGCGAGGCAGAGGAAGCCATCAGGAAGGCCGACATACTTTTCGGCGCCTCCCGTATGATAGAAGACTACGACGGAAGGGAAACCTATCCATATTACAGAGCTGAGGACATCATCCCGGTCCTCGAAGAGAGGCGCCCTGAGAGAGCTGCCGTGCTCTTCTCGGGAGATACCGGGTTCTACAGCGGAGCGGCTTTGCTCACACCTAAGATCGCAGACTGGGCGTACGAAGAAGACGTCGACTGCAGGGTCGCGGTGCACCCGGGCATCTCGTCTTTTGCATACCTCGCGGCGAAGGCCGGCATCAGCTACCAGGATGCGGAGCTCATGAGCATCCACGGGAGCAGGGGCGACAGAAGTGCTGCTGCCGAACTGGCGCGCAAAGTGAGATACAGCGGCAAGACTTTTGTTTTGCTCTCCGGACCTGAAGACGTCAGACTGATGGGCAAAACGCTCGCAGGCGCGGGCCTTGGACATGTTGCGATAATCCTCGGGATGCAGCTTTCGTACCCTGAGGAGAAGGTCGGGCTCATAACCTGCGCTGACTGTGCTCAGATCACTGAGCCGGGACTGTACATCGCAGCTGTCATCAACAGGGAGTGCGAGGCAAAACCGGCGGCACCTGTCATAGCTGACGATGAGATGATAAGAGCCAGAGTCCCGATGACCAAGGAGAGCGTAAGGCACCTCAGCGTCCTGAAGCTGGGGCTGACCGAGGGCTCGGTGGTATACGACATCGGAAGCGGCACGGGATCGGTGGCATGCGAGATCGCACGGCTCGACCCGGCCGGCAAAGTATATGCGATAGAAATGAAGGATGAGGCCTGCGACCTCATACAGCAGAACGCGGACAACCTCGGACTTTGCAACATAGAAGTGGTAAGGGGCACGGCTCCTAAAGCTATGAGAGGACTTGAGAGGGCGACACATGCCTTCATCGGCGGCAGCTCGGGCAACCTCAGAGAGATACTCGCACAGCTCGGCAGCAGCTGCCCTGGGATAAAGGTGGTCATCAACGCTGTCAGTCTCGAGACGATGGCGGAGATAACCGGCGTCATCGCGGACATGGATGTAAGCAACCTGACCGTAGAACAGGTGTCTGTCAGCAGGGCGAGAGAGCTCGGAAGCTATCACCTCCTGACAGCGGAGAATCCGGTGATGATCGCGGCTTTTGACCTCGTGGGAGCGTCTGCATGCGATGACGGAACGGACGCCGTTAAGGCAGGGAGCAGAGCATGAAGTACGGACGCATCATGATGACCGCGCCGAAAAGCGGCAGCGGCAAAACGATAATAACGTGCGGACTTCTCTCATTCCTGAAGGACAGAAGATATAATGTCCGCGCATACAAGTGCGGGCCCGACTACATAGATCCGATGTTCCACAGGCGCGTCATAGGCGTGCCGGGAGGCAACCTCGACACTTTCTTCTCCGATGACGAAGCCATCCGCAGGCAGATCGCTGAGTCTGACTGCGACTGTGCTGTGATCGAAGGAGTGATGGGGATATACGACGGCATCACGGGCGCCGCGGGCAGAGGATCCTGCTACGATGTCGCAAGAGCAACAGGGACACCTGCAGTGCTCGTCATAGACGTCAAGGGCATGGGCGCTACCATGATCTCAGTCATCAAGGGCATCCTGGCAGACGATGAAGCCTGCCTCATCCGCGGCATAGTCCTGAACAGGATATCCGGAAGGTACTATGGCGAGATCAGTCCGCAGATAGAGAGCGCGCTTGAGAAGATATCTGCAGAGAGGAGCACGGAAGTCTGCCTGCTCGGCGGGATACCTGATGTGAAGGATATAAAGCTCGAGAGCAGACACCTCGGGCTCATGATGCCTGACGAGATAGATGACCTCGAGGAGCAGGTCACCGCAGCCAGGAACCTCATTGCAGAGAACATAGATACAGTGAAGCTGCTTGAGATAATGGCTCAGGCGGAAGACTTGAACGCGCCGGCCGGGAAGGCTGACGGCACGCACGCCGGAGCCGGATCAGCCGGGCAAAACGATGCTGAAGATACAGGAGCGCAGCTGACCCTGGCGGTCGCACGCGATGAGGCTTTCTGCTTCTACTACGAAGAGAACCTCAGGATGCTTGAGAAGTGCGGCATAAGGATAGAGGAGTTCTCGCCGGTGTACGACAGGCGGCTCCCTGAGGATGCTGACGGGATACTGCTCGGCGGCGGATATCCGGAGCTGTACGCAGAGGACCTCAGCGACAACGAAAGCATGAAGGAGTCGATCCGCGAGGCGATCAAAGGCGGCATGCCTTGTCTGGCGGAGTGCGGCGGGTTCATGTATCTACTCGATGAGATGACTGCTGCGGACGGCAAAACGTATCCGATGTGCGGCGTCATAGAGGGCAGCTCGCAGAATACAGGAAAGCTCGGGAGATTCGGCTACATCACAGTCAGCGGAAAGAGCGATACCGGCGACTGCGCGGGATCCCTCGGGGAAGAAACCGGTTTTGCCCCTGAAGGCTCGCTACTGAGCGGGCTCAGCATCAAGGGACACGAGTTCCACTACTACGACAGCGACAACAACGGGGAAGACGCTGTTGCCGTAAAGCCGGGAACAGGCAGGTCGTGGGAGTGCATGCACGCGGGCAGCACAATGCTTGCAGGTTATCCGCATCTGTATTATCCATCATGCCCTGAGCTTATAGAGAGGCTGAAGAACAGGATGCTGGCGTACAGATGGGCCTGCACAGGCGCTGATGATTTGGACAAGGCAGAAAGGTAGGGCCGGATCATGGAGAACTCTCATAAATATTTCGAGAACAGAGACTGCAAATACTACCCATGCCACGAAGGCATCGAGGAGATGAACTGTCTCTTCTGCTACTGCCCGCTGTACCACATGGAGCACTGCCCGGGCAATCCCCGCTTTCACGAGAAGGAAGGCAGGACTATCAAGGTCTGCATGGACTGCACATTCCCGCACAGGGCGGAGAACTACGATAAGATCATAGAACTTATCCGTGCATCCAGATAAAAGATAAAAACAGGGTCAGGACTAGAGTCTGGATTTCATACCCAATATTTAAGAGCGCCGGTACTTTAGAAAAAGCAACCGGTGCGGAAAGAGAGAAAGTATTAATGGAACTTATTTCAAGACCGAGAAGACTTCGCACAACTCCCGGACTCCGCAAGATGGTCAGAGAGACCAGGGTCGATGCATCATCGCTGGTTTACCCGATGTTCGTTATGGACGGCACAGGCAAAACGGATGAGATCAAAGCTCTTCCGGGCCAGTACAGATACACTGTCGATATGGTCGACGCCAAGATCGAAGAGATGCTCAGGGCGGGCGTAAACAGCATCATGCTGTTCGGCATTCCTGATCACAAGGACGAGGTAGGAAGCCAGGCTTATGCAGAGGACGGCATCATCCAGAGAGCCGTCAGATACATCAAGGAGAAGTATCCTGAGATGTACGTCATCGCTGACGTATGCCTCTGCGAGTACACTTCGCACGGCCACTGCGGACTCATCTGCGAGTGCGGCGGTCACCACGACGTTGACAATGACAGTACGCTCGAGCTTCTGAGCAAAACGGCAGTTTCGCAGGCTCTGGCAGGTGCCGATATGGTCGCTCCTTCAGACATGATGGACGGAAGAGTCGGAGCTATCAGAGAGGCTCTGGACGCAAACGGTCTTACCAATACGCCTATCATGTCCTACGCTGTAAAGTACGCTTCGTCGTTCTACGGCCCGTTCAGAGAGGCCGCAGGTTCTGCGCCTTCGTTCGGCGACCGCAGAAGCTATCAGATGGACTACCACAACAGGAGAGAGGGTGTCAAGGAGGCTCTCCTCGATGTTGAGGAAGGCGCTGACATCATCATGGTCAAGCCGGCTACTGCATACCTCGATGTCATCAGAGAGGTGTATGAGGCTACTAATGTTCCTGTCGCGACATACAGTGTCAGCGGCGAGTATGCTATGGTCAAAGCGGCTGCTGCCCAGGGCTGGGTCGATGAGAAGTCGATCATGTGCGAGATGGCTGTTGCTGCATTCAGAGCAGGCGCATCGATATATGAGACATACTATGCGAAGGAACTCGCGGAGTGCATCAAAGAAGGAAGAATAGGGTAGTGAAAAAGATAGTTGTTGGAAGCAGGGCGAGCAGGCTGGCAGTCATCCAGTCGGAGCTTGTAATGAAGGAGATAGGCTCCGCCTTCCCGGAGGCGGAGCTGAGCCTCGTCACTATGAAGACGACGGGCGATAAGATCCTGGATAAGACGCTGGACCAGATCGGCGGAAAAGGGCTGTTTGTCAAGGAGCTCGACGAGGCTCTGAGACGTGGCGAAGCGGATCTTACGGTGCACAGCCTGAAGGACCTCCCGATGGATGTGCCTGAGGATATCCCGCTGGCTGCATTTTCGTTCAGGGAGGATCCGAGGGATGTGCTGATCCTGCCGGAGGGAAAGGCGGAGCTGGATATGTCTCTCCCGGTAGGGACTTCGAGCAAGAGGCGCGCGCTTCAGATCAAAGAGCTGTATCCGGGCGCGGAGACAGCGCCGGTCCGCGGAAATGTCGAGACAAGGCTCAGGAAGCTTGATGAAGGGCAGTATTCGGCGCTGGTCATGGCGGCTGCCGGGATCATCAGGCTCGGCCTTGAGCACAGGATCAGCAGGACTTTCGAGCCTGATGAGCTGGTGCCTGCATCGTGTCAGGGCATCATGGGCATGCAGGCGAGAGCGGACGACGGCTATCTTATGGATACGGTGCTGCCGGCGATAAACTGCAGGGAGTCGGAGCTCTCGGCAGCCGCGGAGAGAAGTTTTGTCAGAACCATCGGAGCAGACTGCGGTTCGGCAGATACATCTTTTTCGTGGGTAGAAGACGGCAAAATGTATATAATAGGATTAAGATACGATGCCGAGCACGGCAGGATCATCCGCGACAGGATCAGCGGTGATCCGGAGAACGCTGCAGAACTCGGGAGGGAGCTCGCAGAGCGCCTTCTCGCGAAATAAACAAAAAAAGAAAAGGGCAAAGGATACATAAGTCTTACGCATGGATAAGGAAAAAATAAAGCATAACAGAAAAGGCAAAGTCTGGCTTGTCGGAGCAGGCCCGGGAGACTACAGGCTCCTGACGCTGAAGGCCAGAGACGTCATAGAGGCTGCTGATGTCGTAGTGTATGACGCACTCGTCGGCAGCAGCATCCTCTCGCTCATCCCTGAAGAAGCTGAGAAGATATACGTCGGTAAGAGATCCGGCCTTCACACGATGAAGCAGAGCGAGATCAACAAGCTGCTGCTTGAGAAGGCCCAGCAGGGTCTTAAGGTGGTCCGCCTCAAGGGCGGTGACCCGTTCGTCTTCGGACGCGGCGGCGAGGAACTTGAGCTTCTTAAGAAAAACGGGATACCGTACGAGGTCGTGCCGGGTGTAACCAGCGCTTTTGCCGTACCTGCATACGCAGGGATACCAGTGACTCACAGGGATCACTGCTCGAGCGTGCATGTCGTTACCGGCCACAGGAGAAAGGACCACACATACGACATAGATTTTGCCGCACTTGCAGAAGCCGGCGGGACGATAGTGTTCCTGATGGGGATATCTTCGCTTCCGGTACTGATGAACGGCCTCATGGGCGGAGGCATCGATCCGGAGACTCCGGCTGCAGTCATCGAAAAGGGCACCACCGCTGCGCAGAGGATCATCTCTTCAACAGTTGAGGGGCTCGCTGAGGCAGCGAAGAAGGCCAAAGTCGTCATGCCTGCCATCATAGTTGTCGGTGAGGTCGCAGCGCTGTCTGAAGACTTCAGCTGGCTTGAAGATCTGCCGCTTGCAGGTGTAAGGGCGGTCGTGACGAGGCCGAGGGAACTGAGTTCAGGCCTTGCGAAGATGCTGAGAGAAAAGGGCGCTGAAGCGATAGAGCTCCCGACCATCAGGATCGAGGCTGCGGAGGAGAACCCGGTCATCGACGAAGCGATCAAGGGCCTCAGGAAGAGCGGCTACGAATGGGTCGTTTTCACCAGCCCGAGCGGCGTCAGGGTATTCATGGACAGACTGCTTGAGAAGTATGATCTCAGGATGCTGGCGTACTGCAGCATAGCTGCGATAGGAAAAGGGACCGAGAGAGCGCTTCTTAAATACGGCATCCGACCGGACATGATCCCGACCGTATATGACGGAAGGACGCTTGGCGCACAGCTTGCAGTCCTCCTCAGGAAGGGCGACAGAGTCCTCATCCCGAGGGCAAGACTCGGCAACCCTGAGCTGGTCGAAGAGCTTTCACGCGTAAGGGGAGTCCACATTGATGACGTCACCACATACGACACGAAATACGTGACACAGGAGTGGTTCGACGCAGATACGGAATTCGACGATCCTCATACATTTGCGCTATTCACGAGCGCATCGACAGTAAGAGGATTCGTAAATGCATACAAGGGCATGAACTTCAGAAAGGTGAGAGCCGTGTGCATCGGAAAGCAGACAGCTGCTGAGGCAAAACGCTGCGGCATGGGTGTGTGCGTTTCCGACGAGGCGACACTTGAATCGCTTTGCGCGAAACTTGAAGAAGTGAGCAAAGCTGTAAAATAACCGGCAGAAAAGGACAAATACAATGGCAAGAGGAAAAGCATACGGAGTAGGCGTAGGCCCGGGAGATCCCGAGCTGATGACACTCAAGGCCTGCAGGCTTATCAGAGAAAATGAAGTTATGGCAGTTCCGGGCAAGGTGCCGCAGGACGCAGTCGCATACAAGATCGCAGCTGCAGCGGTACCAGAGCTCGCAGACAAGACTCTGATCCCGATATACATGCCGATGGTCAGGGACCGCGAGCTGATCGCAAAGAGCCACAGGGAAGCTGCAGACACCATAGAGAAGTATCTCGATGAGGGCAAGAACGTAGTATACCTTACTCTCGGAGACTCCACCATCTACTGCACTTTCAGCTACATCCAGCAAATTCTGGAAGATGAAGGTTATGAAGTAGAGCTCGTCAGCGGCATCCCGTCTTTCTGCGCAGCAGCTGCAAGGCTTGGAATATCCCTGACAGAGTGGAATGAGCCGCTGCATGTAATACCGGGTCTTCACAACACCGAAGGGACACTTGAGTGGCCGGGCAACTATGCCATCATGAAGTCCGCAAGCAAAATGCCTCAGGTCAAGGCAATGCTTGCAAGATCGGGATACGATGCTCAGGCAGTAGAGAACTGCAGCATGGAGACAGAGAAGGTGTACCGCTCGCTTGAGGAGATACCGGATGAAGCCGGATACTTCTCGCTCATAATAGCTAAGGAAAATAAATAGAACATGATAGAACTGAAAGAACTCACCAAGAAATTCGGTAACTTTACCGCTGTCGACGGTCTCTCCTTCGAGATCGGGACCGGCGAGTTCTTTGGGCTGCTCGGACCTAACGGCGCAGGCAAGACGACGACCATAAGCATGCTGTCGACTGTCCTGCTTCCTACTTCGGGCGAGATATACATAGACGGGGTGAAACTGACAAGAGCTGCTTCCGAGCAGAAGAGGAAGCTCGCTGTCATCACTCAGGAATATTCGATGCGCCAGGATATGACCATGGATGAAGTCATGGAGTATCAGGGGCGCCTTTACTTTATGCCGAAAAAGGAGATAAAGAAGCGGTCGGATGAGCTGCTCGAGTTCGCAGGGCTCGGGGACTACCACAGAAGAGTGGTTCGTCACCTGTCTGGCGGAATGAAGAGAAAGCTCATGATATGCCGCGCCCTGCTTACAGAGCCGGAGATACTCCTCCTTGATGAGCCGACCGCAGGCATGGACGCACTCTCGAGGCGGCAGATGTGGAACCTCTTGAGACAGGTATCCGGTCAGAACATGACCATCCTCCTCACCACGCATTACATTGAAGAGGCAGAGGCACTCTGCGACAGAGTTGCCATGATCAACAGAGGCCGGCTCCAGAAACTGGATTCACCACGCGCACTCATACAGGAGCTCGGTGAATTCACAGTAGACGAGACAGGAGACGGCGATCTTAAGAGCACGCACTTCACAACCAGAGAAGAAGCGATCAGATACCTTGAGACAGCACCGGCAGACTCATCACTCAGGCAGACCACACTCGAGGACGTCTTCGTCGACGTCGCCGGACGCAAGCTGATATAACTATGGGAATTATTACGGTACTTTGGGAAAAATGGGTCGAGTTCAGACGAGACTTCTATAAGATCACCGTCGCGGCGATGATCTCTCCTTTGATGTACCTGATTATCTTCGGCCTGGGCATCCGTACGACTTCACACGGCGAGCCGTACATACACTTCCTCGTACCGGGACTCGTCGCGATGGTCACGATGACCGGCAGCTTCGGCGCGATAGCCCAGAGCATGAGCGTTCAGAGGCTGTACGAAAAAGCTCTCGACCAGGTGATGGTATCGCCGACTCCGCTGTGGCAGTTCATACTGGGGCAGGTGATAGGCGGCAGCCTGAGAGGTCTGTATGCTGCATGCGTCATACTCATCCTCACGATACCTGTAAGGCACGGACTCATCTTCAACGGGCTGTCATTTTTCATAATGCTCCTGAACGGGATGGTATTCGCGACCCTTGCACTCGTGCTGTCATTCCTTGCGAAGACATACTCGGACGCACCGAGATTCAATACGTACATAATCATGCCGATGTCGTTCCTGTGCAACACATTCTTCTCGACTGAGGAGATGCCTGGCGGCTTCAGGCAGATCATAGAGATACTGCCGCTGTCACAGACGAGCGGTATGATAAGAAGCATTGCCAACGGGGAGGCGCTGGGCGTCACCGGCTTCATTGTCCTCCTTGCATACCTCGTGATCCTCGGCAGCATATCCGTATATTTTATCTATAAGAAGAAGAACCTGTAATGATCAACGCACACAGAAAAGCACTGGTAATACTGTTCATAGTGATGCTGGCTGCAGCATCATGTATTACTGTGTCTGCAGAACCGGTGGTCATCAAGGACAAGGAAAAGGGCATCGGCGTTGAGACCGAAGAGCGCGACCGCTCGCTCCAGGACGGGACTCTTATCTACAGCATGACGCCGGTATATCCCGAAGACTTCGACGAGGGGACATACGATGTCGATGCGCTCTCGAGCTCGCAGTTTTTCAAGATCACGCAGGCAAAACTCACAAATGAAGGGGGCCACATCAATGCCGTCATCCGCATCTCGAGTACAAGCTACGCTTACGTGTACCCGGGGACCGCAGCTGAAGCAGAGGCTGCGGATCAGAGCAAGTGGATACCGGCCGACGAGTCGAGCGGATACGGAGAGTTCACCCTCGATGTCGAGGCACTGAACAAGGAGATGCCTTGCGCTGCATACAGCAAGAAGAAGGCAAAATGGTATGACAGAGACATCGCGTTCATCGCGGAAAGCCTGCCTAAGGAGAATCTCCACGTAGAACTCTCGGCAGACGGCGGCACCATCGCTGACACGCAGGAAGCCGCGGTCAAAGTCATATACATCGCGCTCGCCATCATAATCATCGGCGGGATACTCAATCACTTTATCAAGAAGCGCTTCTATGAGTAGCGGGATATGGTACAATCCTAAACAGGTAATCAGCAATACATAGCGAACTTTACACACACCCGGAAAGTTCGCTATTTAGATAGGAGCAGAGAAAATGAGTCTATATTTCCCAATGTTTGTAGATCTGTCGCAGAAGAACGTCCTCTTCATCGGGGCGGGCAAGATCTCTGCGAGAAGGCTTGTGAATATTTTCGATTTTGTCGGTTCGGTCACGGTCGTCGCGCCTGACTGCGAGCCGATAATACGGAAGCTTGCGGATTCGGGATACATCACATACCACCGCAGGAGATTCGACGAGAACGACCTCGAAGGAATGGACATAGCCTTCATTTCGACCGGCCATGCGGGAACGGATGTGAGGATCGCAGGCATGTGCAGGAGAAGAGGCATCCTCGTCAATGCCGCAAGCGACCAGTCGCTTTGCGATTTCTACTTCCCGGGCATCGCGCGCAAGGGACCTGTAGTTGTTGGTGTTACCGCAAGCGGGGAGGATCACAGCCTTGCCGCCGAGACGACAGGCAAGATCAAAAAGCTGCTCGACTACATAGATATTCCGGAAGACACCGATGCCGGAAGATAAAACAGACCGGTAATTGACTGTATGGCTAACGAAGAGATCCTGAATCTTGCGAATGATGTGCTTGATATATCAAGAAACAGGCTCCTTGTGAATCTGCGCTATATGGATGTGGCGCTGAGCATGCACAGGAGGTCTGTTTATGATGGGACCTTTTCGACAGACGGCGACCGCATATATTTTGCCCCGGAGCACGTTC
>Ga0256404_1008255_pt1 | contig 15805 bp, 12 predicted proteins | sample RumenRJG_01DNA_FD_185990 | JGI IMG/M metagenome (GOLD analysis project Ga0256404, IMG submission 185990) | Bovine rumen microbial communities from Lethbridge, Alberta, Canada - RJG_01 | ecosystem: Host-associated > Mammals > Digestive system > Stomach > Rumen | place: Canada: Alberta | collected...
TTCGTTTCATAGCGCCACATTTCATCCCGGAACTTTGCGAATTTCCATTTTACTATATTTCTGATTTTCCCGTCCTGCATCATTTTCGTTGAGACCCGGAAAACTTTTCCATCCAAATTTTCTTCCCATTCAAGGGTCGTATCCATCACATACACATCTGCCTGGTTCTGTTCCCAGCGCTCTACCCACACGTCTTTCGCCTCGCAGACTCCGTCAAAAGCGGAAAAGAAAATGGCAGTCACAGCCAGCAGCATAAAAACGATCCGTTTCATAATGGTTCCTCCTTGGAATCTTTTTTGTTATCATAGCATATAAAATTACTGAAGTATATAAAACTTTTGATTCAGACAACTAAGGAACTGTGTAAAAAATTGAACAACCCCTTATGGCAAAAAAGCCGGCGCATATCCACGCCGGCTTTTGTAAATATGAAAAGGCTTAAGGAAACATTACACCTTTGTCCCGCAGTTTTCGCAGAAACGGCTGCCGGGTTTCAGTTTCGCGCCGCAATTGGAGCAAAAGTACGGTTGCTCTGTTACTGCTGTCTGATTTGAAATAGGATTTGACGCGGAAGAAGCGGCGCCGATGGTTCCTGCCGCATCAACCGGCTGCTTCGCCTCTTGTTCCTGTAATGCCTGTTTCTTTTGTTCTTCCTGTTGCGGTTTTATTTCATTTTGTTTCCGCTGTTCTTGCTGCTGTGCCGAACCGGCGCCGGTTTTCTTTTTTCCCCGGTGGAACAGCCAGTAAATGAACGCGGCCACAAATGAGCCGCCGATGCCGATGGCCCCTACGATGGCGTCCGAATGTTTATCTTCAATGATGATCCGCTTGCCTTTGTTATCGTTTACCTTTTTTACGGATTTTCCGCTAAAGGGCGTCGCATTGGCTTCCGCGTAGCCTACGACACGCAGTTCATACTCCACTGTAGTGTAGCGGGGCAGGGTTTTGTTTCCTTCTTTGTAAAAATCCTTCAGCTGTGCCGTCACAACCAGCAACCGCGCCTTGGGCGGAATTTTGTATTCTATGTTCACATTCAGCTGTTTGCCCGGGGAGCCCTTTGCTTTGCGGTAAAATGTTTCCATCTTCTTTCCCGCGTACCGGTTCACCACGTCAAAGGGCTGTACGGTTAATTCCATTTCCTGGACCGCGCCGGGCAGCGACTGCATGGCCGACAGAAGAAAACGGAGGGGCTGCCCGGGATCCGCCGTGCCGGTTCGTGTGTAAAAAATTTTCCCGTTTGCGTTGTCTTCCTTGTAGCCGGTGTGCTGGGACTTTACCCCGTAAACCATAAACTCCGCCGTAACGGCGTTGCCAATGGAAAACTGATCCCGGTCCACCGGTATGGCAGGGGTAGCAGAAACCGTTTGGGGCATCCAAAAGAAAACGACAAGTACCGTCAGCAAAAGAGAAAAATATTTTTGCAAAAAATTTTCCGCAAATTATTTTCTGCGTTCCTTTGTCGTTTTCACTTTGCCACCTCCAAACATTTTTGTAAGTCAGTGATCTGACGATTTTTTGCAGATCAACCTTTTACCCTTTGGCGCCTTCCACTTCATACACCTGGGGCGCGCCGTCTTCCCCTACCCGGCAGGTGAGCCTGGTCCCGGGCGTATAACCGCTGCCCGGCATGGCCGTCATGTAAAAGGCCTGGGGATTGGTCATCACATACCAGTCCTCGCCGTTTTGCCCTACCATGTCAGAGATGAAACGGCTCATGGCATATTCGCCCACAAAGACCGGCTCGTTGCCCAGGGCGTACACCCGCAGGGCGTGCTGGCCGTTTTCTTTTTCGCAATCCACATACAGGAAACGCTGTTCCTTTTCATCTAACTGGTTGCTCACAAAAGTAGCGCGGATTTTTTTTGCGTTGAATTTATCTTTCAGCTGCTCGCCGCAGTAATCGATAACCAGTTCTTCCCAGTCGTTCATTACTGCAAGCCTGTCCCCCCGGGGGCTGTCGCTTAAGCGCACGGGCAGGTATGTGGGTATTTCCATGCAATAGGAATGCGGCCCCCGCCAGGTGATAGCCTGGGTGTACTGGTCGTGTTTGAAGATTTCCGGTTGCTCGGAATACAGCAGCGTAGTAGTATAAATCCCTTCCGCGTAAGAGCCTATGATATAGGGATTGAAATAGAATGTCACACCCCGGGGATCCATGGTCCAGATCAGGTGGCCGTCTTTTGCCATCTGGTCAACCGTTTGACGCATGCTGGCCCCGTTGTTTTCCCGGAAGGACGCGTTGGGATAATCAAACATCAGCTGCTGCTTAATAGCAGAGGTCATAGCCGTGGGGCTGGTGAAAATATCCGTCAGCTGCATCTCCTTACCGGTGTAGGTGTCGAAGCTCTTTCCGATCACGCCATACATACCGTGGGCGCCTCCCATATAACTGGAGACAAATTCCAGCATGCTCACCACCAGGGAGTCAGCCCTGCGCACATATATATCGCTGCTATTTTCAAAAGCAGGGAAAAAATCAGCGCCATACTTCGCCCGTTCACTATGGTCCAGGCGGGCGTCCCGTACCATTTCCTTGCAGCTCTTGTCAAACTGTTTGCTTTCATTGGCAGTGTAGGCATCCAGGGCTTTGTTGATATTGGGTTCGTAAGGCACGGGACCGGTCACCCTGATGCCTGTCCAGCGGGCGCGGAGCAGTTCGCCCTTATCGCCGCTTTCCACAAAATGTTCTGTACGGGTCACCAGCGGAATATGGTGCAAACCCACCTGATAATCCACGCCGTTGCCCTGGGCAAAAGCGGAATGGGACCAGCCGAAATCCAAAAGGCCGGAATTCCCCGAATCCGAAATGTTGCTAATCCCTGTATCCAAAATGGGAGCAACCGTAAATGCGAACGTTGCAGCCAGCGCAGCGGCTAAAAGTTTTGCTTTTTTCATGGCACGCCTCCTTTTTTAACAGTGAATGGGTATTGGAGTTTTTTATTATTTGTCATGCTGAATTCCTGACATTATTATAACATAAATGCAGAATTATTAATTGGTTATTAATTAAAAATCCGGAATACCTTGATCAGATATTCCGGAAATTTTTTAGTCTATAGCGTTCAAATATTTTCAGCTAAATTTTGTAAACATTCAACGCATTTGCCGTTTCCTTAAATTTTTATTTTTTCAGCAGCGCTATGGCCACATCGTTTACGTTGGTGCCGGTAGGGCCTGTCATAATCAGTCCGCCGATAGCTTCCAGGGCGTGGTAGGAATCGTTTTCCCGGAGCATGGCGTAATAATTCAGATCCAGATCCTGCAGGGCGTCAAAACTTTCCCCGTCCACATAACCGCCGGCCGCATCAGTGGGACCGTCTGTCCCGTCGCTGTCGATAGAGAACACGGCTGCGCCTTTTATTCCTGCAATGCCTTCCGCTGCCGCCATAGCCAGCTCCTGGCTGCGGCCGCCGGAACCGTACCCGGTTACGTGGACCACCGTTTCGCCTCCGGCAATAAAGGCCAGGGATTCGTCGCTGCCGGCATGGGTCTTTAAAATACTGGCCAGAAAACTGCCGGCCGCGCTGGCTTCACAGCAAAGCTCGTCCGTTAAAATAAAAGGTTTGTACCCCAACGTCTCCACCGCTTTGGCCGCCGCAACGCAAAGGGCCTTCACGGAACCGTTCACGTGAGTCTCCACGTTATTCAGCTCTTTTGGCGTTTCCTGTTCCAGACAGGCCGCCGCTTCGGTTGAAAGATGGATCTTGTACCGTTTCACAATATCCCTTGCCTGCTTGCAGGTGCTGCTGTCCGGATAGGCCGGGCCGCTGGCAATGCTGTCCAGAGGATCCCCCAGCACGTCGCTGAGCACAATGCTCAGCACTTTAGCCGGGGCGCAAGCCTGGGCGAAGCGCCCCGCCTTCACGCTGCTGAGTCGTTTACGTATTTTGTTCAGCTCCACAATATTGGCGCCGCTGTGGAGCAAATCCATGGTGATCTTCTGCAGTTCTTCCCCGGAAATGAGAGGCAGCTCGAAAAGGGCGCTGCCGCCGCCGGACACCAAAAAGATCACTGTGTCTTCCGGTTTCAGATCTTTTACCAGTTCCAGCGCTTTTTTCGTAGAGGCAAAACTGTTTTCATCCGGAATGGGATGGCCTGCTTCACAGCATTCCACCCCGGGGATGTCCCCCTTCACATGTTTATATTTGGTAATGACGATACCTCTGTCCACTTTCCCCAGAGTATCCACCGCCGCCTTTGCCATCTGCCAGGCCGCCTTGCCGATGGCCACCAGAATTTTCCGGCCGCTGCTAAACTGATAATCCTTCAATGTATGTTTCACTGCTTCGTCGGGCATCACTGCCTGCAGCGACTTGGCGATAATTGTTTCCGCGTCTTTTCGCAATTCTCTGTCCATCCGGTTCCCCTCTTTCATCCATGCAAAAATTTATTGCAAAATAAAATTTCATGCTCGTATCTGCGTCGCCGTCCTCCTTTGTTACCTTGAGGCGCCGGCGACTTGGTAAAATCGTTATTGTAAAAAATCCGGAATGCACCGCAGCACATTCCGGAAGTTTTTAAAAATAATTCTTACAGCTTCGGACCCGCTGCAACCAGCTTCTTGCCCTCCGCGTTGCCTTCGTACTTATGGAAGTTTTTAATGAACCGGTCTGCCAGGTCTTTAGCCTTTGCTTCCCATTCCGCCGGATCCTTATAAGTGTCCCGGGGATCCAGGATGGCCGGATCTACGCCGGGCAGTTCCGTGGGAACTTCCAGATCAAAGACAGGAATCTTTTTGGTAGGCGCCTTGTTTACGTCGCCGTTCAGGATGGCGTCCACAATGCCGCGGGTATCTTTAATGGAAATGCGTTTGCCGGTGCCGTTCCAACCGGTGTTCACAAGGAATGCTTTTGCGCCCACTTTTTCCATTTTCTTGACCAGTTCGTCCGCATACTTGGTAGGATGCAGTTCCAGGAAAGCCTGACCGAAGCAGGCGGAGAAGGTAGGCGTCGGTTCCGTGATGCCCCGCTCCGTTCCCGCAAGTTTTGCGGTAAAGCCGGACAGGAAATAATATTTGGTCTGTTCATGGGTCAGGATGGAGACCGGAGGCAGCACCCCGAAAGCATCTGCAGACAGGAAGATCACATTCTGTGCATCAGGCCCCTGGGACGTGGGACGGATGGTCTTTACGTTATGCTCAATGTGTTCGATGGGATAAGAAGCCCGGGTATTTTCCGTCAGGCTCTTGTCATGGAAATCCACCTTGCCATCCGGGTCAACGGCTACGTTTTCCATCAGGGCATTGCGGCGGATGGCGTTATAAATATCCGGTTCGGAGTCTTTATCCAGGTCGATGACCTTGGCATAGCAGCCGCCTTCCAGGTTGAAGATGCCGTGATCGTCCCAGCCGTGTTCGTCGTCGCCGATAAGCAGACGGTTGGGATCCGTGGACAGGGTGGTCTTGCCGGTGCCGGACAGGCCGAAGAAGATTGCGGTGTTCTCGCCTTTCAGGTCCGTGTTGGCAGAGCAGTGCATGGAAGCAATGCCCTTCAGGGGCAGGTAGTAGTTCATCATGGAGAACATGCCCTTCTTCATTTCGCCGCCGTACCAGGTGTTCAGGATCACCTGTTCATGGCTGGTGATGTTGAAGGCGATGCAGGTTTCCGAATTCAGCCCCAGCTCCTTGTAGTTTTTTACCGCAGCCTGGGACGCTTCGTAAACTACGAAGTCCGGCTTAAAGTCCTTCAGTTCTTCTTCCGTAGGAGGAATGAACATGTTCTTTACAAAGTGGGCCTGCCATGCCACTTCCATAATGAAGCGGACGGCCATGCGGGTAGCCTTGTTGGCGCCGCAGAAAGCGTCTACCACAAACAGCCTTTTACCGCAGAGATGTTTTACAGCCAGTTCCTTTACAGCCTTCCAGGTTTCCTGGCTCATACGGTGGTTGTCATTAGGATATTCATCAGAAGTCCACCAGATGGTATCTTTGGAATTTTCATCTTCCACAATGTATTTGTCCTTGGGGGAACGGCCGGTATAAATGCCTGTCTTTACATTTACGGCGCCCAATTCCGTAAGCTGGCCCTTATCGAAACTTACCAGGTCTTTCCGCATTTCTTCCTCAAAAAGGAATTCGTAGGAAGGATTGTAAATGATTTCCGTTGCGCCGGTAATACCGTACTGTTCCAAATTCAGCTCTGCCATGTCCCTTAACTCTCTCCCATCTCAAATATTTTGTAATAAAAGATCGAACCAAACACTTCTCTATTTGTAACATATTTATAGATAAAAATCAATAAGAAAAAACAGCAAAAAGATAATCGTAAAAAGACGTAAAAAGATAATGCGGAAACCGAAAAAATAAATTTCCGGAACATCTGAAAACCGGTGTTCCGGGTTTTAAGGAAATTCCTTTTTAACCGTAGTACGAATTTGATACGATTCAAAAAAAGAAAATCCCTGAAACGACCGTTGCAAACAGTGTTTCAGGGATTTTAATTGATCCGTAACATCATCACTTAACGTCCTCATGGTCCAAAATGACATTCTCGCTGGAGCTCCTTACGGTACGTTATATGGCGTTACGTCAGGGTCGAAACTTGGGTTTGTCAAGGCGTCAGGACATAGAAAAAGCCTTGTAACTACAGCTTTTCTGTAGCTACAAGGCTAATGTTTTTTCGTTTCGCTATGTCGTTTTGAATGCCTCTGTTACGTCTTCACGGCAGCTCCAGCTTGAGTGTCAGCGCGACGTTCAAAGGTGTTGTAAACGGTCACAGTACCTTAGCCTTGCTCCGCTATAATACCAGAAAACGGGTGCTTTTTCAATGTTTTCTTTGTAAGGTCAGCAGTCTGCGTCTTCACATGATACCAGCAGCATTTTGCTCTCTGAATATAGTATATCAGATAACTCGATGTTATTTGCAATGTTCGTCATACCATTTATCCATCGAGGTATTCACAATATTGCCCTCATATCTAGTTACCCAATCTGCTGATGAATAAAAAGATGCCAGTAACCCCTGATTATGTTCGTTAAGATTTCCATGAATACACGATGATACTACAAGCGGTTTACGTCCGTTTCTTCCTGCCTGCCCACTTAAATGGCTAGCAGAATTAATAACATCTCCCATCCATATAACATCGTTTAATCCACTTCCTGAATATCCCGACTTTATCATTAGAGCGCGTCCATAATCCATCCCTATCCCTACAGATATCTGAGAGTAACCTTTCTTCTGAAGCTTGTAGTTCAGTATTTTAATAAGACTGTTTAATTCGGCAGCGATGCTAAAGACTGAATCTATATCCGTTTTATGTGGAGTATCAAATACACCCCATACACAATCCCCGTGGATGTTTATCTCTTTACAAAGTGACGATTCATTCATTATCGCTGTGCATTCGGATATAAAACTCCTGTAGGTTTTTGCTAAAACTGGTCGTTTGTGTTCATCAGTCATATCTGATGATCCGACAATATCAATAAATAATGCTGTCACATAGACATAATACCCATTTGTATAGGTAAGATTACTTCTTGAAGGTACATACCCCTTATCCTCATAATTACCATTTCCAGCTGAAAGAATATCATCTATTCTTTCGGCACTTTTTTCAACGTCATAAGCAATTCGATTAGTTACTTCCATTTACTAGCCTTTCTTTTAAAGTAAATTCCAGAACATACACACTACATACAAACCAGTCGATATAAGCGACAGTTTTACACCAGCGTTATAGCACTTACTCTTTGTCATACATATAATCGAATTAGTGTGGACCTGTTCCAATACATCTTTTATAAGATCTTCTTCTGTCCGATTTAGGATTTTTGCTTTATAGTCATTTAAACTATTACTCGCTATCTCACCAAAGAAAAACAATGAATGCTGTTTTTCTTTCCCTTTGATTCGAGCCGTAAGCGTACTAAGGAATAATACAATGGAGAGGGCAAGAGACAGAAATAATGCAATTACACAGATTACCTTTACAACAAACCCAAAAACCATTGGTGATGGAACAGGTTGAATAAACAGATTTGGCCTCCCGTTTGATACAACGAATCCTAATACAACCGCCAAATATGCAAGTAGAAAAGATGCCTTTGTATCCAAATTGTTTATCCAACCATTCACCAATTCCAATGACTTATAAGCATCTTCTTTCTCAAAGTGGAGTTCTCGTTTGCTTATATTGTCTTTCACCATTCTTCACCTACATGGCTATTAACGCAATACATTTAATAATTGCTCCCTCCAATAGTTAGTCAAACGTTATTTCTTCCTTTGTCGAGTTATAGATTGCCACACGATTTTGGATATCAAGTTCATTAACAATATAACCTCTCAACGTGCAGGCTTTAATAAAACTCTCTATCCGATTTACGCCATGTAATTCCTTGAGTGTAATGACTGCCCCAAAATTCAAATGCCTGCCCATCCTTGTTGACAATCTTTCTTTAGATGTGACCACCATTCCCCATAAACGTTCACCGTATGAGTTCTTGGGTCTGTTCCTTTTCAGAATGGTCGAGATAAACTTTGTATTTTCCCATTTTCTGAAATCTTTTCTCGATTGCCGTTCATCTACATGAGCACCGTTTTCATCTTGCACATTCTCGTTTATATCTTTAATTTTCCCGTCATCACCGACCCTGCCGAATGTGAGTGAAAGCTCTCGGTTTGTATAATCAACCCCCTGAGCTCTGGTGCATTCGGGAAAATAACACAGAGTAGCGCGTGCAACATATGGATATTTGTTGTCTTCGTCTCTGGGCACAGGGATTGCATAATTTGTAGTTTTATAGCTTTCAGATGTTCCATACACAACAAATCTAATCTCATCATTTGGTGTTGAGAGAATTTGCTGAATATCTATAGGAACGATTCCATATCCAACAATGTCCTTGCTTCGATATGTTGATTTTTTATATTCCCATCCAGCAGCCGAATCAACTAATAATGCTTTTGCTACCTCTCGTGTAATACCCATCACATCAATTAAGTAGCACAACTTGCGACTGATCCATGGTGCCGCAAAGGATGTTCCATATACTTCTTCCTCGTGTCCTGGAGCATAGGCAATGATTCTATCATCATAGTCTCCACCATAGTACGCCACATCTGGTTTATTAAAGAAAGAAAGTACATTCCCTTTTCTGGAATAAGATGCAGGTCTACCGTCTCTTCTAACTGAATTTACTACAACAGCATTTAGTGAGTCCGCTGGCGATCCCACTCTTAAAACATCAGGATGCTCTGTCCTATTGTCATTCGTCCCCGAAACGACAAATAATACGTTGTACTGAGATTGTATTTCGTCAAGAGCAGCTGCGTCATAAGAGATAAAGTTTTTGGAAACTTCATCTTCTGTTCCAAGCGATAAATTCCATACATGAATGTCAGGATTCTCACTTACTATTGCTCTTATCTTTCGTACAAGTCTTGCAGTCTGAATCCTTTCTGCGCAAACACCATAATGCTTTACTCGGAACCTACCGCAACCATCATCCAACCATGGATTAAGACGTGGGCCATCCACGATAATTGACGTGACTTCAGTACCATGCTCTCGACTTGCATCTTTAGTTGTGAGTTTTTCTACATCATCAAGATAATCAATGTTCTCTACCCACTTGCCAAAATAAACTGACTCATCAAAGAATGTATCAATTACGCCTATCACAGGTTCGTTTTTCGGATCTGGTATCTCAATAATCTCTTTTTCAGGTATGTGCTCTATTTCATCAAGTTTGATTTGCGCAAAATCTGATGAAATCATCGAGATCATATATGGAACCTTATCGTTTAGCAGATCATAAAGTTCTCTTGTTACCGAGATCGTGTCATTCCCATAAAAAGAATACCGATAAAAGCGATCTTCAACTCCCAGCTTTTCAAGCATTAAGGACAACGATAATTCTGTTTTATATACAGTGACTAGGAACGTATCTCTTTCAGGCACTGCAGATACAGATGGAACGGAAAAAGAATCTATAACTGAGCAGTCGGCAATGATGCCTCTCAGTTTAGACTTTGAAAGACCATATCCGTCATATTTGAGGTTCTTGCCTTGGTCATTAAAATTTGACGCTTTTGCCACACCATTAAGCGCACGATTAATAAACTGCTTTGCTTTTAGCATCTCTTCTATCGTTCTATCAATCGTTGCAGAGTCAACATAGTAGGTTATGATATGATTCTCCTGCCCCTCTGGAGCATCAGAAAATCTCGCCCCAACAACCACATCATTTGTTGCCTTTCCAGTTGGTTTAAGAACGTCCTGAATCCTCTTTGATTTTGCGATTATATCATTGTAATTGACATCTATCAGAATATTGTTTAGGAGCTTTGGCACACTCCTATAATACCGCAATACTGCTCTAAGGTTTTCGACAAGCGAATCTATCTTTTCCGAAGTAACTTCAGAGTTAGCTCGTAGCTGACGCTCATTTGGCCTTTGATTATTATGTTCATTCGTATAGGTTAATTTGACCTGTAAAATCGAATTCATTTAACTCTCCTTCAGCTTTCTCGACACACTACTCCTTGGTATCCTCGAAAGGATCTCTATTTCCCTCGTTGTATATCCGCTTTCTTTCAATTTCTGAATGTCCACTGTATCAGGATTGTCATTTAACGCTAGGTAAATCTTTCTCAAGTAGTCATACTCATTCGATTCATCGCTAAAGGCCACAGCTGTTTTAATAATTTGCTTTAAGTCTCCTGGTAATGGAACAGCATCTAGATTGTTAAGTATTTTATTGAATAGCCTCATATCTTGTCTTGAATTTGCGGACCGCTTAAGGGTAGTAATCAATATTGAATCCGCAATCTCAACCAGATCCTCTTTTGAATAGCGATTGAATGAAACTGTAGCATCAAATCTTCTTATAAGAGCTTTATCCAAGCTATCGAATAGATTTGTTGTTGCAATAAGAACAGCGCTTTCATTAAGGCTATCCAAGCCTTTAAGAAACACAGAAGTTACCCGTCCCATTTCACGCAAATCATTCTTGTTGATACGATCAAGAACTAATGCATCAATTTCATCAAACAAGATTAAGACTTTACTAAAGGACAGGTGGTTAATCTCGTCAAAGAGTAGAGAGACGTTTTTTGCTGTCTCCCCAAGTCTGCTGTCAACCAACTGTTCAAATGGTACGGCAAGAATATCCCTGTTTAATATTCTGGCTATCTGATAGACCGTTTCCGTTTTTCCAGAACCTGGTGCACCGTAAAATAAAAACTTAGATAAACCAGATCTGTTATTAATTGCTCTTGTAATACCTAGAACATCTTCCTCTATACTCGAAGGAAGGAGAAGTGGTTTAGAAGAGTACTCAACCTTCTTTAGGAATCGAAGGTTTTTGTAATTCGATTGAGGCACATAGAAATTAGCACTTGATATTAGCTCCATCAAGTACTGAGCAACAACTGCATCACCCGCAGCATCCATTTCTTTAGCTATTTGGGCAACTTCTGAAGCAAAGGCTTCATCATTCTTTTCAGTATGGTATCTAACTAGATTAATCAGATTCTGCTTTTTCATAATCAATCAGTGCAGCCAACACTAGCTACTAAGAAGCTGCTCCTCCTTCCTTTAAATAGAGTGCTTTAAGAGGGCCTTTCTATAAGCAAAAACATCCACTCTCAAGCTCAGCACTAGTATATCATGTAATGGGACAAAAATCAATATATTGGGACAAATGTTCACAATTAATTTCCAGATGCTTCTCATGTTTAAGATCAGCAATTCTGCTAATCAGCCCGTCAGGTATATGTTTTACCTGACGGGCTCTTTTCGGGTGTGTGAATGATTCAATTTCTGCGAAAGGAGACAAAACAAATGGGAAGAATCGATTTAAGAAAGTTCGATGATATACGGCACCTCGTTCGCGCCAGACTTTTGAGCAGTGAATTTCATGACCTTGAAAAGATCGTGAAGGAACATGTCGCTGCAGACGTCTGGAAAACGTATTATCTGTCGCTCCCTGCACCTGATGGCTTTGCTCCCTGGGATATCACATATTCCCTTCTTGAAGAGTGGCCTGGCGTCACGATCGATGATTTGAGCGTTGCTGCCGAAGAGAACGAAGCAGGTACGCAGACAATGATGAAGATGTCTGAGGTTCTGCAAGCATACCTCGATACTCCTCCGTGGGATGACTCTCCTGCCATGTATGTTGTCACGACCCAAGGCTCATACTGCGGCGCATCTGCCGTGCTGGTATCCAGCAAAAGCTCGGAGAAGTATTCCCCGATGATTGCTATATCCTGCCTTCATCCATCCATGAGTGTCTGGCTGTATCTTCTGATATGGATGTACACGCACTCACTCATATGGTACATGACATCAACAGGTCCGAAGTGGCTGAGCAGGACAGACTGTCCGATCACGTTTTCAGGCTGCATGACAACACTCTTGCAGTCGCCCTATGAGGTACCTGCCATGAATAATGATGAAAAAGAAAAACGTCCTGACCCTAAAGTCTTGAACGCTGTTATAGCAGGCTACAACCTCCTCAAAAGCGTTTACAGCAAGAGAAAAGAGGAACAGGACGAACCCGCAGATAAGTGCGAGAAAGGAAATGAAAATGAGAGTACTCATCGTTGAACCCGATGCTCGTCCGCAGATTGCGGATATCCAATCTGATCTGGAGAGCCTGCAAGCCATCGTAGGCGGGGATATACAGGTAGTGTATCCCTATGAAGATCCTGTCGGCATCATCTGTAACGAAGAAGGTAAACTCTTGGGGCTTCCGCTCAACCGCGCACTCAGAGATGAGCACGGTGAGATCTATGATATCCTCAGCGGAACCTTCGTTGTTACTGGACTTACTGAAGATGACTTCGGGGATGGGAGATTGATCAGAGTCACACCGAGTTCCGTAATCTGTTCAAAGGTCTCTCCGATGAATTCCGATCCCATATCTGTAACCATAACCCCTGGGAGTGCAGACACAGGCCACTGCCTTTCTTCGACAACAATTCCCATCTTTCGACAAAGTTCGACCTTATCCGACACAATATTGAGCATCAGTTGCTGCAGGGAATAGACCCCACCTTCCCATAACAGGGAGTAGCCCAGGCAGAGAGATGTATTCGCATCAACGCCCGCAACGAGAATTGGCCTGCCTACAACCAGTCCTTCTTTATTTACGAGATAAATATCGCATACAGTTGCATCCAGCATTCCAACACCGATACAAGGAGCATATTCCTGTACACCTTCTCCCAAAAGCGGGCGATCATTCCTCTGATAGTTTTTCAACCCATTTCTTGAGATCAGATAATTTTCCTGCTTGCGGTACTTCTGCTCAAAGTATCTGAACTGACGCAGGGATGGATATTCTGCAGGCAAGTTTCCCTCTGGATCGCAGTATTTCTCCTTCAGCAGCTTCACATATACATCTGTGAGCTTGCTTTTCTGCGGTGTATAGAAATACTTGTTCAATGCCCACCGCATGTTTTTCTGGTCCTGCGATAATTCCTGCTTCGACTCTCGCACCGCAGGTGCAAGCGCTGCTATGTCCTGATACACGAGGTATCGGCATAGATATCTGCGCAGCGTCTGTTTGGAGATGTCATGTTTCTCCGATAACCGATTCATGATTCTGTTGCGTTCCTTGTCATCAGTCAGGAAAGCCAACATCGGAGCAATCATCGAAAAACGCTCATGCGCTACCTGCTTCTGTCTTGCCGTCATGTTCGTATCGATCATCGGCGCAGTATCTGGTGTGTAATCCTCAAGCGAATTTGCGGACATCCAGGCTGGCATACTTTCAGCATTGCAATTGATACAGAAGCAGAGGTTATCCTTAATGACCAGGATTCGCAATGCTACTTCTCCTTTACGGAGGACATCATTTACTTTCATCAGTGTTCTCCTTCTCAATCACAATGCCCCAGTCTTCGACTTTTTTCGACAACCAGTAGTTACGGGAGATATCCAGCAGCTTTGCCGTGGTTGGTCTACTTAGATTCTTACGCCATACACACTCCCGAATGATTATGGTTCCATCCTTCTTTTCAGCATAAAAATCGGAGGTGTACTGATCTTCGCTGTCATTTTCGATCTTGACATTACATTGAAAACATGCAATTTCATCGTTTTCCTGCAACCACTCTGCAAATGAAGTTTGAATCGCATCATAGGTTCTGCAGATATCCTTGCACTTGGAGAGCTTTCTCTTTGTACATCGTCCTTTGTAATGAAGTTTTCTCATTTCCTTGTCCTTTCGTCTTGTCTTGAGATTTCCCCAAAAGTTTTCCCGATTTCACTATGATCCGTAACATCATCACTTAACGTCCTCATGGTCCAAAATGACATTCTCGCTGGAGCTCCTTACGGTACGTTATATGGCGTTACGTCAGGGTCGAAACTTGGGTTTGTCAAGGCGTCAGGACATGGAAAAAGCCTTGTAACTACAGCTTTTCTGTAGCTACAAGGCTAATGTTTTTTCGTTTCGCTATGTCGTTTTGAATGCCTCTGTTACGTCTTCACGGCAGCTCCAGCTTGAGTGTCAGCGCGACGTTCAAAGGTGTTGTAAACGGTCATTAATTTTTATTCGTATTCAATGGTCGCCGTGGGTTTCGGGGTGAAATCGAACAGCACCCGGTTCACGCCTTTTACTTCATGGACGATACGGTCGGTGATGTGCTGCATCAGTTCGAAGGGAACATTTTCCACCGTGGCAGTGATGGCATCCTTGGTGTTGACGGCACGGATGATGACAGGCCAATCGAAGGTCCGTTTCCCGTCCCGGATGCCGGTGGATTTGAAATCAGGCACTACGGTGAAGTACTGCCATACTTTTCCTTCCAACCCGTTTTTCGCGAATTCTTCCCGCAGGATGGCATCGCTTTCCCGAACGGCTTCCAGACGGTCACGGGTGATGGCGCCGGGGCAGCGCACGCCCAGTCCCGGTCCCGGGAAGGGCTGACGGTATACCATGTTGTCCGGCAGGCCCAGTTCCTTGCCAACCACACGGACTTCATCCTTGTATAACAGTTTCACCGGTTCCACAAGTTCAAAATTCAGTTCGGGAGGCAGGCCTCCAACATTGTGATGGGCCTTGATGCCCTGTTCGCTTTCCAGAATATCCGGATAGATGGTTCCCTGTGCCAGGAATTCGATGCCTTCCAGTTTTTTCGCTTCTTCCGCAAACACTTCAATGAATTCGCCGCCGATGATTTTCCGTTTTGTTTCCGGATCGCTGACGCCGGCCAGTTTTCCTAAGAACCGTTCCGTTGCATCAACGTAGATCAGGTTAGCTTTCATTTCATCCCGGAATACTTTGATAACCTGTTCCGGTTCGCCTTTGCGTAGCAGGCCGTGGTTCACATGCACGCAGACCAGCTGCTGGCCTACCGCTTTGATCAGCAGCGCGGCCACAACGGAAGAATCTACGCCGCCGGACAGGGCCAGCAACACTTTTTTATCGCCAATCTGTTTCCGCAGCTCCGCAACCTGTTCGTCAATAAAGGCTTTTGCCAGTTCCGGGGTAGTAATGCGTTCCATCGTTTCCGGACGTTTTGCCTGTTCCATAGAGAACCTCCTTGGACTCCAATTAATGTTAAAATTTTAAACAAACATTTTTAAAGTTTTTTGTGAGTAGTTGTTGCGACAAAGAAATTTTAGTTTGAATAATTATCAAAGTAGCCCTGTACCAGTACTACCGGCGTGCCTTTGTCGCCGGAGCCGGAGGTCAGGTCGCAAAGGGAACCGATCAGGTCGGTAAGCTGGCGGGGAGTCGTACCTTCGGAAGCCATATGGCCTACCAGGCTGCCGCTCTTCTTCACGATGCTGTCGGTAATGGCTTTTTTCAGTTCTTCCCCGGACAGGTTCGCGAAATCGTTAT
>Ga0256404_1008256_pt1 | contig 15802 bp, 14 predicted proteins | sample RumenRJG_01DNA_FD_185990 | JGI IMG/M metagenome (GOLD analysis project Ga0256404, IMG submission 185990) | Bovine rumen microbial communities from Lethbridge, Alberta, Canada - RJG_01 | ecosystem: Host-associated > Mammals > Digestive system > Stomach > Rumen | place: Canada: Alberta | collected...
TGATCATCGGTATTGCCGAACAGGATATTGAATGCAATACGGCGGTACAGCTCCCTGAGGTTCTGCTCCGGGTTAACACAGTTCAGGGCAATAAAGTCAGCAATGTCAGGATATCCCTTCCCGGTTTCAGCGCCATCGCCGTCCCTGAGACCCAGAAGAGCCATTGATGAGGCAAAATGGAGGCGCTTTCCTTCGGATGTCCTGTCAAAACGCCTCGAAAGCAGCGCATGGCGGTTTCTTTCCACGGAGATGGCTCTGGTCTCAGCAGTGCTGATCCCGGCTTTTTGGGCCATAAGGTGGGCAAAGTGCTCCAGAAGCTCAGTGTCTTCCTTATCCTTCACTGAAGGGAACTTTGCCACACAGAGCAGTCCTTCAGTGTCAATGACGCTGGCCTTAGGCCGCGCTCCTCCAAGCGAACAGGCGGAAAGGGCAAGAAGATCCAGCATATGCCGGGAAGGTACGGCATTCTTCTCATTTGCTGCTTCCACGCCCATAGAGGCGGCAGCGAGAGCACTTAGGCCTGTTACTGAAGGAACGGGGCATTTCGCCTGGCGGCCTATGAAATCTCCGTCAGTGCCGTCTCTCCACAGAATTCCGCCCATGCGGCTGAACTCATCAGTGAAAAGAAAGTTTCCATCCATGCCGCTCTGGCCGTTCTTAACGGAAGAATCAGACTGCCGCAAACGGAAGCGGAACAGCATACGGCCCCAGCGATCCGGAAACGTATCCCTTATAAAAGAGAAAAGCTGCTCTCCTTCAGGCGGATACTGCCTGCCGGCCTCATTCTGCATGTCTCCCCCCAGAATGACTGAGCCATGATCTTCGAGCCATCCGGTGGCGAACTCAAATGAAAAATGCCGGCTGCCCCTCACCTGCTCACCAAAGAGCGTTCCGATCTGCTCTTTTTCTTTCAGGAAGTCAAAGTCTGCATAGACGCAGATTTTCTCCATACCCATTTTCTCCTGCCGCTCTCCGGCATCCGCCGCCCGGAACTCCTTCACAATCCTGCCTTCATAAGGAAAATACTGACAGCAGTCTGCAAAAATACTGCTTTCTGCTAACGCAGATTACCATTTCCGGCCTTTTCTGCCTCACAAAAGCCGGCATTCTCCCCTGGCATAGCCGATAATATCCCTCAAACTGCCAGAGAGCAGCGTGGAAGAGGAAACAGCCATGGCCGGGACAGCAATTGTCTTTCTTAATGGACCGTATTCGGAAAAAACCGGCGAGGGCATTGACATGCTGCTGGCCGCATCGGCCTTTGACGAGGAAATAACGGCGATCTTCATGGACGAAGGAGTGAAAAACCTCACTGAACCGCGTGAAAAATGCTCATCACTGCCTGATCTTTCGGGCAGATTCCGGATGCTTGAGCTTTATGACGTCAGAAATCTTTATGCCTCTGAAAAAGACCTCAGATTATACGGAATTGATACGTCAGAATTCATCGTACAAGCAAAAGCTGTATCAGATGATGTATTGAGCTCAATCATTCATTCAGCAACAAATATTTTAACCTTTTGATCTAACGGCATATTTTATAAGAAGTTTGAAGCATGTCACACTTTTTGGAAAAGTTTCCGGGGCATGCACCTTTATCCGGCACAGACTGCCCCAACCCGGACGTTTTGCATCATAGTTTGTAAAAACCAGCCTGAATCAACTATTTATAAATTTGTCTGCCGATTTCCTGCTGCCATAGTCCTTTGAAAACCCTCCATTGGCGGAGGGTTTTCAAAGTGAGACTCAGATCACAAAACAATAGAATGCACCTATATTCATATTTCATATGTGCAAAATTTATATTTTGATTTTAATACAGGAAATAATATGTATATTTTTATGTTGTATTTCTATTAGAAAAAATTTTATAAGTTTGGAAAATTTTTTAGAATAAATCAAAAATTTTCCGGATATTCCGAAAAATTTTCAGATTTCTGGAAAATTTTTCCAAAAAAGCAAGTTTTTTTGTATTTCTGGCAGATTTTTTGGGTTTTTGGAAGAATTTTTGATTTTTGACAAAATATGATGGTATTAATTTAATAACTTATTGATCTAATTGGGTGTTATTTAAGAATTTTGACTTCTGTCACAAAAACCTTTTGTTTGATAACTGATTGATTTATATGGGATAAATTGCAAATGTTCGTTCTATTATCAGTTGAAAAATTTTTATAAATTCCAAAAAAAATTTGCATTTGCAAAAAAAGAGCATATTATGAAGATGTGATGTGAATCACAACAAGTCCAGCAAAGGAGGACACCATGAAGTTAATGAACATGATTGAAAGAGTACTCGGAGACAATGAGGGATTTTCCCCGGTATCCAAGAAGTACTACTTCGAATACGTGAAGTAATTCCCGCTAAGCGGATGTTCAGGAAGTTACGGATTGGCAATCCGAAGGAGAAACAAAATGAAGTTCATCGGAAACATTAAGAAGGCTCTTGGCAATAACGAAGGATATGCTCCTTTCACCAAGAAGTACTACTTCGAATACGTTAAGTAAGTTCCGAGTGGCCGCCGGAACAGGATGTGAGGCGGCAGTTGAATAAAAGCCGGAAAGGATTCCGGGAGGTGTGATATGAGAAACAGCTTTATCGAGAGACTGAACGAAATGTTCGGCGACAACAAGGGCTACTCTCCGTTCACCAAGAAATACTACTTCGAGTACGTAAAGTAAGCAGTATTGGTGTCCGGAAGAGGACACGGTTTCAAAAGATTGGCATGTGCCGCAGCGTAGTAAAGCAAGTTGATGCGGCACTGGTTTGGCAGCAAGGGGGAGACCCCGGAGGTGCATTATGAAGTCAAGATTCTTTGCAAAGCTGAACGAGATGTTCGGTGAAAACGAAAGCTTCGCTCCGTTTACCAAGAAGTACTACTTCGAGTACGAAAAGCTCGACTAAGACGGAACGGCCTGCCGACTGAGAAGGTCGGCACCATGAGACCGGAAAAAGCACCGGTCCGGAAATATGAAGGAAATCCCGCGGCAGAACGCGGGATTTTTTTATGTCGGGATTATGCCGTGGATCCCATGCGGCCCATGGCTCTATACGGATGCCCGCATAGGCGCATGCACGAAAGCACTGAACCGGTATGGCCTGATGGGATGTATCCCGCACATAAGCAGCCTGCCGTTACTGCCGTTTCATCCGCTCTCCGGTCCGATCGGTCAGGAGCGGCCTTGCGGAAAAGAGCTCTCTGAAGTGCCGCCTCACCGCTCCAGGCGCGCAGGATGACGCGCCTCAGGCACCATGGCACAGGAGACAGACAGCGCCTCATGTTCCGGCGGCTGAGGGAAGGACGGAACTCCGGCTGGGGCAGAGACAAAAAAAGCGTGCCCTGAGACACGCCTTTTCAGATAAGCGGAGCAAAACGCCCTAAATGTTCATTATGAGCAGCAGGACAAGGATGATCAGAGCGAGAGCCGCTCCGGTAATGATTCCCCAGATGAGAAGGCTCTTGCGGCTCTGGACGCTGCCTGTCCCCGCCGCAGCAGGCTCAGTGATGCTGCGCTCATTTATCGAGATGGCACTCTCGGTGAAGACATTGGGCCTGTCCTCTTTCTCAGGGGACGCAGAAGACGGCGCCTGGGCCTGTGAATCATCCTCAGTCTTCCAGGACTCCTCGGCAGGCTCCGGCGCGGCCTGAGCCACGGACTTGGCGCCGGCGTCTGAGGCTGCAGGGTGAGGCTCTGCTGCAGGAGCCGCCTCAGCAGACGGCGCAGCCTGGGCACTTGCTGACGGAGCTGTTACAGGCTCAGCCGCGCCCGCAGACACAGCAGTGTCCGCAGCCCCGGACTCTGCGGCCTTCTGCTCCTCGGCAATTGCCTTCCTGTACTCAAGTATGAGGGCGGCAACCTCATAGCCTTTGGCGGCAAGCTTCTTCAGCGCTTCCTCGGAGGTCGAGCCGACGCCGGTCTTGGTCTTGCTGAGGACCGGCAGCTTCTGATCCCCGTAGAGGGCCCTTGACATCTGGCGGGATGAGCTCAGGGAAAATCTGTATCCGACGATACTGTATATCTTATTCTGAATTTCCTCTGATTTTAGCTGTGACATTATGAATCTCCGATCTCAGATTATCTCCGTGCGCCGGTGTTCCTCCCGGGGCCTCACAGAAAATCACTTTTCCTGCTTCGCTGCACCGGCTATCTTCTGCGCGATCTTATCAGACTCGGCGCGCCATGCGCTCTCAAGCGCGGCCACAAGGGAAGGGTACCCGTCCTCCGCCAGGGGCACCAGGCTCTTTATTACGCCGCCCGAGAGCGTTTTTCCGCCCTTCGAGAGCTCCCAGGTACCGGCAACCGAGGCATAGCCGTCATAGCGGCCGCTGAATGAGCTGAGCCTGACATTGAGCTGTTCAGCCGACTCATCAGGATCCTGGATCCTCACCCTGATGCCGGGGCGCCCGTTCCCGATGTGCCAGGCAAGCGCCATAGCGAGCTGCTCGGAGAGCTCCTCTGACCAGCGCCGCGTATCAACGTTCCTGATGATATGGTTCTGCTCCTCGAAGGCTATGGAAAGCCCTGATACGCTCCCCGGAAGCACAATCCGTTCAAGACTGATGCTGCGGCAGCCTGTTAAGCACGGTGCAACCGGGTTCTGCCGCTCCGCGGAGAACATGCCGTAATAGACCGGCCCGTCTGATGACGAGCAGCCGGCCGCGCCTGATGCAATAACAGCTGCGGCAAGAATGCCTGTCCATAATCTCTTCATGGTGCCTCCCCCTTATTTCTGTCCGTTTCCTGAAGGCCTGCGGGGCTCAGGCTCGTCCTGAGAACTCCCGAATATCAGCGAGCTCGGCTGCTCGTTGATCTTGCGCATTGCAGGACGTGTCTCCTTCATCACAGCGCTGAACTCCCGGAGAGCTGATGAAAGCTCGCTGTAAAGCTCAGCTCTCTGGGTAAGTCCGTCTGCTGCGGCGCCGAGCTTCTTCAGAGTCTCGTTGATGCTCCCCGGCATCTTCTGCAGCTCCTCATTGCCTCCAATCTCGGCAAGCGAGTCGGTAAGCTTCCTGACAGAGTCAGATGTCTCCTTCGCGGACTTCATCATCCTGCTTGCATTGTCTATCAGCCCCTCGACGTCAAGATGGTTGAGCTTTCCGAGAAGCTGGTGGACATCATCCGCGAGATCGGATATTTCAAGGCCTCCGGTCGGAATGGTCGGATACTCCCGGTAGGTGCCGATGATCCTTTTCTCCCTTGCGAGATTGGAGTCGCATACGAGCTCGATCCGCTTGCTGCCGGTAAGGTAATTCTGGGTGGAGAGCGTGGCGTTGAGACCGCAGCCGGTGACGCGCTCGGCAATGTTCTTCCTGAACTCGTCAATCGTGACCTTGCTGCCGAAATTCAGGCGGTCAGCCTGCAGCTCGATGAGGACAGGCACAGTGTCGCCCCTTCCCTGATCCGCGAAATCAATACCGTTGCCTGTCTCAAGAGGGACAGAGACCACGCGCCCGATCTGGACTCCGAGATACTCGACAGGGGCGTCCTTCATCAGTCCGGACACCGAGCTCTTGAACCTCACCACATAGCGGACCGGATCGCGGTATTCGACAACCCTGCTCTCATCCTCGCTTGCATAGAGCTGGAACCTGGTGCCTGGCGAGGCCTTCTCTCCCGGCCTGCTGTCCGGCGCGACCCCGAACGATACGCCTCCTGCGATAATGCTTGCGAGCGTGTCAGTCTGGACCTGCATTCCGCTGGCGCCGAGCTTCATCGAGAAACCGCTGTTGGTCCAGAAATGGGTGTTCTCGGTGACGAGACGGTCAAACGGGGAATAGACGAACGCGCCGTACTGCATCATGCGGTTCTCCACGGAGAACGAGGCAGAGGTGATGACGCCGACCTCATAGCCCTTGAACCTTATCGGGGTGGAGACGTCAACGGATGATTTCTTGTCCCTGGAGAAAAGCACGAATGACGTGCCCTTCTCGTCACCGTTGAGGACCCTCGGCTGATCCATCAGATCGAACTGTCGGGAGAGCTTCTCGGACTTTCCTGGATAAAGCTCGATGTACTGGCCTGACATGATGGTGTCAAGCCCCGAGACTCCCCTCACGCCGATGCTGGGCTTTACGACCCAGAACGACGAGTCCTCATGAAGGAACTCATCGGTGCCGGCTGACATTCTGGCCTTTACTATGACCTTGGAGAGATCGTTCGAAAGGGAGATGGATGTTACCTTGCCGACCTCGACATTGCGGATCTTGATCAGGGTCTTGCCTGCCTCGAGGCCGTCAGCCTTCTGCGAATAGAGGATGATTTCCTCCCCGCGGCTGCTGTAATAGTCATAGATCAGCCATACGCCGATCAGAAGAGCGACAAGCGGAACCAGCCATACGGCCGACCAGCTTCCGATCTTTGAGGCCCTTGCCTTGAAATTACTGAACATCTTCTTCCGGCTCCGATTTAACATTCCAGATTAGTCTTGGATCAAAGCTGTTCGCCGCCAGCATGGTCAGGATAACGACAGCACAGAATGACATGGACGCAACACCAGGGTAGATGCTGAACATGGTGCCCATCTGGAAATAGGCAGCCATGAAGGCCACGACAAAAACATCAACCATCGACCAGCGGCCGATGAACTCAGTGACGCGGTAAAGCCTGATTCTCTTCCTGTGAGACGGCTTTTTGAGGAAATTGAGCTTCCTCACCGAGATGCACAGCCAGGTAAGCACAGCTATCTTGAATACCGGGACAAAAACGCTCGCGATGAAAATAACCGCAGCCACAGGATACGAGCCGCTGGTCCACATGAAGATGATGCCGTCCATGACGGTTGAGTAGTAAAGGCTCCCCATCGTCTCGGTCACCATGATCGGCATGACATTGGCGTGCACGTACATGATGCAGGCCGCAATGAGGAAGGCTGCGCAGCTGCTGATGCCGGCATCTCCCGCGAATATGACCTTGGAGCCGCACCTCGGGCACCTTCTGACGTTCGAGGGCAGTATCTCGCCGCAGACCGGGCAGGACGAGAGCCTGAGCTCAAGCCCGGTGTGGCCGCCTCCTGCTGCAAGAGCGCTGACGCGCTTCCTGATTCTTGTTACCCGGTCCCAGATCCAGCGCTCGTCAACTGATGAGACTGTCCTTATGTAAAAAATGACATAGAGGATGAAGGCGAAGAACCCCAGCCCGAGCTTTACCTCTGCAAGCGAAAGGACCTTCACGAGGCTCACCAGAACCGCGACCAGGAAGACCTCAACCATGCTCCATTCCTTAAGCGTGCTGAACGCCCGGAGAATGACATAGGTCCTGACTCCGGTTATCCCGAGCCTGATCTGGGCGAAGATGATGATGGTGAAGAGCAGCATGAAGGCGGGGATCAGCTGCATCACCGCGTAGATGACGTAGCCGAGGTAGCGGTAATCGCTCGTGAACAGGGCTGTAGCCACCTCATGGAGCTGCATGGTGATGTTGCTCCCTGCGGCAGAGACTGTCATGAAGGGAAGAAGCTCGGCCGCAATCATAAGGACAAGCGCCGCGGCTGCGTTCATTGCCGGAACAAGATAAGGATGCCTCACGATTTTCATAAGGACGGCGCCGCACCTCGGGCACTTCGCCTGCTCTCCCTCATGCAGCTCCTCAACCTCGACCGCGAGATCGCAGTCGGGGCAGATCATGAAATGTGAGGGCTCGGATGACGGAGGGAGCGCTTTCATGGTTTTCCGTCTTCTTTAGGGGATTCATCAGAATCAGGAGCACTCTGCTGGTCTTCAGAGCCTTCTGCATTCTCTGCTGAATCGCTGCCGGCAGCTTCCTGCTCATCATTTCCCTCACCTGCGTCACGGCCAGTATGATCCTTCTCCTGATCAGGAGAGCCTGCGCCGCTGCCTGAGGACGGGCCGCTGATTCTGAGAGCCGCGGCTCCCGCGTTCCCGTCAACACCGGCATAGGTATCGACCATGGAGTGGAAGAGGGAGAGGACCACAGGACCGAGGAACACTCCGAGGAGGCCGAAAGCCATGGCTCCGCCGAACACGCTGATGAGGATGAGGAACGTCGACATCGAGGTTCCGCCGTAGCGCTTGATGGCTATCAGCTTGATAACGCTGTCTATGGTGCAGACCACAAAGCAGAACCAGAAGAGAAGCATGATGGCATAGGCAGTCTCTCCGTACGAATAGAGCTGGTAGCACCCCCAGAGCCCGACAGTAAGCGGGGCGCAGGGCACGACTGAGAAAATCGCCGCAATGATGGAGAGGACAACTGCATTGTGCACCCCGGTGGCATAGAGGCCGATGAAGGCGGTGAGGCCCTGTCCGATCGAGGCTCCGACAAGGCCGTATACCACGGATTTGATGCTCCTGATGCACTGGTTGAGGTAGATTTTGCCTTTATCGCCTCCTACACGCCTGACCAGCGAGTAAATTAGATCCGCGTACATCGGTCCCTCCACATAGAAGTACCCGATGAAGAACAGCGAGAGGGCAAACATGATCGCGCCGCTGCCGAATGACTTGCCGATGGAGACCAGCACTCCGGCTGCCTGTGGGATTTTCGCGACGGCGCCGACGACGATGCCCTTGATGTCGAGCTTGTTCTGCTGCAGCTCGCTCCATCCCTTGTCGATTACCGGACCGACTACCGGCAGCTTCGCGATGGATTCAGGAAGGTTCGGCAGCTTGAATTTGAAACGGCTCAGGATGCCTTCATTCTTCCCGTCCTTCCCTGGCTTGCCGGCCTCCTTTTCATCTTTTGCGTCTTTTTCGTCAGCCTTGACTGCCTTGTCTTCCTTATCAGGCTCTGCGCTGCCGCCCGCAGCATCCTTCACTGACTCAGGCTCCCTGTCAAGAGTCTCATCTGCGGTGGATGCGTCCTTGCCGGCGGACTGCTTTTCCTCCCTAACGGCCTTCCCGGGCTCTCCTCCGGCATTTTCCGCGGTCTCCGCGTCATCATCTGATGCAGCTGATGAGGGCTTTTCGGTTTCCCCGTCAAATATGGCGCCGCCGTTCACGGCATCGCTGAGAATCCCCGCGCCGCCTCCGGAATTCTCCCCGCCTGACGCAGCCTCCTCCGCAGCGGCTCCATCAGAGAGAGCCCTGACCTTGAACACCTGCGGCACATCTGAATTGAGCACCTGAGACAGCGAGATGCCAGGCGTGGTGCTTTCTTCCGCGTTCTGGGAGATTTCCTCACTGTGCATTATTGAATACGAGAAGTCTGCGACCTTCTGGTAGGCGCCGTACACTCCGACCGAGAACGGCACAAGTATTACGATAATCAGTATGAATACCACTGACACGGCAGCCGCCGAGGCATGGCCGCGGAATATCCTGTCACGGAGCCAGGCAAACGGCTTCCAGGTCGCAATGGCGACTATGGCTCCCCAGACGATGGCAGCGAGGAACGGCATCATTACCGCGAATGCGGCGGCAATGACGGCAAGCACAAAAACGACAATGGCAGCGGGGCCGATGTACTTCGTTACTGAAAAACTGGACATGGACGGAATTCCTTATGAAACAGCCGGATTTTAGCAAAATCGCAAAACGCGTGAAAATGCCAATCTTAAGGCAATGCCGTGACTTGCATTATGCAAGAAATAAAGGAAAAGCACCGGCCCAGGACAGAAATAAGGATATTCAGGCGCAAGGTCCGATGAATTTCATTTGGCGCCCTGTCCACGCCTGATTTGCTGTATGTACGTCAGATTGGATCATGCCAAAGACGAAAAGTCAGAGAAAAGCCGCCAGTCATTGTACAATCAGAAAAGGGATGTCCGTGAACATAAGCTGCGGCATCAGAAGAGAGGACAGTCCCTGCATTATTTCACAAGCTGATGGCGCCTGATTAATCTGACAACAAGCCTGAGGAGCTGTACATGAACAAAACAGGTCTGACTTCTGCCGAGGCCGAGGAGAGCAGAAGGAAATACGGATCAAACGAGCTTACCCAGATCCCGCCTGATCCGCTCTGGAAAAAATTCCTGATCGGGTTCACCGATCCGATGATCATCATCCTTCTCGTCGCGCTTACCGTAGAGCTCATTCTCTGGCTGTGCGGCAAGGCCGAGTGGTATGAGCCAATCGGCATCTTCATCGCAGTCATCATCGCAAACGGCGTATCCTCGATCAGCGAAAACAGGCAGGAAGGGCGCGCGTCAGCCCTCAAGCAGGAGGAGGAGGCCAAGGAGACCGCCAAGGTCATCCGTGACGGAAAGCTCCAGCAGGTCCATGTCAGCGAGCTTGTTACAGGAGATCTTGTCTTCCTCCAGTCAGGAGACAAAATCGGCGCTGACGGCGAGATTGCCGAGGGCAGCATAAAGGTGGATCAGGCCTGCCTCAACGGTGAGACCGAGGAGGCGGAGAAGACCGCGTGCCCCGAGGGCGCCTCGTATGACACGAAGGACCTTCTCAACAAATACTTCGTCTACCGCGGCACCGTTGTCTGCCAGGGCGAGGGCTACATGGTGGTAAAAGTCGTCGGCGACAAGTCCATGTTCGGAAAGCTCGCGCTCGAGGTGCAGGAGGACACCCGCAGGACTCCGCTCCAGGTGAAGCTCGCCAGGCTCGCGAAGCAGATCTCGAAGTTCGGCTACTGGGGCGCCGGATGCATCATCGCCGGCATTCTCCTCAAGACCTTCATCACCGGAGCATCCCCGGACAACTTCACTGACTGGCTCACCCTCATCCTCAATGCAATCACCGTTGCCGTCACCATCGTGGTCTGCGCCGTCCCCGAGGGGCTCCCGATGCTCACCTCGATACTGCTCTCGTACCAGAGCATCAGGATGGCCAAGGACAATGTGCTCGTCCACAAGATCAACGGCATCGAGACCGCAGGAAGCCTGAGCCTCCTCTACAGCGACAAGACCGGAACCATCACAGAGGGACGCCTTTCCGTAGTCGAGTGCGTGACCGGGGCCGCTAGGAACCTCGGCAGCATCCACGACATGAATGCCTCGCTCGCGATGGACATCGTGAACGGCATCGGCGTCAACAACAGCTCTGCCGTCAGCAACGGCGAGGTCATCGGCGGAAACAGCACCGACCGGGCGCTGCTCTCGTTCCTCGTCAAGGAAAAGGCCAACGACCAGGTGTCAAAGGAGGATGTCAGCAGCTTCAACGCCTTCGACTCCAGCAAGAAATACTCCAGCGTCGTCATCAGGAAGGGCAGCGGCAGCACCACCTATATAAAGGGCGCCCCCGAGAAAATCATCGTGAGGTGCGACAGCTTCCTCGACGAGAACGGCAAGGTCCAGAAGTTCGAGGACCACAACTACATCAACTCCTACATCAACACCCAGGCCGGACGCTCGATGCGCCTCCTCGCTGTTGCGAAGACGGAGAAGGCCGATGACGGCACCTGCCCTCTCACCCTCGTCTGCGTGCTCAGCATCAGGGACAATGTCCGCGAGGCGGCGGCAAAGGCAATCAGGACCGTGAAGGACGCCGGCATCCAGGTCACCATGATCACGGGAGACCGCAAGGAGACTGCCTTCGCCATTGCCAAGGAGGCAGGCCTTGTAACGAAGGATACCGATGTCGCGATGACCTCCCAGGAGCTCGGGCAGAAAAGCGATGAGGAGCTCAAGGAAATCATCCCCAACCTCAGGGTTGTGGCCAGGGCCCTGCCTACTGACAAGAGCCGCCTGGTAAGGCTCGCGCAGGAGCTCGACTATGTCGTAGGCATGACCGGTGACGGCGTCAACGACTCGCCCGCGCTCAAGAAGGCTGACGTCGGCTTCGCCATGGGAAGCGGCACCGAGGTTGCAAAGGAGGCCGGTGACATCACCATCCTCGATGACAACTTCTCATCGATTGAGAAAGCCATTCTCTACGGCCGCACGATGTTCAAGAGCATCAGGAAGTTCCTGATCTTCCAGCTGACCGTCAATGTGGCTGCAGTGGCAATCTGCTTCTTCGGCCCCCTGGTCAGCAATCAGAACGTCATTCTCACCGTCATACAGCTGCTGCTCGTCAACCTCGCCATGGACACCCTTGCCGCCATTGCGTACGGCAGCGAGCCGGCACTGCCCGAGTATATGAAGGACAGGCCTGTCGCGAGGAACGCCAGCATCATCTCGAAGGGCATGCTCATCGAGATCATCACCGGAGCCGTCTACATCACGGCAGTCTGCCTCGGCATTCTCCTTCTCTGGAGAACCGCTCCTCTGACTGCAGACGGTAATTCCGTCGGAACTCACCTGCTCTTCGGTGAGGTTGACTGGAGCAACGTGAAGTCCGCCGTGTTCGCCACCTTCATGATGGCAATCACCTTCAACGGCTTCAACGCGAGGACCGAGCACATGAACGTGTTCGAGCATATCGGGAGGAACAAGAACTTCCTCATCGTCATGGGATCTATCCTCGTAATGCAGTACCTCTTCGTCGAGCTCGGCGGAAAGGCTCTCAGCGTCGAGCCTCTCTCCATCCGCACCTGGCTCATCTGCCTTGTCATCGCCTTCATGGTGATCCCGGTGGACATGATCAGAAGGGCGGTATTCAGCAGGAAGGGGCTCCTGGGAAATGAGCGCCCTAAGAGTGATGACTGAGCCCCAGAGCCGGACCTCGCAATGAGGCCCGGACACAGGGCCATCTGAGCAGGCGGACCATGAGGTCCGCCTTTTTTGTTTCATGAAGCCGGATCAGTCTGTTTCCCTTCTGTCTTATTCTCTCCTTCGCATCCCGGCAGAACACCGGCTTCATCCCCAGCCACGGGAGGCACGCTGTCACAACCGTCCTTCTCTGCGGGGGCAGCCCCGCCGCTGTGAAGATAGGTCTGGATCATCGAGGAGAGGAGCGTCATGATCACAGGCCCGATGAAAACGCCGAGGAGTCCGAAGGCGAACGCTCCCCCGATGACGCTGATGAACACGATGATGAAGGGAAGCGACGATCCGCCATAGCGCTTGATGATGATCCCCTTGACGAGGTTGTCCACATTGCACACCACAATAAGGAACCAGGCGACAAGGCAGAGCGATGCCGCGGGGCTCCCTCCTGCGTAGAGCTGATACGCGCCGAAGAAGCCGACAAGCGCCGGGCCGCCGGGGACAACAGAGAACACTCCGGCGATTATCCCTAGAAGGAGTGCATGATTCACCCCCGCGACAGCAAGTCCGGCAAACGCCGTCACTCCCTGGGCTGCCGCTGCTCCGATGAAGCCGTACACCACGGCTCTGACTGCGGCAACGCTCTGATCGATATAGCCAAGCGCGCTCTTTCCCCCGATCCTTACGCCAAGCCGCCTCATAAGCTTCGCAAACACCGGACCGGCCGTAAAGAAATATCCGGCAAAGAGTATCGACATGGCAAACATGACGACTCCTCCTGTCATTGCCTTGGCAACCCTCACCACAATATGCGCGGCGTCAGGGACAAAGGCCGACGCCTTCACTGCCATTCCCCTGAAGTCTATCTTCTTCTGGCTGAAGCTCTCCCAGAAATCCGAGATATACTCACCGATGACCGGAATCTCACCGGCCTTCACCGCAATCTCCTGCACCTTTTCCCTTGTCTTCCCGGCAATGTCCCTCCCGGCCTTCTGCGCTGAGCCGTCCGTCTCAGCCTCCTCCTCTGACGGAGCCTGGGATACCGCAAGAGTCCTTGAGAAGTCAGATGCCTTCCGGTACACTCCCCAGGCCCCGACTGCAAACGGCGAGAAGACAGCCGTGAACATGAGGACAACAGCCGCTGCCGCGGCTGCCAGCGTATGCCCCCGGAAAACTTTCCTTCTCACAATGCCGAAAGGCTTCCACACGGCGACAGCTATAATCGCACCCCACAGGATAGAGACAAAGAACGGGGCGATGACAGCCCCGGCGGCAAGCACCACACCAAGAACAAAAATGGAGGCCATAACAGGCCCCGCGCTTTTTCTCAGATTAAAACGTGACATTGAGGACTCCTTCAGCGTATACGGAAGGATAATAGCATGGCAAGCCTGAACAATGAATGCAGTGCAGAGGCAGGTCTATAATCCGGGGAAAGGGAGGCGGCGCATGACAGGCATAACCATATTCTGCAGAGTCATTGACAACTTCGGCGACATCGGGGTGACCTGGCGCCTCGCGAGGATGCTCTCGCGCATGGGAATAAGCACCGAGCTCTTCGTCGACCGCACTGACGTGATGAAGGAGATTGTGCCGGAGCTCCGGAATGCAGAATCGTTCCCCGCCGTATCAGAAAACGTCCTCATCAGGGAATGGACGGATGAGACCGAGCGGGAATTCCAGCCGGGGACGGCGGTCATCGAGGCCTTCTCCTGCCGCCTGTCGGACCTTACTGCCGAGAAAATCGGGAAAAGCGGGGCAGTGTGGATAAATCTCGACTACCTCACCGCGGAAAGCTGGGCTGATGACTGCCACGGTCTGATGTCCATGGACCGCGGCGTGTCAAAGTATTTCTATTACCAGGGATTTTCCGCAAAAACCGGCGGGCTCAACATTGAGCCTGGGCAGCGGGAGCTTGATATTGAATACCGGGGAAAAAGGGCAGAGCTCCTCTCAGGTCTCGGTCTCAGTCCGTCCGTTCCATTTGTCATGACGCTCTTCAGCTACGAGAATGACGCTGTCTACGAGGCGCTCCTCGGAGCTCTGGGGAAGTACGGTGAGGAAACCGCAATAATAGCGCCGGAGGGGAGGGGAGCATCATCGCTCATGAGGGCTGCGGAATCATCAGGCATTCCGGACAATGTAACGGTAAAAACAGTGCCGCTCACCTCGCAGGACGGCTATGACAGGCTGCTCTCCATTGCAGATCTCAATATCGTCCGCGGCGAGGACTCCTTCCTCCGGGCTCAGGCGGCCGGCGTGCCCATGATCTGGCACATCTATCCGCAGGATGATGACGCGCACCTTATAAAGCTCGCAAGCTTCCTTGACCGGATGGTTACAGCGTTCAGCCCTGACGCCGGAGACTATATGCGCAGCCTCAACATGTCATTCACCACCGGCAGCGCCGCTGCCTTCGGCAGCCTGATGGAGAAATACGGAGCATACCGCAGTGCGCTTGAGCAGGGAGCCCGCATCTGGTCAGAGAAAACCTGCAGCGCAGTAAATTTAGCCGCCGGTCTCGTCACATTTATTAAAAATAAGCTAAAATATAGCGCTAGTGCTGCTGTGAAGGCCTGAGCATTTCCATACGGCACCTGTAAAAGCAGGTATGCAGGGGATTTGAGCAATGTCATCAGGCCCGGCAAGACCGGGAGACAGTCAGGGAAGGCTTTTCACACAGAATATATCTTACCATTGGAGGATTGCAGCGCACAGGCGCTCAGTTTTTTATCTATGAAAATCGCCCAGGAAGTACGTGCCGGCAACGTAATCATGCTCGGCAAAGATCCCATGATCGTTCTCAAGACCGAGTTCCACAAGTCCGGCCGCAACGCAGCCACCGTCAAGATGAAGCTCAAGAACCTTCTCCAGGCTACCGGCACCGAGCTGGTATTCAAGGCTGACGACAAGCTTGAGGACGTCATCCTCGAGAGGAAGGAGGCCACCTTCTCCTACTTCAACGACCCTCTGTATGTCTTCATGGACACCACCGACTACAGCGAGTACAACGTCGAGAAGGAGAACCTCGGTGACGCTGTCAACTATATCGTTGACGGCATGGAGGATGTCTGCCAGGTTACCCTGTATGAGGGCCGCGCCATCTCCGTTGAGCTTCCCATCAACATCACCCGTACCGTTGAGTACACCGAGCCTTCCGTACGCGGCGATACCTCCGGCCGTGTAACCAAGCCCGCAAGACTTGCAGGCACCGGCTTCACTCTTCAGGTTGCTGACTTCGTAAACGACGGCGACAAGATCGTCATCGACACCAGAACCAACGAGTTCGTAAAGCGCGTCTAA
>Ga0256404_1008257_pt1 | contig 15800 bp, 17 predicted proteins | sample RumenRJG_01DNA_FD_185990 | JGI IMG/M metagenome (GOLD analysis project Ga0256404, IMG submission 185990) | Bovine rumen microbial communities from Lethbridge, Alberta, Canada - RJG_01 | ecosystem: Host-associated > Mammals > Digestive system > Stomach > Rumen | place: Canada: Alberta | collected...
TAGAGTGAATTTTTTCTCTATAATCTAGTAGAGAGATTGCTTGGAGTCAAGAGAACGCGAATATTCACACTCACGAAGGAAATGCGCGAACTTGGGCTGATCAATGCTGTTGGCAGAGGTGATGATAAGCGCTTCGTAAGAAATTTGCCTATCGGCGCCGGAACGGGTAGGAATTGACCTGCCATCAATAATAGGGCAAATTCGAATCAACTGTTGAAAGGAGAGCAGCGCATGACTAACGGCATGAAAAAGCTTAAAAGGAATGCGATCAAGTGTAATTTCTGCGGAGAGATTATTGAAAGTGTTCATCGCCATGACTTCAAATTCTGCAAGTGCGGCAGGGTAGCGGTTGACGGCGGCCTTGACTATCTTCGCAGGTGCTATAAGGAATCCGTCAATGACTTTACCGAGCTTGCGGAGTATTGTGATGAAGATGAGGAAGAGGCGTGATCTGTTGGCTTGATGCTCGTTCACAAATTTGCGTTCAAATCACGCCTCAATCGGGTTTATCTTTCAAATATCTTATGTCAACCGTTATCTCGTCTATGCCAATTCTAATGGTAGTTTGTTTGTTTTCGCCGTTTTCCGTATTATCACGCCCGAAGAATATCTAAAAACAGCTTGTTCAATTCTTCCCAGCCACACGGTTTATAATCCGGCATAGAGGTGATGAGTGAACCGATCTCCTCAATGTTTTTGTCAAGATAGTCGTTGATGATATCGATGCGTTTGCCTTCGCCCAATTCGGGTGTCTCGCGCTTAAGCTCAAGCAGCCTACTGACAGCCGGCTTAAGCTCGCTCTCAAGGCAGTCCGCTGCAAGCTCATCGAATAGCATCGGCGGCGGTGTGCCATATTTCATGATCCACTTGCAGGCAAGGATGGGGCGAAGCACATAAAAATACTTCTTTAAGCGAACTGTTTCTCCCTGCAGATACTCGCGGTAATTGCCTTTCGCGGTGCTGAGATAGTGGTAGAGACCTGCCTTTTGCACGAAATAATCGTTTATAACAGCAGAAACGGTCTTCCATTCGTCGGTGGTTTTGTAGATGATCGGCGAAGAGTTCCATTCAAACAGCGTCGGATTTGATTTGTGAAGCAGCCGCAAAGCCTTCTGAATATCCCAGCCGTTGATGTCGAGGGTGTCGTCAAGCTGCCATTCGATAACATCCCGCGTTTTTTCAAGCATGAGATAGTAATCCGCAGGACGCACATAAATGAAGCGCACATCGTAATCGCTGTCAGGAGAAGCGAAGCCCCATGCACGGCTTCCGGATTCAACGCAATGGATGATGCGCACATTTTCGCGCTGCTCGATCTCATAAAGCTTTTCTTTAATTGTTTCGATCATATTTATTTATCTCCTTGTGAGATTTTTGGACTGGGATAGTCGTTCTTTCTCGACTGCTTGACTTGCTTATTATCTTACCCGTTATCAAAGGAAAAAGCAATAGTTTTGGCTGAGCATATCTTTCCCAGGCAACGAACAGCAAAACGTTGCTTTTAGAGCAGCGATCTCATGCGCGAAATAAATGTAAAAACCAGAGTTTATGCTGAAATGATTGACATAATATCACTTTGGTGATATAATTTGCAAAACGGAGGTGTTATTTATGGAGAAAACGATAACGCTGTTTCACGGCTCAAGCAGGATAATCGCGGAGCCTGTTTTCGGCATAGGAAGGAAGAATAATGATTTCGGGCTTGGCTTTTATTGCACCGAAAGCGATGAGCTTGCCAAGGAATGGGCAGTATCCGCGCTTAATGACGGGTATTCAAACCGATACACGCTGGATACGGAGTTCTTGAATGTTTTGAGTTTGAACCGTTCGGATTTCACTATACTGAATTGGGTTGCCGTTCTTGTTGAGCACCGTTTATTCTCAATCAAAACCCCTGTTGCGCGCAGAGCAAAGCAGTACCTTATTGACAACTTTGGGGTGAATGTAAATGCATACGATCTGATCGTCGGCTACAGAGCGGACGATTCATACTTTGATTATGCCGAAGCTTTTCTCAATAACGGAATCACGGTCGATCAATTGGCGCGAGCGATGAAGCTTGGAAAACTCGGAGAACAGATCGTTCTTAAATCCAAGTTTGCCTTTTCAAAGCTCAAATACGCGGGCTTTGAGATCGCGCAGAAGGATGCATACTTTGTTTTGAGACAGGAACGGGATGATGAAGCAAAACGGATGTATATGGGCATACTGGAAGAAGAAACCGATGGTCTGTATATCCAGGATATCATGAGAGGAGGTATTGCAAACGATGACCCGCGCATACCGAGAAACATATCTGAGTAACGCGCAATCGGCGCTGGGCGATGCATTTGACTATGCAGTAAACACCTGCGGAATTCCCGGTTCCGAGTTCGTTAAGTACTTTGTCGTCGGCTCGATTAGCAAGCGAATGGAAAAAGGCGAACCCGCTGTTGTTGCCGGAAAAAGCGGTATAGAGCTTGCGATAGATGTTGTTTATGAAGCAACCGGTAAGCTCGTGGATACTGCGCCTGCGGAAAGCTTCAGCCGATCAAAGGAATATTGGATAGGTTGGGCGGTCGCTTACTATCAATGGTTTTCGGATAGAAGCTACGCACAAATCTTTTCTGCGCTTTCGTTTGAAGAGCTTGAAAAGTTGTACTACACGCTTCATGAGGCGGATGTGTCGAAGTTTGTTGAGATTGCCGATATGCGCCTTAGGGAATGCTTCAAGGAAACAAATCTTAAGCGTATTCGCAATCTGTATGGATGCACACAGGCCGAGCTCGCCGAACGATCGGGCGTTAGCCTGCGCTCGATCCAAATGTATGAGCAGCGCCGTAAGGATATAAATAAGGCAAGCGTTGAATCGCTCTATCGCATTTCCAAAGTGCTTGCCTGCACGATAGAGGACCTGCTGGAAAAGTGAATTGCTGAATAAAAGAAGGTGTGATCATGCGATTTGCAAACGACTACAACGATCGAAGAATCCATATAGACAACACACAAAGCAATCAAGAAAAAACTGCTGCATAACAGTTGAGTTGCAGCAGTTTTATCGATCAATTCTTCTTTTCTAAATTTAAAGCCTCCACAAGTTCATGAACCGTTGTACATGGATTCCAATCACAGTATGGGTATGAATGAGATCCGTGAATTGCGGAATCATACTCAGCCTTTCGCTTCTGCAGCGAAATCTTTGAAGATTGAATCGCATCGTCAATTCTGGAAACAAATCTTTTCTTGAATACTTCAGAATCGCTTTTTGAGTACCCCTTGCTGTAGCCTTCGCGAACCAGCAGTGCATTAAGCTCTTTGATCAGCTCGGAAGCAGTGCGTTCATGGCGCAATTCGCGGAAGTGATTGATAAGCCATACCTCAAATGCGGCGTTTGAGAAAGCAACGCCAATTCGGTGCTTATGCGCTTCGCGTATTGCATCATAAACCGCTGAGGACGGAAACTCATCCTTGTCAAATACGATCCATACTTGGTTAGATTGGTCTTTTTTGCGTATGGCTCTTTTAACTAAACTCACAGGATCAGCGTTATCAAATTCAACTTTGATATCAAAAATCGATCTGTGAGAAGCTCTCAGCGCTTCAAAATAGTTCTTTTCGCTCTCTTTGCCGTTGGTGATAATGATGAATTTGCTTCGCTGCGAAAGCATCTTTGTCTTTCGTGCCATGATTTATCACTCCCAATCATTTTTGAGATCCGGAATGGATGCATAGAACCCGGCAAGGTATCTTTTGCTGAAAAGATCTGTTTTGCGCACACCTTGATAATCGGCAAGTGAAACCAGCGAGCTTCGACCGCGTTCATCCTTGCTGGCAAAGTAAATCTGATCTCGCCGCAAGCCGTCATCCATCAGCATAACATTGTGCGCTGTGCAGATTAACTGAGCATTATTACGATTGTTTTCAATCGAATTAAACAGCTTGATAAGGTGATCGGCAACAAGGAAGTGGAGTTTGGAGTCTATCTCGTCAATGAATATAACTCTGCCTTGCTCCAACGCTGCAAGTATCCAGCCGAGATAGCAGAGAAGACGAATAGTACCTTCTGAATTGAATCCGCTGTCCTTGAAAAGCATGATTTCTTTCTTGCCAACAACAGAATCGTTTTCATCAAAAACATTAAATACTGTTTTCATGTCAATATTGTATAGAGCTTCTGTATCTGCGGCAAGCTGTCCGGCAAGAACAGAGGGATCGCTTTGCAGTCTCTTGGTAAGCTTTGCTAAGCTCTCCAGGTCTGCGGCGGTGGCAATCTTATCCTTGATTATGGTGAAATCGGTGATGCCGATATCAGCACGCTTCAAAATCTCGATAGCCTGCGCTCTGTACTTCCCGTTTTCCATTGTATAAATGTCCAGCGCATTGTTCGAATTCTCGAAAACGATCAAGGCATTGTTGAACCACTTTATAACATCGGAAAGGTATTGATTGATGCTGAGCTTAAAATTGTTTCCGATGGAAAGGAACAGCGCACTTGAAGAAACCTTGATAAGCGCAATGGCGGCGGAGTTCTCACCGTGGATCTTGAGCGAGTTTTCAATGCGTTCAAAAACACAGCTTAATCTTGATTCGCGTTTGTAGAGCCATTCTTTCTTTACAGTGCCTTTGCAAAGCTCAAATCCATATCTGTAGAAAGTGCCGGATTGAACGATCTCAACCTCATAAAGACTGTTTTCATTCTCAGCGTTCTTCATAAAAGCAAAGAATTCGTTTGAAGCAACAATGGGGATCTGAGCGGATGACAAGCGAATTACTCCGGCCATATATGCAAAGGCTTTGAGCAAATTTGATTTGCCGGATGCATTGCCGCCGAATATCAGCGCGGACTTGATCAGCTCGCGATCGTTTTTGACCATGATACCGTCTTCAACAAAGAAGGTGTTTAATTCACGATAGGTCGTATCGCTTGCGGCACGCATGGATAGCACCGCCTCATCATAAAAAGATCGGCAGTTCTTGAAACGGAAATTTACAAGCATTGCGTTCATCCTCCAATACTCAGAACTCTTGAGCTACACATATTATATTGCGTTCAAGAGCTAATTGTCAAGGCTTAACATAGTTATTTGCAAAAATACTGCAAATATGCACAGCTAACTGTTGGAACAGAGGCTTTATTGGGACTCGATGCTTGCGGATTCTGACGCCCTTGATGCTCAGTTCCAAGGACATTAAGACTAAGTAAAAAACCGCATGGCTTGCTGTTTCGTACAGGCTATGCGGTCTTTCTGTTATCTCTCGTACTCATCCAAAAATTCCTTCAGCATCAGCTCGTGCTTAAAGGATTTCTGACGAACGCACATCGCTTCATCGCTCACAAGGTAATCGAGCAGGCAGATCTTCGGAATAAGGTATTTGCCGGATGAATAGAAGGCTTTGACTCGGCCGGTAACGCACCATTTGACAACGGCGCTCTGGGAGTAGCCGGTTGCACGAGCGGTATCGAGAACGGAGATAAGATCGGCGCATTCGGTGAGGTATTCGCCGAAATGCGCACGCAGGCGATCACGGCCGTCCGCATCCAAGCTCATAAACAAGGCGCGGTTCTCATAGCCGGGCCGATGTCCGTTCGAGCGAGGCAGTTCATACTTGAGCGGCTTGATCGCTCGGTCCTTCATGTAGGCGATCACGTCGTCGGTTCGGATGGTGTACCTACGGGTTTTTCGCCCCGTATCGAGGCAGGGAACAAGCCCCGTTTGCAGCAGCCAGCGCGCTTTTGCCTTGCTGATATGAGCGATCTTATAGAACTGCTCCTTGTTCATGGAGTCGGGAAACTGCCTCCTGATACATTTTATGTACATATCAAATTCTTTCATATAAACACTCTCTTTTCTGTATTACCTGCTGACGGCGAGAGCGTTGGCGAAAGCTTAATTAAAACGGTTTGCCTGCGAAATTCTCTCCAAAGTTATATATGATGTTGTTTTTCCCAGTTGGCGTATGGACAGGCGGGATATCCCAATTCTCTCCAAAATCTCTCCAACGTGCAAATTTCGGCCCGTTTTCGGGGGTGAGGCGTTTGATTCGAACTTTTCAAAAACCGCCTCGAAATCCTAATTTACCAATTGTTTAAGCTGCGTTTTTTCTTTGTTTTAGCGTGGTTTTTATCTTCCGCTAAGTTCCGATAACGACCGAGAAAATCGCATCAACTTCCGAATGGCTTCAAAGTCTCGAAATCAGTTGAGGGGCAACCCTCCGTGGGTTCGAATCCCACCCGCTCCGCCAAGAAAAGCCAGTAAGTCAAATGGTTTCTGGCTTTTCTTTTTGTTTGCTTTGGGCCGTGAATTGCTTAGATGCACTTTTGGTCCAAATTCTCTCCTCGATGCAGCATCAAGTAATTCCCAGACCGCCGAGCAACGCATCTGCTGATGACATCTTTGAACTATAGTCGAGATGTGCATAGACATTCGCTGTTGTTGAGAAGTCGCTGTGACCAAGCCACTCCTGTATCTGCTTCATGGGAACTCCGTTTGCAAGGAGAAGCGAAGCGCAGCTATGCCGAAGATCATGAAAGCGAATTCTACGCAATCCATGCTTCTCGAGCAATTTCGGAAACTCTACCGTCAGATAGCGGGGCTTGATTATATCCCCGATCTCATTTACACAGATATAGCCAATGTAGTCCTTCATGTACGATCTCCGCAAAGCTTTCGGTACTCCTCCTGCTCTGTTTTTACGGCTATGAGCTTTTCCTTTACGAAATCAACAAGAGGAAGCGTCCGCATGCTTGATTTCGTTTTGGTCCTATCCTCCCTGACGATAATATGCTTACCGTCGAGATTACAGGAACTGAGCGTATGCCTTATAACAACCGCGGCTTTGCATATAACGAACTCGGCAAGCACGATGAAGCTATTGCCGATTGCAACAGGGCGATAGAACTGAATCCGGATTTGGCAGAGGCCTATGACAGCCGCGGCTGCGTATATAACGATCTCGGCAAGCACGATGAAGCTATTGCCGATTATAACAGGGCGATAGAACTGAAGCCGGATTTGGCAGAGGTCTACCGTAACCGTGCCGAAGTCTATCGGGTGATAGGGGAATTGGACAAGGCAGAAGCCGATGAAGCGCGTGCGGACGAGATTGATAAGAAATCGTGATTATTCCCTGCCGGATGTGCTTGATAAGGTCAACCGCATACGCTGCAGAGCAAGGAACGGCCTATGAGAAGATCACATGCGGCGGTTCCTATCGTTATATACGCGATAAAATGACGGATAGAGTGAATGACGAGGGCTGGGGCAGAAGGTTTTTTTAAGTGAAGCGGCTATGAAAACAAGGCTTTTCGGGATATGGAAGTATCCGAGGAAATCCAAAGCGCCTTGAAAGTATACGGATACAGAGAACTTGGAGGATTTTAAAATGATAAAACGCACAACAAGCTGCCTTTTGGCGCTGATTCTGATTTTTACCATTGCAGGCTGCTCAAATGCGCCGCAGCCGCAAACGCCAGATAGCCCGCCTACTCAGGAGCAGGCAGCGCCGACACAGGCTTCCGCCACGGAGCATTCCGATGCGCCGCAAACCGATGCGCCGAAGGAGTCATCCGCCCCGACAGGCGAGAGTGAGCCGAAGGAAAGCGGCAGCGATACGCTGGTCGTGTATTTCTCCCGCACCGGAGAGCAGTACAAGGTGGGCGTTATCGACAAGGGCAACACCGCGATCGTTGCCGAAATGATCGGCGACAGGATGGGCGCCGATCTGTGGGAGGTCTTGCCTGCGAATGACCATTATCCCATGACTTATTCGGAACTGCTCGATGTGGCAAAAAGAGAGCTGAATGAAAACGCCAGACCTGCCTATGCGGGAGAAGTGCCGGATCTGTTGCAGTACAATACAATTTTTATCGGTGCTCCCGTATGGTGGGGCGACTGGCCTATGATCATGTACACGTTCTTTGAGAACAATGCCGATGCGCTTGCGGGGAAGCTGCTGATCCCATTCTCCACGCATGAGAGCAGCGGTCTTTCCGGCTTCGATCGGAAGCTTTCATCAGCTTGCCCGAACAGCACGGTAGGCGACGGCATTGCCGTAAGGGGCAGCGACTGCCAAAACAAACAGGACAGCGTAAGAGAAACCGTCAATAAGTGGCTGGCGGGATCGGGATATTGAGATGAGAAAGCAGCGGCTCATTATCGACATCAGCATGGTCATTCTGCTGCCCATGCTGATGGCATATTCCCTGATCGGCGAAGCATTCCATGAGGTCTCAGGCTCGATCATGTTTGCGCTGTTCATCGTCCATCACATACTGAACCGAAGGGGGTATAGCGCACTTTTTAGGGGCAAGTACATTAGCCTCCGGCTTTTCTTTTTTTATTTGAAACCAAAGTGGTTTTGCGGCACATTTGACCATGTTCTCTGCTAATGCTGGAAAACCTGATCGATTCATGCCCGAACCTCCAAGCAAACTCTGTCTGCGAGCCTATCTTTAAATAATGACTTCAGCAATATGGACTGCATTCGTAGCGGCACCCTTGCGCAGCTGATCGCCACAGCACCACAAGCAAAGCCCGTTTTCATCGGTAAGATCGGGACGAATACGTCCGACGAAAATCGTGTCTTGATCGCTGGTGTCGAGCGGCATTGGATACTTTCCGCTCGGCAGATCGTCCACGAGCAGACAGCCGGGGGCGTTTGCGACAGCTTTCCTTGCCGCTTCGACGGAAACCGGGTTTTCGAACCTAAGCGTAACGGACATAGAGTGGCTGCGGATAACGGGAACTCGCACGCAGGTCATTGAAACCTTGAGATCGGGCAGATGCATGATCTTTCGTCCCTCGTTTTGCAGCTTCATTTCCTCGCTTGTGTAGCCATCGTGCTGTTCGCCTCCTATCTGCGGTATCAGGTTGTAAGCTATCTGATAGGGGAAAACCTTTGGAATGGCTGAATCGCCGCGCCTAAGTGCAGCAACTTGATCCAGAAGCTCAATAGGACCGTTGGCACCGGCTCCCGAGACTGACTGATAGGACGAAACGATCATGGAGCGAATGGGGGAGAGCTTGTTCAGTGCGTTGACTGCGGTACAAGTGATGATGGTGGAGCAGTTGGGATTGGAGATGATGCCGTGGTGTTCCTTAGCATCATCCGCATTGACTTCGGGAACCACCAAAGGAACGTTCGGATCCAAGCGAAAAGCGGAGGAATTATCTATGAAAACAGCTCCGCCAGCAACTATTGATGGCGCCCATTTTGCAGCCACCTCGCTTGATGTCGCACCGAATACTATATCAACGCCGTTAAAAGCTTCCGCACAAACCTCCTGTACCACTATGTCGCCGCCCCTGAAGCTCAGTATCTGTCCCGCAGAGCGACTTGAAGCTAAAGGAATCAGCCTGCCTGTCGGGAAATTACGCTCTTCAAGTATTTTTATCATTTCACGACCGACCGCACCGGTGGCGCCAAGAACAGCAATGGTATAGGTTTTCATAACAGAACCTCAGTTTCGAAGATTTTTAGTTATTGTGTATGGATCTACCCAAGACGCATCTTGAAATCGGAATAACCGAAATCTGTTTGGCGTATGAGAGTGCCGTCGGGCTTCCTTGCGTAGATATTCGGCAGCGGCATCCCGTTAAAGGTATTGTTTTTACAGGTGGTGTAGATGGCCATGTCGCCGAATATAAGCATATCGCCTATCTCGAGGTTATCCGCAAAAGAATACCTGCCGATAACATCGCCCGAAAGGCAGGTGGGGCCACCCAACGTGTAGGTGTATTCGCCGTTCGTCGATGCGCGATAAAGCGGAGGCGTGTACGGCATCTCAAGCACATCGGGCATGTGGCAAGCTGCGCTGCTGTCCAAAATGGCTATTTTCCTGCCGCTGTTTTCAACGATATCGAGCACTCGGCTAACAAGATAGCCTGCGTTCAGCGCGACAGCTTCACCGGGCTCGAGATACACCTGCAACTTCCATTTTTCACGGGCTTCACAGATGATCCTTTCAAGCAGCGCGAGATCGTATCCGGGGCGCGTTATATGGTGTCCGCCGCCCATGTTCAGCCACTTCATTCGCGGAAGCACGTGAGCAAAATGCTTTTCAACGGCTTTGAAAGTTATCTCAAGCGAATCGGCATCCTGCTGGCAGAGCGTATGAAAATGCAGTCCGTCGAGCAGTGAAACAAGCTCCTCGCTCATTTCGCTGTGCCAAACTTCGGGCGTGGTTCCGAGACGACTTCCTGGAGCGCAGGGATCATAGATGGCATGACCTTCCTGCGTGGAGCACATGGGATTTATCCTAAGTCCCACACTTTTGCCTGCTGCCTTCGCTTTCGCGCCAAAGGTTTTGAGCTGACGAGGACTGTTGAACACGATATGATCGGCATACTCGAGCAACTCATCAAATTCATCATGGCGATAGGCGCCGCAGAAAACATGAACTTCCTTGCCCGGCATCGCCTCAAAGCCGAGTCGCGCTTCATAAAGCCCGCTTGCCTCGGTGCCGCTCAGATAACGCTCAATCAGCGGATAGAATTGAAAATTTGAAAACGCTTTCTGTGCAAGCAGGATCTTGCAGCCGCTTCGTTGGGCGACTGCGGCCAATATCTCTCCGTTGCGCACAAGCGCAGACTCCTCCACAACGTAAGCGGGGGTGATCAGCTCCGGAAATACTTCGCAGCTGTCGCGGCCATTTAAATCGGCAAAAACCGGATCGAGGTTCGAGTCCATAATCAGTCAACGAGCTTGGGTGCGTGGTTTTCCTTGTGGGGGAGACCGTATTCTGCAAGCGCTTCGAGGAACGGATCGGGATCGAATTCTTCAACGGTGTACACGCCGGGCTTATTCCACTTGCCGGTAAGCATCATCAGTGCACCGCACATTGCGGGAACACCGGTGGTGTAGCTGATCGCCTGACTCTCGACCTCTTTATAGCACTGCTGATGATCGCAAACATTATAAATATAGTAGCTCTTTTCCTTGCCGTCCTTGATGCCGGTGAAGATACAGCCTATATTGGTCTTGCCGTGGGTGCGGGGGCCGAGGCTTGCGGGATCTGGCAGAAGGGCCTTGAGGAACTTGATGGGAACGATCTCATGACCTTCGAACATCACGGGCGCGGTGGAAAGCATGCCGACATTTTCAAGGCATTTCATGTGGGTGAGATAGCTTTGACCGAATGTCATGAAGAAACGAATACGCTCGACCTCGGGAATGTTTACCGCGAGGGATTCGAGCTCCTCGTGATGGAGCAGATACATATCCTTCTCGCCAACCTCGTCGAAATTATACTCCCTCTTTATGCTCATTGCCGGGATCTCGATCCATTTGCCGTTTTCAATGTAGCTTCCAGGCGCGGAGACCTCACGCAGATTGACCTCAGGATTAAAGTTGGTAGCAAAGGCATATCCGTGATCGCCGCCGTTGCAGTCAAGTATGTCGATGGTGCGGATAGAGTCGAAATGATGCTTCTTGGCGTATGCGCAATATGCCTGAGTAACGCCGGGATCGAAGCCGCAGCCGAGCAGAGCCGTAAGCCCGGCTTTTTCAAATTTTTCGCGGTATGCCCACTGCCAGCTGTAATCGAAGTATGCGGAGAAACCTGCTTCCTTGCAGCGCTTTTCGTAGATCGCTCGCCACTGAGGATCCTCGGTATCTTCGGGCTCATAGTTGGCGGTGTCCATGTAGTTCACGCCGCATGCAAGGCATGCATCCATGATGGTGAGATCCTGATAGGGCAGCGCTATATTCATAACCAGATCGGGCTTGTAGGAGCTGATAAGCTCGATAAGCTGCTGCACATCATCGGCATCGACCTGCGCGGTCGTGATCTTGGTGGCCGTTTTGCCCTTGAGGGCATCGGCAAGCGCATCGCACTTTGACTTGGTGCGGCTGGCTATGCACAGCTCGGAAAACACATCGCTGAGCTGACAGCATTTTCTGATCGCAACATTGGCCACACCGCCGCAGCCTATAACTAAAACTCGACTCATATTATTTCTCCTCTTTGTTTATTATCGGATTTATGCACATACGTTTGTGCCGGGAATGCGATTGAAGCTCGACAGCACTTCCACAAGCACGCGGTACTGCTTTGCGGTGAGTACGGACTTTTTATGGAGCACCTGTGCGCCGCCGTCGATCAAAACGAGCATCTCATCATAAGTGATGCTTTCATACTTTTTCGCCTCGGCATACTTCCTCGGATCGGCGGTATATACGCCGTCCACATCGGTGTAGATCTGGCAGAGGTCGGCGTTCAGCCAAGCTGCGAGCGCCACTGCGGTGGTGTCCGAGCCGCCTCGGCCGAGAGTCGTGATGTTTCCGTTATCATCTATGCCTTGGAAACCGGCAACAAACACCACCATATCCTGAGCAAGGTAATGGTCGATGAGGTCGTGATTGATATTAAGGATCGATGCGTTGCCGTGCTGAGAGTTGGTGCGGATACCCGCCTGCCAACCGGTAAGGCTGACCGCCTTTATGCCCATGCCCTCCATGCACATTGCCGCAAGGGAGATGGACACCTGCTCGCCAACGGAGAGCAGCACGTCCCTTTCACGCGCGGAAGCATTCGGATTGATCTCCTCCATCTTCGCGATCAAATCATCGGTGGTATCGCCCTGAGCGGAAAGCACGACAACGACCTGATGGCCCTGCGCCTTGGTTTCGGCAATAATACCGCAGATATTGCGGATCCTATCCGCATCGGCAACGGAGGTGCCTCCGAATTTCTGAACAATTAACGACATTTTTTGTATCTCCTTATTGCGAGTGTAGTCAGCTTCCGATAGCAAGAAGCAATTCTCTTAAAATTTTGCATGCGGCCGCCGTGGATGCGCCGCTCGCATCGAGCATGGGGGCCAATTCGTTGATATCCGCTCCGACAATATCGGTCTCGGATACGGTTATTATTGCATTGAGCAGCGCGTTAAAATCAACGCCGCCGGCTTCCGGTGTGCCTGTTCCGCAAAACACCGAGGGATCCAGACAGTCAAGGTCGATGGTGAAATAGACAGGGGAACCGTTTCTTTTCAGCTTTTCGACCAAGTCTTCAAGCCCTGAAAAATCGAAGGGGTGCATATCCGTATGCTCCTTTGCGAATGCAAACTCGGAGCGATCGCCGCTGCGAATGCAGAACTGATGTATGCGCCCGTCGCCCAGGATATCGTGGCAGCGGCGCATAACGCAGGCATGGCTCAGTTCGGCACCGAGATAATCCGCTCTCAGATCCGCATGGGCATCAAAATGAATGATGTGAAGCTCCGGGTATTTTTCAGCAACGGCGCGCACGGCACCGAGAGTGACCAAGTGCTCTCCGCCGATCAGAAGAGGAAATTTTCCGTCATCAAGGATCGTTGCCGCTCTGAGGCGAATATCCTCGAGCGCAGCTTCCGCGCTGCCGAAGCACAGCTCCAGATCGCCGCTGTCGAATACGGACATATCCGAAAGATCCTTATCTTGATAGGGACTGTAGGTCTCGATTCCAAAGCTCTCGTGACGAATGGCCGACGAGCCGAAGCGGGCACCCGGACGAAAGCTTGTGGTGGAATCAAACGGCGCGCCGAACAATACGATCTTGGCTTCTGCATAGGAAGCATCGCAGCCGATAAACGTTTCAGTGTTTGGCTTCATTGTTCAACCTCCTCAAGCATTCGCTCCAGATAGGCCGGCAGATAAAAGCAGCCGACATGGAGCTTGGTGGTGTAATACTTAGTGCTTAGCTGCAGATCTTTCCAACATTCAGCATCGAAATCGTCTATCGGGTGGTATTTCTTGCTTGCGAATCCGAAGAGCCAGTACCCGGCGGCGTATGTTGGAATATGCGCCTGATATACTCTGCTTATCGGAAATGTGCTTACGATGCGCTGATGACTGCGCTGCATGGCTTCTGCATCGTGTTTATAGAAAGGACTGCCTTGCTGATTCACCATGATTCCGTCTTCGCGAAGCGCATTGTAGCAGGCACCGTAGAACTCTCGGGTGAAATAACCCTCAAGCGGACCGAACGGATCGTTGGAATCGACTATTATAAGATCGTACTGTGCGGTGCAGCGGCGAAGGAACCTCAGCGCATTGCAGGAAAAAACATGCACGCGATCATCATCAAGGCTGGAGGCGTTTTCGGGCAGATAGATGCGACAGGCTTCGATGACCGAAGTATCCATCTCAACAAGGTCGATGCGCTGCACGGTGTCGTATCTGGTAAGCTCTCTCACGACGCCTCCGTCTCCGGCGCCGATCACAAGTACATCTCGAACATTCTTGTGAACGGACATGGGCACATGGGTGATCATCTCATTATAGATGAACTGATCACGCTCGGTGAGCATCACATCTCCGTCCAAAGACAGTACTCGACCGAATTCAGGCGTATCGAAAATATCGATCTGTTGATACTCGCTCTTCTGTGAAAACAGATGACGGTTTACGCGAAGACTATGCTTCACATCGGGGGTATGGAATTCACTAAACCACAGTTCCACTCGTATCACCTCCTGTTTCCATAACATTGATCCGCTCTATATCCGGATCCTCTGGGCCGGTCATAAAGCAGCCCTTTGCCTTTGCGTATTTTATATAGTTCAATATTTCATCCGTTATGCGCTCTCCGGGGGCAAGAATGGGAATGCCGGGGGGATAGCACATTACAAACTCGCTGCAAACATATCCTGAACTTTCATTCAGCAAAAGGCTCTTTTTTGAGCCGTAGAATGCCGCCTGCGGACTGCATACGACCACCGGATCGATGTATTCCTGATTCAGCATTCCGCGAGGATCGCGTTGATAGCGGCGGCGTATCTCGGCAAGCGCGCTGACGAGCCGCTCAAGTTCCTGCTCGCGGTCGCCTATGGACAGGTAGGCAAGGATGTTGCCGATATCGCCGAATTCGATCTGAATATCGTATTCATCTCGAAGAATATCGTAAACCTCTATTCCTGCCAAACCGATATCTCTGGTGTGAACACTGAGCTTGGTCTGGTCGAAAGCAAAAACGGAATCGCCGTTTATAAGTTCGCTGCCAAAAGCATAGTAGCCTTCGATAGCATTTATCTCCTCGCGAGCATATTCGGCCATTTCAACCACTTTTTCCAGGATCATCTTGCCGCGCAGTGCGAGATTGCGGCGGCTGATATCCAGACTGGACATCAAAAGATAGCTGCCCGATGTGGTCTGCGTAAGGTTGATTATCTTGCGCACATGCCCACGGTTCATTTTAGGTCCGATCAGCAGCAGACTGGACTGGGTGAGGCTTCCTCCGCTTTTATGCATGGAGACCGCCGCCATATCCGCGCCTGCCGCCATAGCGGATACGGGCATATTCTCGCCAAAGTAGAAATGGGTGCCATGCGCTTCGTCAACAAGACAAAGCATTCCGGCATCATGCGCCATAGCCACGATGGCTTTAATATCGCTGCAAATACCGTAATAGGTTGGATTGTTTACAAAAACCGCCACGGCATCGGGATTCTTTTCGATTGCCTCGCGCACCTGATCGCGCTTCATGCCAAGAGCGATGCCGAGCTTTGGATCGACATCCGGATTAACATAAACCGGAACAGCGCCGCACAGCACAAGCGCGTTGATAACGCTTAGATGCACATTTCGAGGCATGATGATCTTGTCGCCGCGCTTGCAGCACGAAAGCACCATGCTTTGAACGGAGCTGGTGGTTCCGCCCACCATCAGAAACGCATGAGCGGCACCGAAAGCCGCAGCGGCCAACTCTTCGGCCTCGCGAATGACGGAAACAGGGTGGCAAAGATTGTCGAGCGGTTTCATGCTGTTGACATCGATGCCCACACAGCGCTCACCCAAAAATTCCGTCAGCTCCGGGTTGCCGCGGCCGTGCTTATGACCGG
>Ga0256404_1008258_pt1 | contig 15799 bp, 15 predicted proteins | sample RumenRJG_01DNA_FD_185990 | JGI IMG/M metagenome (GOLD analysis project Ga0256404, IMG submission 185990) | Bovine rumen microbial communities from Lethbridge, Alberta, Canada - RJG_01 | ecosystem: Host-associated > Mammals > Digestive system > Stomach > Rumen | place: Canada: Alberta | collected...
ATGGCGCAGATCGCGCCAACGGCATCCAGCATCGCGTCCTCCGCCTTCTCCCGGATGAGTTCGTTGTATTCGTCCGGTGAGTTCTTCGCCAACTCATACAGCGGATCCCACCCGGAAGACGCCCAGATCACATACGGAGCATCATCGTCCAGCGGATCTTTCCGCCAGATAATGTCCTGGCCGGGATACACATAACCATATCCAATCGGCACATCCGGAATCTGGGTCACAAGGCCCAGCAGTGCCTTCTCCTCCTGCGTGAGGAGGTTCAGGGACCGGCGCTCCTTTTTCTCCCGCGCCGTCCTCGTTCCGTGGCCTTTCTGCTCGAACCGTTCTTCCATTCCGGCCATTTTTGCCAGGATGGCCAAAATTTTGTGGAAGTCCTTATTCCGATCAAGGCCTTCCATCTCACATACAATGCGGATGGAATCGTACTTTCCGTCCGCCCCCTCGGCAAAATCCCTCCACGCGCCGTCCGGTTTCTTCGGCTTCCTGAACGATGTCGGATGCTGGTCGTTCCGGAAAGGGTTATACCCTTGCTTCGCTCGATCCAAGAGGCCGTACGCCTCCAGGGTCTTCGTCGGGGTCATGACGTGCAGCAATTCATGCACGCCTTCATTATCAAAATACAGTGCCATACCTTTCTCCTTTCATGAAAAACAACCGTTGCACTTCGAATATGCCTTATGAAAGAAGAAACAGACGGCTTATGGCATGGCAGCAGCAGCTCCGTTCCCCGCGGCGTCTATGGTCTGCCCGGCTGTTCCAGCATCTGCCGCCCCGGCGTCATCGGCTTGAGCCGTTCCCGCCGTTCCGGCCGCTCCGGCATGGACGGTTCCGTCTGCTGGAGCCGTGCCCTCTGTCCCTGTTCCAGCCGTGCCGGGATCTGCCGCATGACCAGCTGCGGCAGCAGAGGCAGTCGAAGCCGCCTGGCTTTGCGTGTTCTGTGTGTCCGTACCGGCCGCGGCATCCGTGTCATCGCCGGAAACCGTAGAAACGGATTCCGCCCGAGACTCCGTATTCGAAGTCTCTTCTGTCGAACCGAAATAGTCCCCCTCATTCAGGTTCATGCTGCCGGATGCAGCGGCAAAGAAGCAGATCTTGTCTCCGTTGGAAGAATGGAAGCCGAGGCCGTCAAAATCGAACCAGTCGAAGGACAGAAGCGCTCCGTCGGCATTCAGCACTTTTTTGGCCCGTTCCGTGATCGCAAGCGTGCCGACCGGCTTCAGCGTGTCCATGTCGGCCAACAGGAGATCGCCTTTTGCCGTGTAGCCGTACACGATGGCGAGGTATTCGCCGTAGTTTTTATTGTAGAGGGAGACAGCGATGCAGTTGTTGTTGTCCGCAATGGATTTCCGCACAAACAGCAGGTCATTTAAGGTATTGCTGTTCACGGTGAACCGGTACTCATCCTCCTTGTCAAACTCAGGCTTCTTAATGTCCGTGATCACACTGTCACTGGTATCCGGCTCGACGTCGATCCGCGTCTTTTCCTGCGCCGTGATGAATCCCTTGTCCGGCAGAATCACCGACAGCAAGCTGGCTGCGCTGTCCGCCTTCAGGTAGAACGGAAAGGAAAACAGCTTCAGTTCGACGATCTCTTCCAGCGGTTCATCGTACAGTTCCACATCGTCATACGGGCTGACCTTCCAGGCGTTTTCGGCGCTCCGGTACGGAAGGAGTGTGTGAATGCCGTTTGCGTACCGGTAGGCATATTTCCCTTTGTCAGACGGGAACTGCGCATAGCCGTTGAAATAAGAGAAGCGGTAGCCCCGGGTCGTCTCCACGACACTGCCGTGCCCTTTCGAAACATAATCCGACGCCCACAGGATGACATCGCCGATCTTGTAGGGGGAACCCACATTCTTGCCGTTCTTCTCGTCCTGCTTCTTCTGCGCGTCCGTCAGCAGGTCCGCATCCACGGTCGTCGGGTCGGTATGGCTCGTATTCACCTCATACACGTCATACGCCCCATCCCCGTCCGTATCCGGATTCCACGGATCCGTGCCGTACTTTTCCTCGTCTGCATTTGTGAGCCCGTCATGGTCGAAGTCATCTCCTGTATGGTTCCGAAGCACGCTGCCGCACTGCTTCACGGCAGAAGTGTCCGGCGTCACGACCGGATCTTTAACGGCTTGTTCTTTCATGAAAAGACCGGGTACGTAGATCAGGCACAGGATGCCCCCGATGACAAGAAGCACGGCCCGTATCCGGCCGCGGCGTCTTTTCAGTTCCGGCGTAATGGTCCTGCCATAGACGTCATACGTTGGAATGACGCCGGATTTCCGTTTCCGGTTCCGTTTGGCGAGTGCACTGTTTTTTCGATCCAGTCCCCTGTTCAATCTGCTCACGGCTTTCTCCCTGCTTTCTGACGGCCTGCCGGCCTTCGATGCTCTTGTATTCTCTCTTTTCATTATGACAGAAAAGCAAACGTTCTCTTTTTCCGGAGAAATGAAGTGTGTCTGTCTGCCTTTTTCGGACAAAAAGAAACAGCTACCCTGACAACTTCATTAAGTTAAGGCCATTCTGAAGAAAATCTTCAGAGTGGCTTTCTTTTGCCCGAAAACCTGCTAAGTTAAACCACGACAAAAAATTCGTGACACGAATTATTGCTTTCGCATCACGAATCATCTGTTTTGTATTTTCCATGCCACGCCGAATAAGCCGGACGAACGCCTGACTCCAATTTGTTGTTCATGTTCCCGCTGATGTAGAAGTTGCCGTGTTGCTTCGTGAACACAAGGTCCGGGTTCACCCATGCCGCACCCATTCTAAACCGCTTTTCCAACTGTTTCTTTTTATGTTCTTTCAGCAATTCGATAATATAGTCCGGCAGCATAATTCGGCGGGTGCTGTCCTCTGTTTTCGTCGTTTCCCGGATATATTCACCGTTCAGTCGAATCAATGTATGTCGGATATAAAGCAGACCGGTTTCAAGGTCTACATCTTCCCAGTATAAAGCGGCAAGTTCCCCGGCGCGCATACCGGTTGCAAGCAGTACGTTCACAATGACTTCAAATTGAAAATCACCGTATTCATGAACTAATTGAAGCAGTTCACGCGCCTGTTCTTCATCAAGATATTCGGCGGACGCCGTGTCTACGCGTGGCGGGGTGGCTAACTTGCAGGGGTTTCGGCGCATAATTTCTTTTTTTACTGCTGCTGTAAATATAGCAGACAGGTTCAGTTTCAATTTGTTCACGGACGCGCCTGTCATGCCGAGATTTTCCGTTACATGATCTGAACGCGCAAGTTGAAAGGGCAAAGCACAACCGCAATGAACTGCCGGGGGTACTCTGCAAAGAATTCAACGTCAGGGAAACCGTGAAAACGGCGTGGTTGTCTTTTGACGACATAAACAACGAATCTGTCTTTTCACTTGATGATTTCCGCGGCGCGTACTGTATTGGCGGGGTTGATCTGTCCATCACAACGGACCTGACCGCCGCAAGCCTGCTATTCATGAAACCGGGGGACAGCAAAAAATATGTGACAGAAATGTTTTGGCTGCCTGCGGACCGTCTGCAAGAGCGCGTGAAGCAAGACAAAATTCCCTATGACCGATGGTTTGAACGGGGACTTGTCCGCCTTTGCACCGGGAATACAATCAATTATTCCGATGTGACAGCATGGTTCAAGGAGCTTGTTCAGGAATATGGCCTGTTTCCGGCGTAGGTTTATTATGACAGCTATTCCGCCCGGTATTTCGTAGAAGAAATGCAGATGGAAGGTTTCAACATGGTCCGGTGTATTCAGGGCGCAAAGACACTTTCCCTGCCTATGCAGATGTTAGGCGCAGACCTGCAAGCGCACCGTGTCATTTATATCAATAACCCTGTTTTGAAATGGTGTCTGACGAACACAGGCATTCAGACTGACCGCAACGGAAACATAGTTCCGGTCAAGAATCAAAGCCCAAAACAGAGAATTAACGGAACGGCGGCGCTGCTTGACAGCTATGTCGGGCTTTATGAGCATTACAACGAATTTACAAGCGCGATTGAATGACCCGCGCGGAAAGGAACGGAATGAAGCTGAAAGACAAGAAAATTGAAATCCTTGAAAACAAAGTCGCGGTTGATAAAATCGGGAACCATGTGAAGCAGCTTGTTCCCGTCGCTACCGTGTGGGCCTATTTCCGGCAGTTATCCGGTGATGAAGTCTTTGCCGCTGCGCGCGTCAACGTGACGGAAAACGTTCTGTTTCAAATCGGATACCGGGCCGATATTACAACGGCGCACGTTATAAGGTACAAGGGTATTTTGTATGATATAACGCGCGTCGATGTATTTGAAGGCTATAAGGGGGATATAACGCTATACTGCAAGCGGGAAAAATGACCGTTTTGTTATCACGAAAACGTGATAAATTGTTTCATTCTCTGCCTGATTAGGCTATACTGTTCAATGGATTTCTTTTATCAATCAAAGGGGCAAGCGCATGAAATATAACTATAACAGATTGTGGAAACTGTTAATTGATAAGGGCATGACAAAAACAGAAATGCGCAAGCAGGCAGGAATCAGCACGAATGTTCTCGCGAAAATGGGCCGGTGTGAGCCGGTGTCAATGGAAAGTCTTGCGAAAGTCTGCACAACATTGAAATGTGGGCTTGATGATATAGTTGAAATATATAGTAACGCAGAGAAAGGTGGCAAGGATAATGGCGATTCATAATAAATCACATCATAATCACGCGCTAATGTCTTTAAACAAAATGCGCAAAGATAAAACACTAAAAAATAAAACAGCGACTGACTTTGAAAAACCCGAAAGGTCAGTGATATGTCTAAATATAATGGACTGCTGTGACTTTCTAAAGTCTATCCCTGATGGCTCTGTGCAACTCATCTGTATTGACCCACCTTATAATCTTGAACTTGCCGGATGGGATATATACGATAATTATATTGATTGGGCGGCAAAATGGTTGAATGAAGCATATAGAGTTTTGTCTGATTCGGGCAGCATGGTAATTTTTGGGGGAATTCAATTTAGAGATGTTAAATCGGGAGACTTAATTGACATTATTCAGTATGTCAGACACAATACAAAATTTAAGCTAATAAATACTATAATATGGTATTACAAAAATGGGATGTCTGCTCATCGTTACTTTGCAAATCGTCATGAGGAAGTAATATGGCTTGCTAAAACAAACAATTACTATTTTGATTTAGATTCTGTTCGAGTGCCATATTCGGAGGAACAGTTAAAACTTGCGCTGAAAGATAAAAGATTAAACCCAGAAAATACAAAGAAGGGAAAGAACCCTACTAATGTGTGGGAAATCGGCAGGCTTAATGGGAATAGTAAGGAACGCGTGGGACACCCCACACAAAAACCAGTAGAAATAATTCGCCGTTTTATCAAGTCTTTGTCTTATCCCGGAGCTGTAGTCCTTGATTTCTTCGCAGGGAGCGGAACCACGGGCAGAGTTTGTATAGAAGAAGGTCGGCATTGCCTGATGTGTGACAGCGATAAAACATCAATAGATTATTTTAATAAACACATTGATTTAATGAAACAAAACGGTGAACATATAGACTATGAAAAAGTCGATACAGTAGAGGATTTCTTCTCTTCTCTAAAATCAAAGGACAATGATGAAAAGGAGGTAGCACAATGAGGGAAAAGCATCAGTCTGACAGACTTACGGCACAGCAGAAAGAAGGACAAGGACCTATAACAATTTTTCACAAGGATGCACAAATACATGATAGGGAAGTAGGAAATACTTCTCTGTTTGTGATAAAACAGCTTGAGTATGAGTTCCCCATGCTTACATTTCGTTATAGAAAAGACTTATCTAAGAAAGAAATAAATGAATCCTTACAAAAAGTGGATAAATACCTTGGACAAACACTTTTTGTTGAAAATGCAAGCATAATCCCTGACGGAGGGCTTATTGAAGTGCAAGACGATAACGGTAATTGGCGAGTTGTTTTAGTATCAGAAGCAAAGCATCAAGGCAAAGATATAGAAAACATTAAGGCAGGAAAACTTGTCGGAAAAAAGAACAATCAGGATATTATGGCGGCTGGCAATGCGATAGAAAGGGCATATAAAAACATAAACGAAATAGCGAATTTTATGCTGTCTGAACAATATTTCCCTTATATTTTGTTCTTAGAAGGTTCAAACTTTTTAACACAGAATGTTACTGTTACAAGGCCCGATGGTAGACAGGTGACATTAGTTTATAATGACGGCATGTTAAATAGACTTGATAGACTAACGGCGTCAAACTATGGTATGCCGATAAACACTAATCTGTGTGTAAATAAGTTTGTCAAGTGCAAAGGTTCAACAATCATGCTTCAAGCGGCATCCATTTACACTAAAGGTGATGGCGGTCACTGGAATGACAGAGACATGATAATGGTTATGCTTGATATTGCGAGAACATCGCTGAAAATGTTAGGCAGCGATCTTTTTGAACAGCTCAGTAAAAGATGAACCACTCTAATATCTATTAATGATTATTATCATTTAATAGATTTAAGCGACAAATAAGCGACAAACAGACATAGAGAAACGGCGAAAGCCCTTGAAAATCAAGTATTTTCGCCGTTCTGAATATACTCCTTCTCGAAAATAACTCAGCCCGAAGGCTGTCTCTGTAGAACCTGATAAGTTCTACCTGTACTCGTTACATCATTCTGACCTGAAGCAGTGCTGTCAGCTGTACAAGACCGACAGGTGCAGTCAGAATGTCATCCTGCAACGTATCCATTTACAGGAAAAATAACGTGTCAATGGTTCGAATGTTGAGGCTCAGAGACTCCGAAGAGCCTCTGATTTCCTTAACTTAATGCCATTGGCTGCCCCGGGAAAGCCCCAAAGCAGCTGAATCCTTACCGGTTCCACGGAAGGTCTTCTCCTTCCGGATCACCCAGATCAACCGGATCAACCGGAGATTCGGGCGTTTCCACAACGGTCGGCCCCTTCGGGACGCCCATCCGTTCCTCCGCCGGTCCCTCCGCCAGTTCCTCCGTCGGTTCCTCCGGCACCATGGCAGCCGGGGGAGCCGAGCAAAATGAAAAATGTTCGGCTATGACCTCCACACGGGAGGTCCAGCGGCCTTCGTGCTGGAACCGGTTCTCATTAAGCCGGCCAGTCAGCAGGAAAGCCTCGCCTTTACGCGTCTCAATGAAGCGCCGCACAAAGTCCGCATTCGGGCCGTACGCGACAACCCAGAAATGCAGATACTTTTTGTTCGGAGAAGGCACCGTAATCTTGAACGATGCCATGACCGTTTTCCCGGTCTTAAAATACCGGACCGGCTCCGCATAAGCATGAGCTTCCGGTCCCCTGTCGAGATAAAACTGCAGATTTACCTGATTAAACATCAGGCCTCCTTTCCGGAGCGTCAAAACGCTCCAAAACATATCCACATTGGTTCACCCTGTAATATGCCGCCAGGAAGCAAAAACAAAGAAAAGACAAAAAGAAAGAAGCCGTGCGGATTCGCACAACTTCTCCCTTTCATCAGGCCGACATCGGACGGATGGAAATAACTTTTTCTTTCATCTCCTTTTCCGCCGCCATCTGCTTCAGCCTTGCGACAAGCGTCGTCTGCCGCTCGTCCGCCTTGCTCACGCGGATCGCCTGCTCCATCGCGCCCCGTTCATTGAGGACGACGACGTTTTGCTTCGCCCTGGTGAGCGCGGTATAGAACAGGTTCCGGGTCAGCATGCCGGCCGGTTCACGCGGCAGGACGACCACGACCATGGGGAACTCGCTTCCCTGGGACTTGTGGTCCGTCATCGCGTACGCCAGCCTGACGTCGTCCATGAGCGACGTTGTAAGCGTAATTTCCGTCTCCCGGATTGTGACGACCATCTGACCGTCCCGCACGGCCTTGACGACGCCAATATCACCATTGAAATACCCGGTTTCGTAATTGTTCCGGGTCATGATGATTTTGTCGCCGGCCATATACGCGTGGCCGCCGTACACGAGCTGGCGCCCTCCGTGCGGATTCAGCTCTTCCTGAAGCCGCTTGTTGAGCGCGTCAATCCCGGCCGGCCCGATCTTGGAGGGACACAGCACCTGAACCGCGAACGGGTCTTCCGGCTTATACGCATAGCGCATAATCTTCATGACCTGTTCCGCCGTATCTTCCGCCGACTTCGTGTTGAGCACGATGAAGTCGGACCGGTTCCGGATCAACTCGCTGCGTCCCTGCTGAATCCGGGCCGCGTTCTCCACGATGGGCGACGAACCTTTCTGGCGGAACACTTCCGTCAGATGGGTACGCGGAATCAGGGTTTCGCCGGACTGCAGCAGGTCCCGCAGGACTGCACCCGCTCCGACCGCTTCCAGCTGATTCGGATCGCCGACCAGCACCAGGGTCGCCCCGGTCGGGACGGCGTCCAGAAACAGGTCGAACAGTTCGACGTTCATCATCGACGTCTCGTCGACGACAATGAAATCCGCCTCAATCGGATCGGACGCATTCTTGCAGGATGCCTGATCCCCGCCAAAAGGGCGGTAATCAATGAGACGGTGCACCGTTGTGGCCGGCATGCCGGTCGATTCGGACAAACGTTGCGCCGCACGCCCTGTCGGGGCGCACAGCTTCACGGTCTTGCCGGGATGCATCTTGTAAAATGCCTTGATGATCCCGAGAATCGTAGACGTCTTGCCCGTCCCCGGTCCGCCTGTAAAAACCTTCACCCCCGGACTTTTCAGGATCAGGGGAAATGCAGCCCTCTGCTGGCTGCCGTATTTTTTGTGGCAGGCAGCCTCGGCATAATCCACCAGGCTGTCCCGGTAAGCCGGATCCTTCGGCTGATTTCCCAGCCGAATCAGGTTCCGGGCGATCCGGCTTTCGGCATCGGTCAGCCGGATATCCAGAATCCGGTTCTCTTCATGCCGGACCTTCGGCCCGTACGGGGCCGCTTCCAGCGCCGTCATCCGGTCCTGGAACCGCCACCCCAGCTTGTTCTCAAACTGGGCGTACGACATCCAGGTGTTGCCGGACGCTTCGCTGCTCCGTAGCGCATCCGTCACCATCCCGGCCAGCCGTCTGGGATCCTCGTCCCGGATGCCGACATGATGCGCCAGCGTATCCGCCTGCTTAAATGTCAGGCCGAACTTCGCGCCGACACGATACGGATCCGAGGCGATCAGATCCTTCGCGCTTTCGCCGTAGGCATCGATCGCCCGTTCGGCAAAAGCGTAGGGAATGTCCAGCCCCTGAAAGGCATCGAACAATTCCCTCTGCGCCACCGTCTGGCGCATCGCGGCGACCAGCGGCAGCACCTTCTCTCTGGGAAGGCCTGACCAGGCCATGAGATCGATGACCAGGGTCGGATCCCCCAGACGAGAAAACAATTTGCCGTCTGCCTTCCCCTTGAGCGCTGCCGCTGTTCTGGCAGCGGCGTCCGCAGGGATATAGGCGGCCAGATACTGCGCTGTTTCGTCCTCGTCAAGGACGTCCAGCGCTTCCCGAAGCGAAGACAACCGGAAAGAACGGCTTCGGCCCTTCTGCACGGTATCCTCGTAGACGCCGCTCACCGTGAGCGGCATCTTAATCCGGTAACGCGGTACGGGTTCATGCATGGCGCATACGACGATCCCGTACCACTTCTCATCTCGTCCATCCAGAGCACGCTTCGTTTTTGTGCTCTGAATGGCGTCCTCAAGCAGCGGCTCTTCCCTTGTTTGTAATACAAACAGGGAGGAACCGCTTTTCTCGTCCCGCCACAGAAACCGGTCAAAGTATCCGTGGAGAGTCATTTCCATCTTTTGCAAGTTCCCCTCCTTTCGTCATACACTGGTTGCACTGTGAATATGAAAGCAGAAACGAAAGACAGATTCCGAACCCAAGGCATGTCCGGGGGTCAGAAAAGCCGGCCCGCAGGCCGGCCCCTCTGACGTATGACGATTCTTAATGTGTGTGCAGGAAGAGATAGAGCATCCGGGCCAGGAACTCGTCCATGTCCGGATCCTCGTCCTCCTCCCGGGATGTATGATCCTGAGAGGTATTCTCCTGCGCTGCCTTCCCGGACGGCTTCTGCGGTTCGACCGGTCTGCCTGAGTCATGCGGCTTTTCCTCTTCCGGCCTGTCCGGCAGATCCGGTTTGTCTTCCTGATCCGGCTCCTCTGCCGGATGTGCCTCGGCCCCCAGAATGGCATACGCTTCAGAGGCAGAAAGAACCCGCGTAATCGCGGCATGCGTACAGGCATACGAGCGGCGGCCTTCCTCTACTTCGCCGAACCCAATGGCTTCGGCAAGGACCGGACGGTGCGGGTGCGCTTCAATGGCATCCGTCAGAGTCTTGTAAATATGAAGACCTGTACGCCCCACACGGGGTGTTCCGTCAGCCGACACGACATGGTTCTCCTCCCCGTACGAAAAACCGTTCTTCGCCCTGAAATCAGAATGAAGGGTCTTGTAGCCTGTAACAAAATCGAGTGTACTCATGGCATAGCCTCCTCAAAAAGTGATGCCGTTTTTGTTTGACAAAAACAGTATGCCACATGATGAAGAGCCGCCCGGTTTCCGGAGAAAAAGAAGCCGGATCCGGTGTTTCGCAGGGTATGCCCGAACGCCGCATCCGGTCGGGACCCCGGACGAGCGCGGAAGACGGCAAAAGGCACCCGGTTCTCCAAGTCCCGGGTGCCTTGCATGTACAAAAGAGGGGATGTTTTCCTTCCAAGCGCCGGGCTTAAAGAGCGTACCGTCCGGAGTCCGCTTCCGACGGTCTGCCTTCACGTTCAGCTGCCTTCGGATCTTCCTGGCTTTCCGCACTATCCGGCTGTTCCGGCTCTGCTTCCGGACCGGCCTCCTCCGCCTGCGGGACCGAACATATTTCCCCGGATCTGACGACCCGCCTGATCGACTTCTCCGCCTCCCTGACTGCATCCAGAGTCGGCATCGAACGCTCGCGCATGCGGTTTCCCGGCCGCGTATCCGACGTTTTGCGTTCCGCACCGGATGCGCCTGCCTGGCCCGGAGCGCGCTCAATCGCCATATCCCGGCACAGGAGCCGGATCGCATTCTGACTGTTCCCTTCCGGTTCCGTCATAATGTAACCCGCCATGGCGACGGAATCCCCCTTATGCAAGGTTCCGGCCATCATCGCCTGCCGTTTCTGGCAAAGGAATTCCACATAGGAATGGCGGCCATTGTAGTTCGTCTCAATCGTCACCGCAATACCGTCCCGGCTGTAATACAAATGATGCACCAGCCCTGCCGCGACCACAAAGTTCTTGTCATCCGGCATGCCCCCGGCCGTATCCGAAAGGCCGGGAATATACGCAGCCAGCATCCGCTGCGCATGGGTGAGGATGACCCCTTCCAGCTCCGTATGGAACTGCGGCTTGCCATCCTCCATCGTCACACGATTCGAAGCATACCCCTGGATGGACACGCATTCACCCGCTTTGATGATCTCATCCGGCAGCGGATGAAACGAAACCAGCGGAAACGCTCTCTGCGCCTCCATTCGGGTGCTGCCCCAGAGACTGGTGGCGACCCGGTACAGGGCACGCTCTTTTTCCATGGTTACGCCGAGCACCATGCCCTGTACGATAAAGAAATTAACAGAATTGAACATCTGCTCTCCTTTCTCCGGCTCGTCGTGCGAAAGGGCAAAACGCAGAGCGAACCGGTTCCGTCATGAATATGGAAGAAACGGCGCAGAACAGGTGAGGATGATACACGGATGCGGCGTGCCGGATTACCCAAGCGGCAGAATGGTAACGCCTGCCTGCGTAAGGGCTGCCCGTGTGTCCGCATGATCGACCGTCCCGATAAAGATCTGCTCAAAGCCGTCATCCTCTTCCATAAGGCGCAGGAGAGAGGCCGTGTTGCCGGCATCCAGCTTGTCAAGGTTGTCTATGATGAGGAACCGGGCCCCGATGACCTGGTTGAGCATCGTCATGAGAAGATAGACCGTAAACAGGTATTCCCCGTCTGAAAGCGATGCGAGCGGAAGAAGCTCCTTCCCCGTCCCCGGACAGACCAGAATCTCAATGCCGTTGTCACAGCGGAACGAAACTTGGAAACCAGTCCGGAAGGCTTCGGCTTTCCGGTTGACCAGCTCGTGAAGCGGCTTGAGTGCCCGCTGGATGACCAGATTCCGGATGCCGGTCTTGGTGTCCGTAACATAGACACCGAATTCCAGAAGGTCGAGCATGTGCTGTTCCTGCTCAAGCGCTTTTCTGTCCTTCTCACGGAGATCTGCCTGGACATACGCGGTCAGCTTTTCTTCCGTTTCGCGCACGGCCTGCGGATCCGGCATCCCGATCCTGACCGGCTTTTCCGGTACGGCCGGGATCACCATGGCCTTGATGGACTGGACCAGGATATCCCGCTCATTGGCCCGTGTTTCTGCTTTGTGCCATTCGTCCATCTTCTGATCCCGGAGCCGGATCTCGCCTTCGCAGCGCTTTACCATCTCCCCGGAGGACGTGATCGTCTCCTCATTTTTCGCAATGAGGCCCTCAAGCGCCTGACGGTAATCCGAGAGATCCTGCTGACAGGTGATGGGCGCCAGAGTCGTCTTTCCCATCCGGCTGATCGGGCAGATATGGGAATCCATGGCACGGAGAATCTTCCGATACATCTGGCAGTTCTCCTCCGCCGTCTGCTTTGCGGCCTGCATTTTGACGACTGCGCTGACAAACTGCTCCCGTTCGCCCTTCATCAGAGAGGGGAATGCCGGATCCGGATGAGGCGCTTCGCCATAACTTTTCAGTTTAGCAGCCATGGCTTCTTTCCGCTCCTCTGCCGTTTTACGGGCAGCAGAGGCGCGTTCCCACTGCCGGGCTTCCCTCTCATAGACTTCCGCTCTGGCGGCCTGCGCATGCAGTTCCTTCCGTCTTGTGGTCAGCTCATCCCGGCTTTCCGTCGGCAGCGGTGCAGCCGGTGCCTCCAGACGCGCTTTCAGATTGCGAACCACACCGTTCTGGGCCGTCCGGTTCTTATAGAGCGCCCGATAGGCAGTGTCCAGATCCGCAAGACCGTAAGACGGCTTCGACGGATCAAACCAGCCGGACAGATAGGATGCCTCTTCCGGCGTCAGCACCCTCTGCATCCGTTCCGACGCCATAGCCAGGATGGCCGGCATCGTGAGGCTCATGGGGAGCACGCGAAGCAGCTCGTCGGACAAATCGCGGGCACTGAGAGACCTGAACTGTACCGTTCCGCCGTATGTCCGCAGGGCCTCCGGTGTTGTGCCGATTTTCCCGGCAATAAAGGAAGCAGCGGAAGACAGAGACGTGCGATGTGCATCCACCCAGGCCGTTGTGCCGCCGGCCGAGCGCTCCCATGTCACGGCTGCCCCGTCGTCAAAGACAAGGCCGATCCGGCAGGAAGCTGCCCCTGCCTGTACATCGGACGCAGCGATCCTGCCGGTCAGCGCACACAGAATCGCATCCAGCCGGGACGTCTTGCCAGCGCCGTTCGGTCCCATCAGCACATTCAGGTGAGCCGGTACGATCTCGGCGTGATTGATGGAACGAAAATGGTCAATCGTAATCTTTTGAATCATACATACCCTCCTACCGCATGGCGGCGTGCCAAATGGTTCGTTTCCTGTTGATTGATGCTGACATGATACCGCATCCCGGCGTAGTGTCCCGTTTCCGGAGAAAATGAACCTGTTTCCGAATGGAAGCCCAAAAAGGCACTGCCCCGCAAAGGGGACAGTGCCTGCCCGGATCGTCACGATCCGTCTTCCTTCGGAGCCGGTTCGTCGGAAAGGCTGAACCAGATCCCGTTCTCATCGGAAACCATCTCGATATGGCCGCCGTCGAGATGGTCTGCGATATAGGTACTGATCGGATTCTTCCGGAGAAAAATCCGGTCTGCTTCCTGACGAACATCAGAAGCGTTCATGGTCTGACGCGCAATATCCGGCACCATGTCCGCTCCAATGCCGTCAAGCTGGAACAAAAAATTCACTGCATTCTGAAACATACCCAATCCCTCCTTTTGTGTTCATACAACAGATACTGCTGTGAACATGCAGGATGGGCCGAAAAACAGACAGATAGCAGGCAAAAAAGACCGCCCAGACCCAGAAGGGGCCGGACAGCCTTTGTGCTGCCAGATGCGTCACCTCAGAATGCTGCCGTTCGCATTCTGTTCGCCCTGCATCTGCGGGATCGAATGCGTGACGGTCTGTTCTGTAAGGCCCCAGGCGTCAAGAGCCTCTTGCACCTTCGTTTTGGGCGCATGTTTCGGAATTGTGATCGTCACCACCGCCTCGCCGCTGGTCTGGCGCGTCACCTGTACGATAACGGTATCGCCGGACAGTCCGTCCGGTTTGACCGTCCGGCAGGCAACCGCGCCTTCTACCTTCAGGTCGCTGTACAGAAGATCCGGATGGCCCTGCGCGAGCCTGACCAGCTCCTCATTCTGGACTTCTTCGATCTTGTCCTTCCGGTCCGGATACATCGACACATCCATCCGGATCCCGCCGCTGATGGACGAGACGCCGACCGATGCCCCGATTGGCATCGACAGCGGGGACTTCTGCCAGACATAGGCATCGAATACGGTCCGGTTGCCCCAGCTGATCGGATACGGCACGATGGGGCGCGGATCAACCGGTTTGGTCGAAGAACAGCACCGCCCGATCACCACGCTCCGCATCTGCCCGCCCGGGGAACACGTCTGCAGAATCACGTCCCGGTCGCCTTTCCGGAGTTCCACCTTGTTCTGAACCTCCGACTTTTGCTGCATTTTCTGCGCCCATGCCAGAGCTTTGTCCTCATCACTCTTATTGAACAACTGATAAACGTCCGACAGCGGTGCGGTCTCCATAGCGGAAAAGATATGGTAACGGTAGTTGCCGTTCGGCGTCAGGATCCAGAAGTACGGATCCCGGTCATAGTTTTTCTGCTGACGAAAGCCCTTGATCTGCGCGAACATACTGCCGTTCCGCATGTTATGGCCGTAGACATACGTCGTCAGGTCCGTGAAATACGGGTTGGAGGTGCTGTCTTCGAAGATCGAGCCGGCATACAGGTACTCGCCCGTGTAGGCGTGATGCAGATATTCGTTGTTATCTCTACCCTGTACGATCGGATAGGAAATATCCGGAAACGCCTCGACATAGATCCATCCGACGAGATCGGGACTGACCTGCTTCAGCTTCTTCCAGTCAGGTTTGAGCGGCGGCTCAGCATCTTCCGTTCCGGGATCCGCAGCTTCCGTAACCGGTTCCGCAGAATCCGGACCGGATGATGTGTAACTGGTCGTATACTCTTCCAGCGCCGTCTTATACTTCACGTCGGCGTCATGATACGCTTTCAGAATGCCGAAGAGCTGGTAGGCCGCAAACACCAGAACGGCGCTCGCAGTGACCAGCAGAACGGCCCGTGTTCCTTTCCGCATGGCACTTTCTCCTTATTCTGCTTGGTTGTCATGAGATCGTGCGGATCACGACCGCTCTCATGTTTTCGGCCTCGCGGTAATCGCCGGGAGACGAACTCACGATGACCGGATACCGGGTATCTCCGTGCCACCGGTAACAGAAGTGCTTCTTATCGCGCACCAGCTCGAATCCGGCCCGCTCCATAGCCCGGCGGATCTGCACAATGTCGTCCCCGGCCTGATTCAGTCCCCGGTTCAGGGCCGCAAAATACCGTGCCCGGTCCCCGGTCGGGGGATTCGCCTTGAGGACGGCATCCAGCAGATGATGTCCGCGCGAGCGTTCTCCGCAGGCATCCCGCTTTTCCTTCAGCGCGTTCAGAACCGCTTCGCGCATTTCTTCCGGATAGTAATCCGTTTCGCTGCCCCGCACGAGAAGCGGCGTACCGTTCACACTGCGGTTCT
>Ga0256404_1008259_pt1 | contig 15797 bp, 16 predicted proteins | sample RumenRJG_01DNA_FD_185990 | JGI IMG/M metagenome (GOLD analysis project Ga0256404, IMG submission 185990) | Bovine rumen microbial communities from Lethbridge, Alberta, Canada - RJG_01 | ecosystem: Host-associated > Mammals > Digestive system > Stomach > Rumen | place: Canada: Alberta | collected...
GCTTGTTTTCTTTTTGCAACACTAAGATAAGTGAAAATTCTGACATGGCAAAATCCTGGGCAACTTTTTGTTGCTCAGGAACTTATAAATAAAGTTAAATTATAGTGTTGCGGAATTAAGGATAAGAATTACCGTTTTGCCATGGAAAGACTTCGAAGCCAAATTGCCTGGATACTGATTCTCGTTTTTATGTGCAACTGCTCGTCAATCACTCAGAAAAGAAATGAGCAGGAAGCCAAGAAAGCTACTGCTGATTCACTGATGGAGAGAAGCTATGCGCTCTTCGACAGCTGTCAGTATCAGGAGGCCATTCTTGTAGGGAAAGAAGCGCTGAAAGCCTATGAAGCCATCAAGGATTCTGCAGGGCTGAGTGACTGCCACTCCCAATTGTCTTTCTGCTATATGCGTTCAGATAATATTAAATCAGGCATTGAACATACACTTAGAGGACTCCGCATCGACAGTCTCAGAAGCGACCGCGGCCGTATCGGAAGTGATTACAGCAATCTTGCTTCACTTTACCTGACTGCAAATGACCCGCAACGGGCCCTGGAATTCATCCACAAGGCAATCGAAATGGAAGAATCCCTCGGAGTGCCGAAAAAACTTTCCACACGTTATGGTATGGCATGCGAAATCCTTACCCAACTCGACAGTACCGATCTTGCCTTGGATTATATTCAGAAAGCCTATTCCCTCGATTCCGCCAATAACGATACAATCAGTATGGCCCGCCGTCTCTCGCAGAAAGGAGACGCATTGTCAGTTGCAAACCAATATGCCAAAGCAGAATCTGCTTACAAAAAATCCAACATCTTGCTCGAGGCCAAGAACGCCTTGCCTTCACTCTGCCTCAATCATAAACGGTTGAGCATTCTTTACAAAAAGATGAATCGTAAAGCAGATGCACGGAAACATCTGGATAAATGTACCGACATTGCAAGCCATATAGACGACAAGAACATATTAAAACAGACCCTGAAGGCATTATCAGCCCTCGAGCCTAAAAACCCTCAAACCAACAAACAATGAAGAACAGAATTTTCCTTTCTTTCATTTGCATGGCATTTGTCCTGACTGCCTGCAATCAAAAGAATTCTACAAAATCAGGTCAAACAGATGCTAATGACAGTATTCATGCGGTGGCGTTTATCAATAACCGTGTCACACAAATATACGATACTATCTACGCAAATTACAAAAAAGATCTCGGATATAATGACTATCTGCAGTTCACTTCCACAGAGTACAATAAGCTTCGTCAGGAAGCCCGTGAACTAACTCCCGATGAAACTCCCCTTGATGTTCCTGGTTCTGATTACGACCATTGGGTGATGGGACAAGACTATAACAAGGATTTGCGAATGGAAGTGCTTTCCGTAAGCGACATCGAGCCTAATACTGCTACGGCCGTCATTCGCGTTTACAACTTTGAGCCTCAAGACGTGACGCTGAAACTAGTCCTCGAAAACGGGAATTGGATGATTGACAGTTTTATCTCCACAATAGATGTAAATGGAGATACCATTCACTTTGACGAGAAACAAAAACTGAAAGAATACGTTGCCGGACTCAAGAAAAAATGATTATACATGCCGCTCTGCCCCACTCCGTTTGTCGCGTTTATAAGAGCGGTATTCGTCCAATTCTATTTCAATTTCAGGTTCCGTCAGTTCTCCATTGCGAGGCAGGCGGAACTTCTGGTATCTGATGTTCAACCCTCTGTCCATCCACATCTTTTCATAATATGTCTGGATTGAAAGTATCTTAGGATCAAGCACTTCTCTCTCCTCATTTCTCTCTCTTCTCTCCTCTAAAATCCCATACAAATCCTCTGTCCTGTAAAGTAAGGGCAGATGATTCATGTCCACCATATAAGAAGTATAGGTAAAGAGAAAACGTGAATCTGTTTTCAAATGAATAATGCCGCCATCGATGAGAAAGTGGCGATAGCGGTTCATGAAATAGGTGCTGGTGAGACGCTTCCGTGGATTCTTCATTTGCGGGTCACTGAACGTAAGCCATATTTCCTGTACTTCATTTTCATCGAAAAAGCGGTCAATAATCTCAATGTTCGTACGAAGGAAAGCCACGTTCTTCAAACCTTCCTGCAAAGCCTGAGTGGCACCCGTCCACATACGAGCACCCTTAATGTCCACCCCGATGAAGTTCATCTCAGGATAGAGTTTAGCAAGCCCAACGGTATATTCACCCTTTCCACATCCAAGTTCAAGCACAATGGGGTTTGCGTTTTTGAAATACATTTCACGCCAATGGCCCTTCATCTCGAACGGAATGTCCGAAATAACACCATAAGGATATTGAAACACATTCTCATAACGTTCCATATCGGCAAACTTCGCCAGCTTTCCTTTTCCCATATTATTCTTATTTTGAGCGCAAAGGTACGAAATAATTCTTAATTCTTAATTCTTAATTCTTAAATTATTCATACCTTTGCAAGTATGAAACAGAAACTGCTCTTTATTTGCCTTGGCAATATCTGCCGTTCTCCGGCTGCAGAAGGCGTTATGCGTCATTTATTGGAAACATACGGAATAGAACATCTCTTCGAGATTGATTCTGCCGGTATCGGTTCCTGGCATACAGGTAACCTTCCTGATAGACGCATGCGCCAATGCGGAGCCCGAAGAGGTTATCTTTTCAATCATCGTGCCCGACAAATCAGAGACTATGACTTTGAACACTTCGATTATATCATCGGGATGGATCATGAAAACATGGCTACATTACAACGTATGAAAAACAGCCAGCCTACATCTAAAGCCCGTCTGCTATGTCTGGCTGATTATTTGAAAAAACATAAGGGCCAGGAAACTGTTCCCGACCCTTATTATGGTTCTCAGAGAGACTTCGAGTTTGCACTCGATTTGATAGAGGATGCTTGTATGGGCTTACTTCATAAGTTGGTGCCCACACTCTGACATCTACCTATTCAGTGATTTCTTCCTTGATTTCGGAAGCAGTCTCAGCGGCAGCTTCCTTCACTTCCTCGACCTTCTCGGCAGCGGCTTCTGCTACATCAGCAGCAGTTTCCTTTACTTCGCAACCAGCCTCCTTTACTTCTTCCACTTTCTCAGCAGCTTCTTCCTTTACTTCAGCAGCAGCTTCCTTTACTTCTTCCACTTTCTCAGCAGCTTCTTCCTTTACTTCAGCAGCAGCTTCCTTTACTTCTTCTGCCTTTTCGGAAGCAGCTTTCTTCATCTCATCAATCTTATCGCCGACAGCCTCTGTAAGATTATTAAATTTCTCCTTGGCTGCCTTGATGTCGTCACCATATTTCTCATTGATAGCATCTACTGCACCATCTAACTTCTCACCAACAGTATCGGCCATCTCACTGATTTTTTCTTTGGCTGCTTTAATGTCATCACCATACTTCTCATTGATAGCATCTTTGGCCTCTTCGAACTTGTCACCTACAGTGTCTGCCATTTCGCTGATTTTCTCCTTGGCAGCTTTGATGTCATCACCATACTTCTCGTTAATGGCATCCTTGGCATCATCTATCTTTTCGCCCAAGTCCTTAGCTACATCACTAACCTTGTCAAGAGCCTCATCAGCCAATTTGCCAAGTTCTTCCTTGTTGCCACCTTTGATGGCGTTAATTAATTTACTGAAAAATCCCATAATCTTAAAATTTAAAGAGTTAATAAATTGTCATAATTTGCCCCAAAAGTAAATAAAAATTCCGAAACCTCCAAACATTCTGTCACTTTTTTTGCACTTATAAAACGCTTATGCTGGAAAATGGAATACTTCTCAAATGGATTTCGTCAATTCTTCTTTAAGCGTCATTCAGTCCTTTTAAAAATGCATTTGCGACATTTTTTGAGGGGTATATGTGAAAATGTCACATCTAAGTGGGTATTGTCGCAACAAAACAGCGGAAAAAAGATGAAAAAAGTTGGAATGAAATGTAACCCATCCTATATTTGCAATGTCAAAACGACAAAACATCAGAATTAATAAACTATAGTATTAACATTAAAATAAAAGATTATGAAGACTAATAAATTTATTGAGAACAGTAATAAGGCAATGGCATCCTTCTTCTTGACCGGATTGGTAGTATTAACAATTTGGTGCTTCAAGAATACCGATTATTACCAAGATACGTATTTTACCTTTGGCACAGACTGCCATACCGCAATGGTTAACAAGACGAACTCCACGTCCTACAACTCTGACATGAAACAACTACAGGAAATTAACGAGAAAATTGCCAAGTTGGAACAGAAAATGACAAGTATGTACAACAAACTGGAGAAAGCCAAGAACAACCGGAACAAAAATTATGGCATGGCAGTGGGTATGTACTACCAGCCTTCAACGGAAATGGCCGAGATTACCAATCTCGAAGGCAATATTGCCAAACTCGATCATAAGATCGAAAACCTTAAAATGCAGGAGAAAAACATCGCCGAAAAATATGGCACAGACGTTCAAAACCTGGCTTTCATAAAATGAACATCTGAAATATTGAAAAGGGGAAGAAGCATTTAACTTCTTCCCCTTTTCAATATTAACACCTTGCTGCGATAGAATTACTCTACAGTGGCAGGTTCTACCTTGCCCTCATACTCCTTCTTGAGATCCTCATAATAATGTGCTATCGTAGTCTGCATATAGGGTTCCACGAGAAGCATACCGATACCAAAAGTAAACATGCTGAGGATTACCCAGCCGATGAAACTCAGTTCCAAAAGGAAAAGTTCCATTTTATGTCCGTGCATCATTGCCATCGACTTCTCAATGGCGGCATTGTTAGAAAGCTCAGGATCATCCTTCAAAATATAAGAAGTCATACTATAAGAGAACGCCTTGATAATACCTGGGATTATGAGAAGTAAACTCCAAAGGAAAATATAAACATACATGAGCAAATTGGTCGTGAAGATACGCTGCCAATTGCCCGTATAACCGTCAAAGAGACGGGCATAATCTGTATTGTCCCTACGGATAAGACGGAGAAAATAAACGGCAAATCCCCATAACAAAGGTATGCAGAGAATAGTCCACAGACTGCTGAGTACCGAACCAGTATACTCCCCGAAGGGGAAACTTACAGTAGAACTACCAGCAAGAACGATTACGCAATAAATAATAGTTGCAATAACGCCTTTGTCCCAATTGCCTTTTAGCGAGGCAAGGGCACGATCTTTGTAAACACTGGATTTCTCCATAAACTTGTGATTATTTAATTTAGTCAATAACTACTGTTGTCCATCCGTGCTTGTCCTCTATAGTTCCATACTGAATGCCACGCAACGTGTCATAGAGTTTCTTCGACATCTCACCCGGCTTTCCATCCTCAGAGAATACATAGCTCTTGCCTGTCTCCAAATCATCAATCTTAGAAATAGGTGAAATCACGGCAGCTGTTCCACAGGCTCCTGCCTCTTCAAACGTAGCAAGTTCTTCCTCGGGAATAGGGCGACGCTCCACTTTCATGCCCAGGTCCTCAGCTACCTGCATCAGACTCTTGTTAGTAATTGAAGGCAGAATACTCGTTGACTTTGGCGTCACATAGGTATTGTCTTTAATGCCAAAGAAGTTAGCAGCACCACATTCGTCGATGTATTTCTTTTCCTTGGCATCGAGATAGAACTCACAAGCATAGCCCAGATCGTGAGCCTTCTTATTGGCCAAAAGGGAAGCAGCATAGTTACCACCCACCTTATAAATACCAGTGCCGAGAGGAGCTGAACGGTCATGATCACGAATTATGACATAAGGATTGGTGGCAAAACCGCCCTTGAAATAAGGGCCGACAGGAGTTACAAAGATGAGGAAGCAATATTCTGAAGCTGGATGCACGCCCACCTGCGCACTGGTTCCGATGAGCAGCGGACGAATGTAAAGAGTTGCTCCACTTTCATAAGTTGGAATCCATTCTTGATTCAGACGAACCACCTTCTTCACCATTTCGCAGAACATTTCAGTTGGAAGTTCTGGCATCAGAATTCCACGGCAAGTGCTCTGCAGACGAGCTGCGTTCTCCTCCATACGAAACACACGCACCTTGCCATCAGGGCATCGGTAAGCCTTAAGACCCTCAAAAGCTTCCTGTCCATAATGCAGACAGGTAGCTGCCATGTGAAGTTTCAGATACTCATCGGAGCAAACTTCAATCTCACCCCATTTACCATCGCGATAATAGCATCGCACATTGTAATCCGTCTGACGGTAACCGAAAGACAGACTTGCCCAATCGATATTTTTCATTTCGCTTAATATTTTGAAATTCAATTCTGATTGCAAAAGTATATAAAACATAGCATATTTGCAACATTTTTGTGTAGAAATTTACAAACTACTGACAGATCCTTCAAATGATCCTTTCCTAAAACACAAGTCAAAATGTTGAAAAAAACTATAAAGTTAAAATGAAAAGAATATCAAAAAAAAGACATCTGTATATTTAACACTTTAAACAATCCAACTTGCGCTCTACTGTTAAAAAATATAAATATTGTTAGTAGAATTACCTTTTAAACAGCTATTTGTATTAACTTTGCTACAATATATGCACATGTTGCAACTACTAAACATCTATTGATTATGAACGACGCGGTTCTGGCGGCTTTACTGAATCTCTTTGCACTCATCAGCGCAAGGAACAAATCCCCTTTGGACAAATGCGTCAAAATCATAGATAACTATTTAGGAGCAGATATAGGACTCCGAAACAAACGACCTTACATCGACCTTTTCACAGACTTCGTGGATTTGCACGAAATGCAGTCAGAAGTTGACGATGAAGTATCCATCACTCCTATCTGTGAAGGATTGAAGAGCAAAATTGAAGGAAAGGATTTGATGTCGGTTATTCTCCGGCTTTTGGAATTCTACAGAGAAACTACAGATCATTTCAACCGCAATAACGAGCTAATTATCAAAATTGCGAAGCAACTGAATACGGAAGAGTCCTTATACCAGCAATTCTGCGATTTCGTGGAATGCAAGCCGTCAGAAACCGTACGCATTCAGACTCATCCTGGTTATGATGGATACTTTTGCACATTATGGCTAGAAAAAGATCGCGTAATGGTCTTTTGCTATTATGGAAATGACCAAGTACTGCTTGAGGACATACCTTTGAGAGCGGGTGAGTTTGAAATATGGCACCGAAGTGGCGTACTGAAAAACCATAAGGGTGCCCCAATCTATCGAGCCACGATGTTGCGAGTTTATCAGGACACGCAAAAACAAGAAACAATATCTTTCTGCGGTCGCGACATCAACTTCAAGTTCCCAAACAGCGACAATGGTATGCACAATTTCAGTTTCAACCTTCACAGCGGAGAACTGGTTGCTATCATGGGAGGCAGTGGCACAGGTAAGACCACGCTACTTTCGCTCCTCAACGGAACATTGGAACCGCAACAAGGCAGTATTACCCTCAATGGACACGACACCCATAATGAAGCTGTGCAAAGACTGATTGGCTTTGTGCCACAAGATGACTTACTCGTTGAGGAACTCACGGTGTATCAGAATCTCTACTACACTGCTCGACTCTGCTTTGACGGAATGAGCGAGGAAGAAATCAAGCAGCGTGTGATAACAGTTCTGAATAGCCTGGAGATGGAATCCATCAAAGACTTAAAAGTGGGATCACCGCTTAACAAGACCATATCAGGCGGACAGCGTAAGCGTCTGAACATTGCCCTTGAACTAATCAGAGAGCCAACTGTTTTGATGCTTGATGAACCTACTTCTGGCCTGTCTTCTGCTGACACAGAACACGTGATGGGACTGCTTAAACAGCAGACCTACAAAGGGCGGCTTGTCATCGTGATTATCCATCAGCCATCCAGTAGTGTCTATAAACTTTTCAGTCGTCTTTGGCTGCTTGACAAAGGAGGCTATCCTGTCTTTGACGGAAATCCTATTGAAGCCATTACCCATTTCAAGAAAGCAGCCAATTATGCTGATGCCGAGACAAGTACTTGTCCTTTATGTGGAAATATAAGTCCTGAACTACTGCTCAATATCATTGACGAAAAAACTATCGACAGTACTGGAAAAATAAGTTCCTTGCGCAAAAAAAGTCCTAAGGACTGGCACGAACTGTATCTGAAGCAGCGTGGAACGATGGAGAACGTTGACACCAGTGACATTCCCCACTCCGACCAAAACCAGCCAGACAAGATACGCCAATTCCTAATTCAGTTGGAGCGCAATGTTAAAACTAAAATTACTAACAAACAGTACCTGCTTATCACACTGCTCTCGGCACCACTATTGGCCATCATCTGTTCATGGCTCACACGCTATGCTCCAGAATCAGGCTACACGATCATGGACAATAAGAACTTTGTCTCGTTCTTATTTATGGCCGTCATCGTGAGTATATTTACGGGTATGAGTGGTTCTGCTGAGGAAATTATTCGTGACCGTTCGCTACTGAAGCGCGAGAAGTTCCTCCACCTGTCATACAGCAGCTACATCTCTTCGAAGGTTGTGCTGATGGCCGTTGTATCACTCATCCAGACATTCCTTTTTGTTCTTTTGGGACAAGCCATAATGGGTTATCATGACCTCTTCTTGAAATGGTGGCTTATCCTTTTTGTTACATCATTTGTTGCCAACCTCATCGGTCTGCTGTTGTCGCAATGCCTCAACACCGTAGTGGCAATCTACATAACTATTCCAATTTTACTCATTCCCCAGATTCTGCTCTGTGGACTCGTAGTGGATTTCAGTGACCTCAACAGCAAGAGCACAACTAACAATGTGCCTCTCATCGGTGATGTGATACCTTCAAGATGGGCTTTCGAAGCATTAGCCGTGACCACTTTCACTGACAACGAATACGAAGCACCTCTCTTCAAATATCATCAGCGCCAGTATCAGGACGAATATACACAGGCATCATTCCTTTACGAACTTGATTCTCAGTTAGAAACTCTTCATGACGAGATTGAGAACGGAAAGTCTCAAGATCCCAAGCACATGGCAATAATCAAGTCTGAACTGCCACGTCTGACTCAATTCTGCGAAGCTGAGCCTTACCAAGGCAACTATGATTACCAATCATTAAAAACCTACATGAAGAAATGCGACAAGATAATTAGTAAGCGCAGCAATCAGGCAACCCTCGATGCAGATAAAATAGTAACAGACCGTATTAAAGAAATTGGTCGAGATAAATATCGTAAGATACGGACAGACCATTATAACCTGAAGTTGGAAAGCGTTGTTATCAACGACATGGCACCTGCCCCTTACGAAGTCATTAAAAACAAAATCGTAGCCCGAATGGGACAAATTTATCTGGCTCCTGTCACACGTGACGGACGTGCTCCATTCTACTCATCTTACAAACAGCTGGGGCATTTACCCATCAAGACACTTTGGTTTAATTTAACGGTTTTGTTAATCATGGCTATCGTTTTAGGCACGCTCATATATACTGATTTCCTAGGCCGTTACATCAGAAAAAATTAATATAGAAAAGATATAAATTATAGTATTAACCAAAAATTTTTGAACAATGAAGAAAATCTCATTAGTAATCGCATTTGCAGCAGCAATCGTGCTTGCAGGATGCAATGGTAACAAACAAACCAAGAATGGCAGTGAAACTGATTCTACAGACGTTTTCGTAGAACAGCAGATCAAGGCTGGCATGAATATGCATCTTGACAGTCTTACCGAACTCTGGCTCCGCCTGAAGCCGTCTTCTTTCTATTCCACAACGCAAGACGGTAAGATCATACTCTCTCAAGATGAAAAGAAGGTCAAGCCAGAATATCTTTTTAATCCTGAGGAGCTAGCCTCAAAATTGGAGACCATGTCTTACAAATATCGTGCTTTAGCCGTTTATGCGGTTGACAAGGAGGTAGCTAAACTCTATGACATGAAAGACGTTTATACTCCAGCCATCAAGAAGTTGGCTGCTGAACTCAATGACCCATCTCTGAAATTCATTGATGAAAATTCAGAAAAGATGGAATACACAGAACTCAACAGCCAAGCTTATAAAATTGCAGAGGAGAATGGCCGCGCCAACCGTTACTGGGAAGTTGCTGCATCCTCTATCATTGAGCAGATATATCTGATAGCTAATAATCAGGACAAGTTCCTCGCCAACTTCACTGACAAGGATGCTGAAGACATGACTTATCGCACAATCTTGCTGTGTGAGTCTTTCCAGGATCTCGCTGAATACCATCCTGATCTTGCTAACCTCAACAATGTGATTCTCCCCCTTGAGAAGCTGGATGCTCTCACCGTTGATAAGCTCCGTGAGCAACTCACCGAACTTAAGGCTGACATCGAGAAATCTCGTGCACAGCTTTTTGAATAATCTCTTGACAAATAGAAACAATAAAGCCTCCTGCAAATTTTCAGGAGGCTTTATTGTTTTTTTGATGAAAATCTTTTATTTCCCCTCTTTGAGAAGCTTTTGAATTTCCTCGTCTGTTTTGGTTAACTTATCACGACACAATTTGATAAGTTCCTGAGCATGCTTCAATTGTTCGGACATCTGGTCAATATCCAGTTCGTCATTTTCCATTTTGCGCACAATTTCCTGTAGCTGGCGCATTGCTTCTTCGTATTTCATATTGTCAAATTTTAATGTCTAACTATTGAACGGACGGTACCTTTTGCTAAACGCGTCTCCAGTTCATCTCCAGTCTTCAGGAGTGAACCATCCTTCACGACCTTACCATTGGCAAATGTAATGCTATATCCCCTTTGAAGTAATAATTCAGGATTCAGTGCCTCCACTTTCTCTTTCAACAACTCTAGCAGATGGCACTCATGAAGAATTTTACGTTCCAAAACAGGTTGTATGTTATGGGAGACAATGTCTAACAAATGATGCTCCTCTTGCAATCGACTACTAATAGATAGCAAAAGATTGTTTTGAAGCCTATCGATACACGCTTCCTGCCGGGTTTTAACCAGTGAGAAAAGTGAGGGAATTTGCTGTGAATAATGCAAAAGCTGTATTTTTTGCACATCCATCTGCTGCCTGACTTTCGATGATATACGCTGTTCTGCATCCTCAATGAGGTCGAGTACAACTTTCAAATGATTGATAAGAAAAGCTGCTGCTGCAGTCGGTGTCTTCACTCGTGTATGGCTTACCATATCCAGCACACTCTCATCCCGCTCGTGACCGATACCTGTGATGATAGGAATGGGGAAATTGGCAACATTTTCTGCTAAAGCTAATGTATCAAAGCCTGAAAGGTCGCTGGTAGCACCACCGCCACGGATAATAACCACGCAATCGAACTTTTCATTATTCATAAAGCCCAGATGCATTTTATAAATCTTTTCCAATGCTAGAATAACACTTTGCTCCACCCCTTCACCTTGCATAGTAGCAGGAAAAAGTTGTGTATGGAAGCAAAAATCGTATTCATTATTTTCCAACTGATTTACAAAATCACCGTATCCAGCAGCATTTGCACTAGAAATAACAGCCACTCGCTGACAAAACATTGGAAGTTGAAGTTCCTTCTGAAGTTCGAAGACACCTTCTTCTTTCAACAGACGAATAATCTCTTGACGCTTTCGGGCCATGTCACCCATCGTGTAAGTGGGGTCTATATCAGTGACTATCCATGAAAAGCCATAGCTTTCATGAAATTGTGCAAAAACTTTCAGCATGACCTTCATGCCTGCATGAATCTGCTGTCCTGTAATGCGCATAAAATGAGGCTTTACCAACTGCCAAGTATTGGCCCAACACTTAGCTGACGCCTTTGCTACAGGCGTATTGGAGCCCTCTTCTTTTTGGATGAGTTCCATATAGCAATGACCACGCACCTCCCGAGCTTCGGAAAGCTCCGCTTCCACCCAGTATTCATCGGGCATCTCAAGAGCCAGCGTATCCCGAACTAATGTGTTCAGTTCAAGTAGTGTCAATGTATTCCTCATCTATTTATTCCCATTTACATACTTCTCTTTTTCCAGAATCTTCGCAAAGTCAGGAATGCCATACCCATAGATATTATCGGGCCACTGATAACGGTCACCACTCTGACGAACCAATTTTATAAGTTCACATGCCGTTTTATCCGGAAGAGCTTGCCACAAACAAGCTACAGCACCAGCTATCAAAGGAGAGGCAAACGAAGTTCCATTCTGCTGTGCAATCTCACCGTCCGCATTAATAACGCTACAATAGCCACCCAATGCCATTACATCCGGCTTTACACGACCATCTGCTGTCGGCCCTACACTACTAAATACGGTATTAATACCATCACTTGTAACTGCGCCAACAGTCAGAACGTCCTCGGCATCAGCTGGTATTGTTATCTTCTTCCACGAATCATCACCAGAATTACCCGCACTACATACCAATACAATACCTTTCTGTGCCAACATCGAAGCCATACGCGAAATCATCATAGAATGCCCGTCCAATTGGCGGTAAGGGTATTTCTGCTCGTCATCATCGTATTCAGAATATCCTAATGAGGAATTGATGACATCAACACCCACACTATCGGCAAATTCAGCTGCAGCTGCCCAAAAGTCTTCTTCTGAACGACTCTCAGTCTGTGTCTGCTCACATCTCAACAACCAATAATCTGCTTCAGGAGCAGAACCCTCAAACAAATTCTTTTCATTGACAGCCATTACCGAAAGAACTTTCATGCCATGACTGTGTTCGCGATAGATGTTATGTGACGGAGGAAAGACGAAGTCACGTTCACCTATTTTATTTATTCGCTTCAGAGCAGGGATATGATCAGCATATTGGAATCCCCCATCAAGTACTGCAACCATCATGCCTTTTCCCCGAAAGCCTGCCTGATGAAGTTGGTCAAGATGTATTTGATGCAATTGTAGAGCTGTCGCATCATCAGTACCGTCCAATTCAGGAAACGCGACAGTCCTACGCGGACATTCAAATTCTTTCAGCGAATCTGGTTCAATATAAACCAACTCGATATTACGAACAAATGACAAATCACCTAGTGATTTCAAAAGAGCAAGACTGTCACCAAAGACCAATACGGAATTGTTCCATTTGCTTTGGGATACTATCCTGACACCTCGAGCTGCTATTTTATCAAGATACAATTTCGAAAGAGGAAGATCCGTAGAATCTAGTTGGAGATGCTGCCGAATACGTCGTTCGATAGCCCGTTGTGAGAGGAAAGCCTCAGGCATTTGAAGAGAATAGCCACAACCTTGTTTGTCAAGAAGTGAAACCCTCATCATATAATTACGGGCAAGAATAATACAGGGGGACATACTTAACAGGACAACAAACAATGCAAAAATCCTTATAGGCGGCCAAATATTTCCTTTAACGGTCATAGTTATCATGATTCTTTAATTGGCCACAAAGATACAAAGTTTTTGTTACTTTGAATGAAGAATTAAGAATTATTTCGCTACTTTGAACAAGTTGCTCCATCTGTGTGACAAAAAAGAACGTGTTCTTTTTGATTTGCGCTCAATTTTCAGTAACTTTGCACCCAAATATACAAAGAGAACTGAATGGACAACAAACAAGCGACACTTGAACTGGGTACGAAACCAGTGGGTCGGTTGCTGATGCAATATGCGCTGCCAGCTATGGTAGCCATGACAGCTTCAAGCCTCTACAACATCATTGACCGAGCCTTCATCGGACAAGTTGTAGGACCTGAAGCTATTGCAGGACTTGGCATCACTTTTCCGCTAATGAACTTGAGTGGTGCTTTCGGAGCAGCTGTAGGTGTTGGCGCTTCTACTTGTATTTCAGTGAGACTTGGACAAAAGGACTATGAAGCAGCTGAACACTTGTTGGGTAACACCGTAACACTCAACCTTATCGTAGGCCTGTTATTTATGGCAGTATGCTTTCTCTTCCTTGACCCCATCTTACATTTCTTTGGAGCCAGCAATGTAACACTTCCTTATGCCCGTGAGTTTATGGAAGTAATCCTCGCCGGTAACATAATCACCCATATGTATTTCGGTATGAATGCTGTTTTACGAGCCGCAGGAAAACCACGACAAGCCATGTATGCTGTGCTTTTCACAGTGGGAATGAACATTGCCCTGATTATTGCCTTCGTGTGGTGGTTCCGATGGGGAATCCGCGGCGCAGCACTGGCAACTGTCACTTCGCAGTCGATGGCATTATGCTGGCAATTATGGATTTTTTCGAACAAGAAGGAACTGCTTCATCTTAAACGCGGCATTTACCGGCTGAAGGCCGACTTGGTGAAGAACATCATTTCAATTGGCGTTTCACCTTTCCTAATGAATGCAACTGCGTGTGTAGTTGTGATCTTTATGAATAACCAGTTTGTACGATACGGAGGAGACATGGCTGTCGGTGCCTATTCTATAGCTAACTCCATTGCCATGGTGTTCTTCATGTTTGTCATCGGTGTTAATCAGGGCATGCAGCCTATTGCGGGCTACAACTATGGGGCACAGAATTATGACCGAATGATGCGTGTGCTCTGGCTCGCTATAGCAGTAGCCACTTGTATTCTGCTCGTGGGATGGGCGCTCTCTTTGCTATTTCCGCGTCAGCTAGCCCGTATCTTCACCACAGACAAAACTCTCATTGAAATGGCTGCGCGTGGTATCAAACTTAATATGTTGGTGTTTTTTGTAGTGGCAGGCCAGGCTGTCATTACGAATTTCTTCCAATGCATTGGAAAGGTGAGAATCAGCATTTTCCTGTCGTTGACACGACAACTTATCCTGCTCATTCCTATGGCCTACATACTTCCACTTTTCCTTGGACTTGATGGTGTATGGTATTCCATGGCGGCCAGTGATCTCGGCTCTGCTCTTATGACCTGGCCTATATTATTTGTTTTCCTCAGAAAATTCAAATATCATGAACACAGATAAAATCATCATCAATATTGGCCGGCAATTTGCAGCTGGTGGCCGCTATATCTCGAAAATACTCTGTGAGGAGTTTGGCTGTCATTATTTCGACAAGGAAATTTTGAACCTTGCCGCTCAGGAAAGCGGATTCTCACCGACTGTTTTCAATCAAAATGATGAAAAGAAGAATTTCCTTCACACGCTATTCCATCTGCATGCGCCCATGCTCTCTGATGACAATTTCTATAATAACAAATTCTCCGAAGAGAGCCTTTTCAAGTTCCAGTGTGATGCAATCCGAAAGGCAGCTAGTCTAGGAAGCTGTTTATTCATTGGGCGTTGTGCGGATTATGTATTACGTGATGAACCCAATACTGTGAATATTTTCCTTACAGCTGATTTGAATGACCGCATTCAAAGAACGATGGAACGTGATAAAGTAGACGAAGAAACAGCACGCAAAATTATCACTAAAACAGATAGTTCCCGTTCTTCGTTCTACAATTACTATACAGGAAAGAAATGGGGCATGGCAGATAGTTATGATCTTTGTATAAATACTTCCATCCTTGGATTGGATGAAACAGCAAAATTCTTAGCGGACTTTATCAGGAAAAGATGAAAAAGATAGGTATCATCAGTGACACCCATGCTTATTGGGATGAAAAGTATCTGCATTATTTCGAGCCATGTGACGAAATATGGCACGCTGGTGATATTGGTTCTTTAGAGGTTGCTCAAAAATTGGCTGAGTTTCGTCCCTTGAAAGCAGTTTACGGTAATATCGACGGTGGTGACATTAGGCGTATTTTCCCTGAAACATTAAGATGGAAATGTGAAGATGTGGAAGTGTTGATGAAACATATTGGTGGCTATCCAGGCAACTATGATGCAAGTATCCGTGCAATTATCTTTAAGAATCCTCCTCAGCTTTTCATCAGTGGCCATTCCCATATTCT